>Ga0316205_10005305_pt1 | contig 10766 bp, 3 predicted proteins | sample 3monthpyrite_MG_FD_204941 | JGI IMG/M metagenome (GOLD analysis project Ga0316205, IMG submission 204941) | Microbial mat bacterial communities from mineral coupon in-situ incubated in ocean water Damariscotta River, Maine, United States -... | ecosystem: Environmental > Aquatic > Marine >...
CAGAGCAGCAGTATAACGCCGGTGTCGAGCAGGATTTTTTGGTATATGAAGCCGCAAAAGCCAAGGCTGATGGGCTGCTTGGCGAAATTAAAGCCGGGCTTGCGGTGGCGCGGTCAGCGATTGGCGGGCTCGAAACCGGCGCCTCGCCCGAGGTTACTGAATTTTTGGAAAATTTCAAAGTGTGCACCAGCTCCTATGACGCATTGGCCAAGCAGGTTTCGGCCAAGCACATAGAGGTCACAAACGCGCCGATTGACGCGCCAATCTTTATTAGGGGCGCCCGCGATATGGCGAGCCTCAATGTCAACCTTGAGGTTTTGCACGGAAGGCTGCCCGAAGTGCCCGCCATTTTGGAGGATGGCGTTATCGGCATTATCTTGAATGGCAAACGTGAAATCGGGCGGTTGCGCAGCTTTGATGATATCAGCGGGCTGACCCCTGAACTGGTGCGCATCGAAATCGAAGCTGACCGGCCCGAACTGCAACGCCAACAGGCGCTGAAATTCCATGCCGATCTTTGCGATTTGGCAGACGAGTTTTTGGATGAAGGGCTTGTGGAGGCCAGAAAAACCCAAGGCCGAAAGCCTTCCGATGCGATATTGGAAGAGTATGATTCAACAATGACGGTGCTCCGAAGCCACCGCAAAGTGCCAATTGCCGAGCTATTGAAAGCTGTAAGCGCATCTGCCACCGAGAAAATGAGCGCCCTTGTTGCCGGCAACAATCCCGTTGCCCTGCGGGAAAAATCTCGGGGTGATGTGATCACCGAGTCGGTAAAGGGGCTGGACGACAAGGCGAAAAAACTCAAAACGAAAATTGATGCGCTGCTGGTGAAGCTACAAGCGGCAACAAGTGCTTCCGAAAAGAAAGCGCTGATGGCGGAGTATAAAGACGCTTGCGGAAATCTGGACAAACTTGCCGCTTATAGTGACCAGCTCAAAGCCTATAGTGACCAGCTTGCTGCCCGGGTGAAACGCATCACCGAAGCGGAGATGCAAAGCGAGGCCGCCGGCGACCTTCTCGCCAACCCCGATCAATATTTTATAGACCACGCGGCTGAGATTTCCGCGATGGGGATATCCAAAATTGGGGCTTCTGACCAAAGCACCGAGATTTCCGACGAAGACGCGGAATTGACGTTAATTGGCGATCCAAAATACAGTAAATACAAGCAATTACTTGATAAATTTACCGCTGCTTCTATCCGCGTTTCGGTGGATATGAAGCTTTTCCCCGGTGAGCCGGATCTGACAGATATTACGCAAGCCCAGTTTGCCCAGCTCAAAGCGATGCTAGCGCTTGGAAAATCCCTTGCCGGGGGCAAGAAATATGATAAGGCGAACCACATTTTCCAGGAAGCCCAGCGGACCTTTGATGTCTTTAATGCTTCAAATAAATTTCCTCTGCCTAACCCCGCGCCAGCGCAGGTGCCTGCAGATCAGGCGATTGCAAAAGAAATCAAAGCGCTTACCGTGGCGCTCGACCGGTTCTGGGGCCGCGGCGGCGATGCAGATGAAGCACTGCGCAACAAGCTTGACGCAATTGTTGCCGCGCGCGACGCTGGCGCAGATCGCGTGCCGGAGAATTTTCGTGATGCCAATGCGCTGATTGAGCCGTTCAAGAAAGAACTCAGCGCCGCAATCAAGGCTTTTCAGCCTAATCCGCAGGATGTTGCGGCCAAAAAATCCGCCGAGGCCGGAAAAAACGAGCTTTTGGCTGGGATGCTGGACCTCTATAAAACCAAGCCCGTGCAAGACTCCAAGGTTGGTGAGGTGCCCGACGATAAGCTCTTGGTGATTGAGCGCAACGGCAACATCGAATACCACAAGATTATTACAACGCGCGATGGCACCAAAGATGAGCGCAAAAACGAAGATGTGCCCCTTGAAGCGATGAATCGATTGTATGAACAGGCCTACACGCTTGAGGTGCTGGCGCAAAGCGATGCGCCTGATTGCGGCGCTATGATCGAAGCGGCTGTAGCCGAATCCAAGGTGATGCTGAAAGCGATTTCAGAAGGAGGACCGGATTATAAATATATTCTGGCACGGATAAAAGAGGTCGAAGATGAATTGCCGCAGAAGCTCTTTGTGGCATGGGCCCCTGTGGGGCTGGGCACGCTTAAAGCCGATTTGGAGACCTTCAAATCAAGCTATATTGAAAAACTGCTGCCCGCTGATGCGCGGATCGAGATTGATAATCTTTTCAAGCGGATTGCGCCGCTAGTTGTCGAGTGCAACGGCCTGGCCGAGAAATATGACGAGGTTGACGCCTTTATTGCTTCCGTTGAAATAGACTTAACCAGCGGCAAAGGCACAGCGGATCTTAGCCTTGGCAAGCTGATGGCAGACCTAATAAAAGCTGGTCCGGAGAAGCTTTTGCAGGGGTTTATCAGTAAGCCGTCAGACTCGGTTGAGGCCGCAGCGATTATCGAAGACCTGAAGGTTAACCTAAAAGCCATGGCCGACCTTGGCAGCAGCGTTGATCTCAAGAACGATTTTGCGGCCCGCCTTGCTACGGCGCGACAATCACTTAACTCAAAAACCGATTCCGGTATGGAATCCGCCAGAGACCTTGCCAAAGCGGTGCGTGATGAAATGGTGGTCACTCGTGCGGGGCTGGTTAAGGCCAATAGCATAGACTATCTGCGCGCGCTGAACGACTTTTTGAGCGGGGCCGCGTCTGGCGCCAAAGAATTGAAAGAAAAGAAAGAACAAGCCGATGCGCTGAAAAAGACAGTGGAAGCCAAGCTAAAGGTCGTCGCGAAACTGTTGAAAGACAAAAAAGCGACGCTTGGAAGCTATGCGGAATATAAAGAGGTGTTTGATAGTATCAAGGACCAATACGGTGTCGCCAACAAAGCCTATAAGCAAACCAAAGATGCCACGCTGGCCCTTCAGCAGCTTAACCCGATCAATTCTGATCTGATTAAGCTGGAAAAAGAGGTTAACAACCGGACAGAAGGGCCCAAGGAAAGCTCTGCTGCGGTTGATTTCACCAAAGCGCAAACTGATCTGACTGTGAGCATCACGGCTGTGCAGGCCGCCGCGGAGGATGTGGCAACACGGTTGGAAGCGAAAGCCGCTTCGAATGAAGCCTCTGTTCAGACCACTGCCGCAAAGGCTGCCACAGTATTACGCCTTGTAGGCGATTCAAAAGTGGCAGATATCTTTAAATTTGATAGTAATATGAAGGGCGAGGCTGTGGCAGCTATGGCCCAAATTGCGCCAAAAGATAAAAAAGACGCGCTCAATGAATTGCGCGAAAAAGCACTGGCAGAAGTGCGGCGGATGAGCAAAGCCTCAAACGAGCATAAGGCGCTAAAAATATACCGCGATAACCCCATTGATCACGGCAGTAGCTGGCCACCGGTGGCATCGGATTTGCACAGTTTTGATGTGGATATCCTCAAAAACCTGAAGCCTTGAATTATTTGAAAATAAAGAATTTGGGAGGGCCCCATGGCTCTAAGTGAAGCAGAAATTGAATGGATTGAGTGGGTCGCCGGCAAAGGGATCACAGATATATCTGTGGAAAATGAACGGCTTGATACTGTCAAAAAAGAAGAATTTTTGAGCAGTGTTATGCGAGCGCAGCTAGACGATGTCCGGGATGAAATCGGTGCGGCGCAGACTCTGGTGATTTTGCGCAGCGAAGACCCGAATATTATAACGGCGGCTTGGCGCAAGCTGACGAAATCAAACGCCGAGACCACATCTGAATTGAAGTGGCGTGTAACCGATGAAGAAACCAACCAAAGCATTTTGAGTGCTTATGAACTGCGTGCCGATGTAGAGCTCGACACCGATGCCGAGATCGACGAGAGCACCAAAAACATTCCGATTGAAAACCTTAAAGCACTGGAACAATCATTTCTGCGCATCAAGGAAATGGAAAAAGCCATGCGGCTGCAATTTGACAGCAATGGTGAGCCGCTTTTTACAGACAAAGACATTCGCGAGGAGCTATGGACCCCGCTGGTGCGCTCTGGCCTTATTCCCGAAAACATGGTGCCGGACCAGTTTAGCGAGCACGCGGTTGCCTTCAAAGGCGCGCAGGATCTATACGCAGAAAAAATCGCCGATTTTTCGGAAAAACACTCGAAAACCGAGCAAAACATCAAATTGGCGCTTCGCATTACAAAAGCCACGGCCACAGTTGTCGGGTCGGTGATTTCAAACGCCAACAAGATGGGCAAAGCCGGTGAAATGGCAGCGGAAGACCAAAAAATAAAGGCAAAGACCAAAACTAAGGTGGGTTTGGCGGGTGAAAAGGACGCCGAAGATGCAAAGCTGAAAGGCCTGAAAACCGAACAGGCAGCTTTGCAGGCAAAGGCAGGAACGCCGACAGATACAAACCCGGCTGAAACCCAACGGCTTTTGGCAGAAAACCAGCAAAAACAAGAAGGGGTCGCGCTTAAGCTCGACGATATTGGCAAACGAAATTCAGCAAATGAACTGGCGCTGACCAAAGCCAAAGTTGATCTGCAGGGGTTTAAAAACCAGCAAGCTGTGGTTGATAACGGCATATTGATCGTAACCGGCGGGCTCTCGCTGGTAGAAATCGGAGTAGAAGCCCACTACACGCCCGAAGACGAAGACCGCTGGCTGAAAGCCTTTGAGAAAGGGTTGGCCGTCGCTCAGGCTATAGCGGTAAATGCCGTCGAAAAAGGTATCCGTGATTCATCGTCCGATGGCGGGGTGACCGAAGCCAATCAGATCAAAATGATGAATTGCGCCATGAACGCGGCATTTATGGGCGCAAGGCTGCTGCCGCGCATAGCGATTTGCGTAAAAGAGCCTGACAAGAAAAAGCAAACCGGCATGATTGCCGGCATGATGGCTGATTTGGGGGCCGCCGTTGCCGATAGTATTATCGCCGCTACTGTGAACATCAAAACCGAGCCGGAAACCGATGAAAGCAAGCGCGCCGACAAAGAAATGAAAGCGCAGTATGCTGTTCTGGCCAACGCGCTCAAGGCCGGAATCGCCGGGGCCGGCACCGCACCGGCGATCTATCAAGCCTATCGCTCCGGTGATATAAAATCCCTTGGCATGCTGCTCGGCGGCGCTGCGGTTTCTGCAACCTTCAGCCTGACAGCGAGCGATATTTATGATGCCACGCATCAGGATATGACCCAGGAAGAGCAGCTTGAGCTTTCCCAATACCAGGCGAATTTCGCTGAGGTCTCGGGTGCCGGCAATCAGGCAGCAGATGATGCTGCGCTGGCCAAAGCGCTGGGCGATATTGGTGCGAGCGCGCAGGTGCTTGATAGGGCAGCGCTTGCCCAGCTGAAGATCAAGCCGGGGAGCTCGCTTGATGCGCTTGATACCGAAGCCTTGCAAGACCAGCTCAGCAAATCGGTGGAAGACGCGCAAGAGGTGGTGGCGAAAGAAGAGCTCGCCAAGGTCGTGTCGGCCGAGCAGGTTCAGATAATGATGAATGATGTTGATGCCGAAATGGTCGGCTTCGAGAAGATGTATGACAAGGCCTTTCCGGATACTGGGATAACCTCGCGCGACCCCGAGCAAATTGCCGCCGCCAAGACCGCGATTGACCGGGCGATGGCCAACACCAGTGCGCTACGCCAGAAGGTGGCGATGATCAACGGGATCACCTCGGCCGGAGCGGGGGTTTTGGCGGCGCTGGTGCCGGGCACGGGTGCGGTTGTTGCGATTCAGGCCCTGTTGGCTGATATTTATGCTTTGTCCAAATCGGTGGAGATCCACAATACGTGGGTCGAAAGCATGGATGTGGCGATGGCAGGGGGCGGTGGCTCAACTGCCGCCATTCAAAATATTTTGGTAAACGCGAAAATACACCTTTCACAAGCCAGTATTCAGGTGATTTTGAAAACCCTGAAAGCCACCGCAGAAGTGGCCCGTATGTTTGACCCGACCGGTGCCGCCACGGCCACATCTGCCGGGGCGAGCATGGCCGGGGCGCTGTGTAAATACGGCTATGAAATGCAGAAAGAAGCAGCCATTCAGGCCGGCTGGGCCGCTTATAAAGATGCGCGGGATAATCCGAAAAACCGCAAAGCGGCCCGCAAGGCTTTGCGCCTCAACAGCACATTGGCAAAGTGCTGCATCGCTTACGGTGCAACGATGCAGGGCGATACAGCGGCAAAACAGGCGATTAAGGCGACGGGGTTGACCATTGCCGCGCTGCAAGACAAAGAAGATATCTGCCGCCGCCTGATTGCCTATCTGGAAAACGAGTTGGTTGATGATCCCACGGTTTTGATGGTGGATTACACCGGCGATAACAAATGGATTCCCGGCACACCTGCATTGACCCTGGAATCATGGAGCAAGTTCAAGGCGGCCTGCCACAAATCGGCTGAGCCATCCTTGGCGGAAGCCTCACTTGGCACGCCGGGGATAGACCGGCTATTGGGCACGCTCACTGCTATGCAAGATTGGCAAAACACCGCCAAATTCGATGAAGCACGCAAAAAACCAGCACCAGAGGAGGATGACGCGCCCGCAGACCCGGCCAACCACGCAGACCTGATTAACAACATGGAGAGCGCAATAAAATACCTGACAAGGCTGGAGGCTGCATTTGGTGCCTATATTCCGCTAGGAGATAACGGCTTACGACATGACGGTATGGTGCCGGTTGTCAAAACCTTTGCGGCCTTGGCCCGCTCGGCGCAAAAAGGTGCCGAGGGGAATCTGAAACTGGTGCGGCAACACCCTGAGGCAGTAGTATAGGTTTGCCCGAGTTGCCTAGGTGAGCGACTCGCAAAACTGTTTGATCCGCGTGCACGCCTCGACAAGCTGGGCATCTGCCGCTGCGTAGGAAACCCTGAAATGCGGCGACAAGCCAAAGGCCGCCCCGTGGACAACCGCAACCCCGACCGCTTCGAGCAAGGCCAACGCAAAGTCTTCGTCGGTCTTGATTACCTTGCCCTCAGGCGTGGCTTTGCCCATAAGGCCAGCCACCGAAGGATACACATAAAACGCCCCTTCGGGGATTGCGCAGGTTATGCCTTTGATATCATTTAACAACCCCACCACCAATTCACGGCGGCGCAAAAACGCTGCACTTGATTCGGCGATGTAGCCCTGCGGGCCGTTCAAGGCTTCAACCGCCGCCCATTGGCTGATAGATGACGCGTTCGATGTGCTTTGGCTCTGCACTTTTTTCATGGCCCCGATCAGCGCAGCGGGGCCACCGGCATAGCCAATCCGCCAGCCGGTCATTGCGTAGGCTTTCGAGACACCGTTGGTTGTCAATGTGCGTTCAAAAAGGCGCGGCTCCACCTCGGCGGGCGTGCAAAAGGTGAAGCCGGGGAAGGCAATGTGCTCATACATGTCGTCTGACATCACCCACACATGCGGGTGGCGCATCAGCACATCAGTGAGCGCTTTAAGCTCGGTGCGGGTATAGCCCGCTCCGGTCGGGTTGCTTGGCGAGTTGAAAATAAGCCACTTGGTGCGCGGGGTGATAGCGGCTTCCAGTGCTTCGGGGGTCATTTTGAAGCCGGTCAATTCAGGGCACGGCACAATTACCGGAACACCGTCACACATGAGCACCATATCCGGGTAGCTCACCCAATAGGGTGCCGGAATAATCACTTCGTCACCCGCGTTCAGTGATGCAAACAGGGCGTTAAACAGCACCTGCTTGCCACCGGTTGAGACAATCACTTGATTTGGAGTGTAATCCAACCCGTTATCGCGTTTGAATTTGGCAATAATCGCGGCTTTTAGCTCCGGAATCCCGTCAGGCGCAGTATAGCGTGTTTTGCCGGCATCGATGGCGGCTTTGGCCGCTAAGCGGATGTTTTCCGGTGTGTCAAAATCAGGTTCACCTGCGCTCAGGGCAATCACATCGGCCCCGGCGGCTTTCATCTCGGCTGCTTTGGTCGAAATGGCGATGGTTGGCGAAGGCTTAACGGCGGCGAGGCGGTCGGCGAGGAACGGCAATGGAATCTCCTGTAATGACGGGATCGTTTTGCTGCAATTCGGCCGATAATGTCAACGGCCCAACAGCGCCGGAAACCCGTGCGCGATAAACAAATTGCGCCTCAAGCACCCGCATTACATAATTGCGGGTTTCACGGTAAGGGATGCTCTCGATCCATTCTATTGCATCGATGCCCGCGCGGCGCGGATCGCCAAAATCCTTTATCCAGCGCTCGGCACGGTTGGGGCCGGCATTATATGCAGCGGCGGCAAGCAATACCGCACCGTCAAACCGCTCCAGCATTTGTGCCAGATATGTGGTGCCTATGCGCGCGTTATACTTCCAGTCTCCCGCCAGCCGGTTGCCCGAATAGGCAATATCAAGCTCGCGAGCCACGGTGCGGGCGGTAGCCGGCATCACCTGCATCAGGCCAAGGGCACCAACAGGAGAGCGCGCCGCCGGGTTCATTTCGCTCTCTTGCCGCGCAATGGCCATGGCCAGCTCGGCTGGCACTACCTCGGCTATTTCGGCAAGGCCATGCAACGGATAATACGGGCTCGGTAAAACCGCCCCGGTTCGGGCGGCAACCTTTGCAATGCGCAAAGCGATATGAGGCTCATCGAGGTCAAGCATCAATTGGGCCAGCGCGGCTTGCTGGTTTAGCGGCAAGCGGCTTGCTTCATGGGTAAGAAACTGCCGTGCCCGCGCCGGCTCTCCCGCAAAGTAAAACAGAACACCGGCCCGCACGGAATCGTTGGTTAAAAACGGCGCGATCGTCCAGTCAGGCGGAAACGCGGCCCCGCTGAGCGAGGCATCGGGGGAAATACCGGCGCGGCTGGCGGCCAACTGGCCATAAAAGCTGGTTTGGAACCGTGCGCCGAACGCATAGGCCCTATAAGCGGCTTCGGTATCTTCAAGGGCCATATAGGTTTCGCCTAGCCAATAGCCGGCGCGGCCCATTGAAATGGGTGAGGCTATTTCGGCCCGAAATTGCCTAAAATGCTGCAACGCGCGGCGCGGCTGGTTGAGCTTTCTCAAGCTGAGATAGCCAGACAGCCACTCCAGATCAGCGTAATTGCTGCCAGATGTTAAAAAACTCTGGCTGGCGATCTGGTAGGCGCGCTCAAAATCTCCCTCCCGCATGGCACGGCGGGCAAAAGAACGGCGGCGGCTGGCCCATTTTTCGGGCCTCCCAAGGCTTTCGGCACTTTGTGAGCGGGCGATTAAAAGCTCAACAGCGCTGTCAGTATAGCCTTTTTTGGCACGCCAGCTAAATCTGTCATAGGCAAGGCCTGCATCATCTCGCAGACGCGCAGGAATGGCTTTTATTAGGGCATCGACCCCGTTTAGATCTTCCTGCAAAGCCAAGCGTGCATTCGCAAGGGCCCGCTGGCCCGCATCAACCAACGGCAGCATTTCGCGAGCCGCTGTCCGTTTGCCGGCCCAAAGCAGGGTGTCGAGCCGCGCGCCATGTATGGCGGCCAGATCTCCGGGAAACTGCGCGAGAAACAAGCTGCGCTCGGCCGACGAAAGCTCCAGATCGCGCCAGGCCTGGGTAATTAACGGGTGGCTTCCGCTTTGCGGCATCGCGGCGTCGAGACGCAAAACACCCGTGCCGGTGAGCGGTGGGCGGCCATTAAAAAACGCAAGAACCCGGGACGACGGCAGCCCCTCCGGCAGAGCCGCTTCCGCCTGAATTCGGATTTTTGAAAGATCTGGCCAGTCCGAGTTTTCGATCAGAAAATTTTCGTATTGCGCAAAAGTGCCCTGTCCGGCGCGCAAATAATACCATTCCACGATTTCAGCAGCGATCGGCTCCGAAACCTTGGCGGCGCGGCTGCGGGCTTCTTCCCAATCACTTAGGCTCACCGCCTCGATCGCCGAGGCGAATTGCGCACCATTTTCCTGCGGTGTTTGCGCATGCAGGGATTGAGCGGCCAGCACGAATGCGGCCCAAACCAGAATTTTCATCAAAATGCCTGTTCGTTTTCTTGCCTGATTAGCACAAAAATCAGGGCGCGTCTTGTTTTGCGAAATCGGCAGCGGTCACAAAAGCGGGAAATTGCCGCCGGAGAGCCGCACGGTCGTCTTTATAGCGCGATTGAAGGGTTGATTGAGTGGCTGTGCTCCAGAAATCTTCAATAAGCGGCGGCTGCTTGAAGCGCCGCCATGCGCGAATTTCGGCAGCTTTTTCTTCGTTTCCTTCAAGCACCGCTTGTTCGTATAGCATGGTTTGGCGCGCAGACATCGAGCGGTTCCAGCGGTAATCCGGGTTGAATTCCAGATCTGCAGCCAAAGGCCCGAGAATTCTGGAAAGCTGCGCCTGCCCATAGGCGGGGTCCGGGGAATACTCGCTAAGCACAAGCTCTGAATCAGGAAAGGCCGCAGCAATATCTGACGCCACATCATGCCACCCGCGCTTTAGGCTCAAGACCAGCTCTTCCAGCGCATCGCGCGCAATCACCGACCGTGTCGGCGCAAGCCAGCGGCCATAGGCCGAGGAGAAAAACGTATCATAAGGGCGAATTCCAAACACGATACGGCGCGGTGCGGTTGGTAATATCTGGCGCAACCGGTTCAAGCGGCGGCGTGTATCGGGATAAAAAGCGCCGTGCGTAAAAATACTGTTCAGAAATCCAAGAAGGTTTTCGTCTGAAATGACCAGCGTTTCAGCCGCTTCAACACCGCATTCCTGAACAAACCGCTCAAATGTTCGGGCAGAAACCGGCAAGCGGCCATTCAGCCCTTTTGTCAGGGCCCTATGCAGGAGTTTTTGCTCGGGCGCATGAATACCGGCACGCGCCAGCAAGGGCTGGTTTTTTCCGATCACACCCTGAACATGAGTCGAG
>Ga0316205_10005306_pt1 | contig 10765 bp, 12 predicted proteins | sample 3monthpyrite_MG_FD_204941 | JGI IMG/M metagenome (GOLD analysis project Ga0316205, IMG submission 204941) | Microbial mat bacterial communities from mineral coupon in-situ incubated in ocean water Damariscotta River, Maine, United States -... | ecosystem: Environmental > Aquatic > Marine >...
AAATTTTAAGGCCCTCAAGGGGCTACGAACCGAAGGAAATGACATGCAGGTTACCGAAACCCTGAACGAAGGCCTGAAGCGTGCCTATGATATCGTGATCCCGGCTTCCGAGCTGGAAACGAAAGTAAACGAAAAGATCGAAGCGGCGCGCGCCGATTTCCAGATGAAGGGTTTCCGCAAAGGCAAAGCCCCTTTGGCCCTGATGAAAAAAATGTTCGGTCAGTCGGTTTTGGGTGAAGCCCTGCAAGAAACCGTTGACGGCGCTGTGGCTGGCCAATTTGAAAAATCCGGCGACCGCGCTGCGGCTCAGCCAGAGATTAAAATGACCAACGAAGAGTGGAAAGAAGGCGACGACGTTGCCGTTTCCGTTGCTTATGAGTGCCTCCCTGATGTGCCGGAAGCCGATTTCAGTGGCGTTGAGCTAGAACGCTTGGTTGTAGAAGCGGATGAGGATTCGATTGCTGAAGCGCTCGACAACATCGCCAAATCAACCAACAACTTTGAAAAACGCCGCAAGGGCTCGAAAGCCAAAGATGGCGATCAGATCGTGATCGACTTCCTCGGCAAAGTTGATGACGTGCCGTTTGACGGCGGCCAAGCCGACGACTATCCGTTGGTGCTTGGTTCCAACAGCTTCATCCCCGGCTTTGAAGAGCAGCTCGTGGGCGCCAAAGAAGGCGAAGAAGTTGAAGTTAAAGTGACGTTCCCGGCAGAATACCAAGCCGAGAATCTGAAAGGCAAAGACGCCGTTTTCACTTGTAACATCAAGTCCGTAAACGAGCCAAAGCCTGCTGAAATCAATGACGAACTTGCAACGCGCTATGGCGCTGAAGACCTTGACGGCCTGAAAAAGCAGATTTCTGAGCGCTTGGCTGACGAATACAAAGGCGCGGCGCGCACCGTTTTGAAGCGCGGCCTTATGGACAAGCTTGATGACATGTTCGATTTTGGCCTGCCCCCAAGCCTGGTGGATGCCGAAGCCGGGTCAATTGCCCATACATTGTGGCACGACGAAAACCCCGATGTTCAGGGCCACGATCACCCCGAAATCGAAACCACCGACGAGCACCGTTCGCTTGCCGAGCGCCGCGTGCGCCTTGGCCTGCTGCTTGCCGAACTGGGGAACAAAAACGAGATCACTGTCTCGGATGAAGACATGCAGCGTGCGATGTTCGAAGCCGCGCGGCAGTATCCAGGCCAAGAACGCGAGTTCTTCGAGTTCATCCAGAAAAACAACGATGCACAGCAGCAGCTTCGTGCGCCGCTTTATGAAGACAAAGTGGTAGACTATATTTTGGAACTCGCCAATGTTTCTGAAAAGTCCGTAACCAAAGAAGAGCTGCAAAAAGCGATTGAAGCGCTCGACGAAGCTTAAGCTTTCTTTAAAAGAATATACGGAAAGGCGGGGCGCAAACCTCGCCTTTTTTATTGCCGCCACGGCGCAGACCACCGAGCGAAGCGAGGCCACCGCCAGCGGCAGTTCTTTTTCAGCAAGCTGAAAAATGTGCTTTTGCTGACGGGGTTTACCCCTGAAAGCAAAAGCAACCGGCGGGTGGGCTGTGGAGCAACGCCAAAACCTATTTGGTTTTAAATTGCAGATGCAGCTCTTTTAATGCGGCGGCCACCGCATCTTCGCCAGTTTTTGCGCTATTGCCAGCAGAACTGTTGGCGCGGGTCGCGTTTGCAAAAGTTTCAGTGCTTTTTCTGCTCAGCTTTTCGGCTTCGGTCAACAGTTTAGAGATTTCAGCCAACACCGTTTCCAGGCGTGCTGTATCAGCTGATACCAAGGTGTCTTTGCTGTTCTTTTTTGCACTGTTAAAGGAAGAAAGTGCCTTGTTGGCAATAATGACGATCTTGTCTTGGTCGTTGAGTTTGGCGACCTTGTGGTGCTTGGCCAGTGCGCCCATCACCATATTAACGCCTTTGGCGCTTTGGTTGGAGATCTTGTTGGAGCCGTCTGAAATCTTTTTCATGCGGACCAGCCGCGCGTTCATACCCGAGGTTGCTTTGCGCATAGCCGCAAGGTTTTTCTGCACCGCCGCAGCGTCCTGTGTCCCCTGCTTGAGCAGCTTCACGTTGCGCTCCCAGCCACCACGCACCACCCCGATGGGCTTTCCAAGGCTTTGCATGCCCGACACAAGCTTGGTCATCCCAGCTTTTGTAACCCGGCCCTGGCCACCCCGGCCCGGTATATCAAGAACGCCGGTCATAAATTCCATTTTGTTGTCTTGCAGATCGACGTTCGAAAACTTCAGCTTCAAATCGTCAAATTTGACACCGGTTTTTTTGACGGAGTCTTCAATTGCGTCATAAGCGGCACGTTTGATATCCACACGCATAAACTGGTTCCAGTCGCGGATGATATCTTCCTGCTGGGTGTCCGCATACTGCCGGATTTTATTTTCCGATTCGCCCAGATGCACCCATTTGGCCAACTGCCGGCGCGCTTTATCAATGCGCTCATCCTGCTTCTTGGCTTTGCCGGTCATTTTTCCGTTAAACAGCGCATCAAATTTGCTGACAATACTTTTGCCGTCTGAGGATTTCAGATCGACCCCGAGGTCAATACTGGCTTTGCAATCGAGCGTTCCGCCCGGCAAAATGCCGTCTTTCTTCAAAACCAGCTTGCGCTGCACCGTAATTGTGTCTTTTTGCGTGGTAATAGAAAACATATGTCCAACTATTTTTTGAAATATTCTTTGCTCTTATACCAAACCCTAGCTGAGGATTGTCACATAATAAACACCCATGCGCAGAAACTTGATCGAACGGGCCTTGAAGCTCCTTCCTGCAACGATTAAACCTTTAGGAAACGAATTCGCATTGGAAGAATTCTGTGTGATTGAAAGGCAATGCCGCATGTTTAACCCTACGATGATGAATGAAACCGGATTTGTGATTCCTTCTGTGGAGGAAACCACGGCGCGCGGGTCAGTGCGTTATGATATTTTCTCGCGGATGCTCAAAGAGCGGATCATTTTTGTATCCGGACAAGTCGAAGACCAGATGGCAACGATCATCGTGGCACAGCTTTTGTTTCTTGAGGCTGAAAATCCCAACAAAGAAATCGCGATGTATATCAACTCGCCAGGTGGCGTCGTGACGTCGGGCTTGTCGATTTATGATACCATGCAATTCATCAAGCCGAAGATCTCGACGGTGTGCATCGGGCAAGCGGCCTCTATGGGCTCGCTTTTGCTGGCGGCCGGTGAGCCGGGCATGCGCTATACGCTGCCAAATTCCCGCATTATGCTGCATCAGCCTTCGGGCGGGTTTCAGGGGCAGGCCAGCGATATCGCGCTGCACGCAAAAGAAATTCTGGAATTGAAAGAGCGCCTTAACAAAATTTATGTTAAACATACCGGCAAAGCGATGGCGGATGTGGAGCAGGCGCTCGACCGTGATAATTTCATGACCGCCGAACAAGCGCTTGAATGGGGAATTGTGGACGAAATCGTTCAGAAACGGGGCGACGAAGCCGAGGATTAAGCGCTTAACGCTTGTGTTTATTGCTAATGTGAGCTTTGTTAAGTTAGACGCAAAAGATTTATGGGCAGGAGAATGCCATGACCAAATCAGCCGGGTCGGATAGTAAAAATACCCTATATTGCTCGTTTTGCGGTAAGAGCCAGCACGAGGTGCGCAAGCTCATCGCCGGTCCGACCGTGTTCATCTGCGATGAATGTGTCGAGCTTTGCATGGATATCATCCGTGAAGAAAGCAAATCCAGCCAGATCAAAAGCTCTGACTCGGTGCCCTCGCCCAAAGAAATTTGCGGGGTGCTCGATGATTATGTGATCGGGCAAGAGGTCGCCAAAAAGGTGCTCTCGGTGGCGGTGCATAACCACTATAAGCGGCTGGAGCATGCTGGCAAAGATGACGGCGTCGAGCTGGCAAAATCCAACATTATGCTGATAGGGCCAACCGGCTGCGGCAAAACCCTTCTGGCGCAAACCCTTGCGCGCACGCTCGATGTGCCTTTTACCATGGCTGATGCAACCACACTGACCGAAGCCGGATATGTGGGCGAAGATGTCGAAAACATTATCCTGAAGCTCCTTCAATCCGCCGAATATAACGTGGAGCGGGCCGAACGCGGCATCGTCTATATCGACGAGGTCGACAAGATTTCGCGCAAAGCCGAAAACCCGTCAATCACCCGCGATGTATCGGGTGAGGGCGTGCAGCAGGCGTTGCTTAAAATCATGGAAGGCACGGTTGCCTCGGTGCCGCCACAAGGCGGGCGCAAGCATCCGCAGCAAGAGTTTTTGCAAGTCGATACCACCAACATCCTGTTTGTATGCGGTGGCGCTTTTGCGGGTCTGGACAAAATCATCTCGCAGCGGGGTAAAGGCTCTGCCGTGGGCTTCGGTGCGGATGTGCGTGATAACGACACCCGCAACATTGGCGAGGTTTTCAAAGATCTTGAGCCTGAAGACCTGCTGAAATTTGGGTTGATCCCCGAGTTTGTTGGCCGCCTGCCGGTCATCGCCACGCTCACAGATCTTGATTCAGATGCGCTGGTGACGATCCTTTCGGAACCCAAAAACGCGCTCGTTAAGCAGTATCAGCGGCTGTTTAACCTCGAAAATGTCGAGCTTACCTTTACGCCAGAAGCCCTCGTTGCAATCGCAAACCGCGCCATTAAGCGGAAAACCGGGGCGCGCGGCTTGCGCTCGATTCTCGAAGAAGTGCTGCTTGACACGATGTTTGAGCTGCCGGGGCTGGATAACGTGGTGGAAGTTGTGGTCAACGAAGAGGCAATTTCGGGTGACGGCGAGCCATTGATGATATATGCAGACAGCAAAGAGCAGGCCTCGGCCTCTTAAGCGGAGCAAGACACATGAAATTCATTCTTTCAATGTTAACGTGGTGGAACAACCAAACAATTGGCACACGCATTTATACGTGGCGGCATGGCGAAGTGGTCGGCCAAGATGATCTTGGCAACACCTATTACACCAACGGCGAAAAACGCTGGGTGATCTATAATGGCCCGATCGAGGGCTCGCGGGTGCCTGCTGAATGGCACGGCTGGCTGCACTACACATTTGACAATCGCCCGGGTAATAACCCGTTGCCCCGTCAAACATGGGAAAAAGATAGCCGGCCAAACCCAACCGGAACCGTAGACGCCTACCATCCGAAAGGAAGTCTTGCCTCAGGCGGACAAACCCCACATTCGGATTACGAGGCGTGGCAGCCGGAATAGGCATCGGAATGGCAAGCAATATTTCTGAAACCCTGATCGGAGGCCTGGTTGTCGCAACTGCCGTTGGATTTCTGGTTTTTGCCGGCCAAAGCACCGGACTTTCAGCCAATAGTGATAACTACGAGCTTCTTGCCAAGTTTTCGAGCGCTGAAGGGCTGAACATTGGCGGTGAAGTGCACCTCGCCGGGGTTCAGATTGGCACCATTACCAAGCTGGAGCTTGATACGGTGAGCTATCAAGCTGTGGCAACATTCACAGTTCGAAATGACGTTTTCGTTCCTGAAGACAGCGAAGCCAAAGTTGCCTCCGAAGGGCTGCTCGGTGGAAATTTTCTGGAGCTGACACCCGGCGGATCTGACTATATGCTCGAAGCGGGGCAGGAGGTTGAATTCACCCAAGGTTCTGTCAGCCTGTTGAACTTACTGATGAAATTCGCTTCAGGATCAAGCAATGAAGAATAAAATCCTCGCGTTTTCTCTCTTGCCTGGCATGGCTTTTGCCCAGATCACGCAAGAGACATTACCGACAATTGAAGAAACAACACTTGGCTCGGTTCTCGAAATGCCCGAGTTCGATTTTTCAACCGAGCGCAGCGCCAATTCCGATGTTGGCACGGGCGCCATTTTGCGTGGGTTAGACAGGATAACCGGCGCCGTCAACAATTTCCGAATGGATATTGGCGAGACGCTGGAATTCGAGCGGCTCGAAGTGACGCTGGAAGCTTGTCGATATCCTGTCGGTGATATCAATTCTGACGCATTTGCCCTGTTGAAAATTCGTGACATCCGCGATGAAGAAGCGTCGTTTTATGGCTGGATGTTTGCCAGCAGCCCGGCGCTCTCGGCGCTGGATCACCCGCGCTACGATGTGTGGGTGCTGAGCTGCGAAAGCGAGTAGGTGTCTGTGGCTTTGAGCCGATTAAAATCGGCCAGCCGGCCAAGCGCATCTTCCAACTGCGCCACATAGGCTTCACGAGTAATCTCGATGCCGCCGAGGCTTTCCAGATGCGGTGTGAGAAATTGCATATCAAGCAGGCGAAATCCGCCGAGCTTTAGCCGCGCTACCAGCCCTACAAGCGCGATTTTTGATGTGTCTCTTTGGTGGGAAAACATGCTTTCCCCAAAAAAGGCCGCGCCGAGGCTGACCCCGTAGAGCCCGCCAGCAAGCTTTGCACCGTCCCACACCTCAATCGAATGAGCATGCCCCATGTGGTGGAGCGCGGTATATAGCGCCGTGATTTCTGCGTTTATCCAGGTTTCTTCACGGTCGGCGCAGGCCGCCATGACCTCTGAAAAACATCGATTTGCGCTGACCTTATAGCGCGACCCTTTCAGAGTCTTGCGCAAACGGCGGGAAATATGCAGCCCGTCAAGTGGTAAAACCCCGCGCTTTGGGGGGTTAAACCAGTAAATTTCGTCCGAGTCGGCCGTTTCAGCCATCGGAAACACGCCCGAGGCATAGGCTGAGAGCAAGAGCCTTGGCGTGAGGTCTTCCATCTAGAAATCCGGGTTGGTCTCCAGCCACTTCTCGAGCCAAAGGATTGTGTATTCACCGGTTTGCACAGCTTTTTGCTTCAGAAGTGCATCAAACAGGGGCAGGGATGTGTCTACTCCGTCAATCACCAATTCTGAAAGCGCCCGCTCAAGGCGGGCCAGCGCGGTCGGGCGGTCCGCTGCGTGCACAATCAGCTTGCCGATCAGGCTGTCATAATACGGTGGAATTTTGTAGCCGTCATAGATGGCGCTATCCATCCGCACGCCAAGGCCGCCCGGCGCATGGTATTGCGCCACAGTGCCGGGAGAGGGCCTGAATTCGGGTAGCTTTTCGGCGGTAATCCGGCACTCGATCGCGTGCCCGTTTATTTTCAGGTCTTCCTGAGTAAAACTCATCGGCAGCCCTTCGGCCACCCGAATTTGCTCGCGCACCAGATCGATCCCGAAAATGGCTTCGGTTACGGGGTGTTCCACCTGCAAGCGGGTGTTCATTTCTATGAAATAGAACTCGTCATTCTCGTAGAGAAATTCGATGGTGCCCGCACCCGCGTAGTTAATGCCAGCCACAGCATCGGCGCAGGTTTTGCCGATTCTGTCGCGCATTTCAGGGGTAATAACCGGCGAAGGCGCTTCTTCAAAGACCTTCTGGTGCCGGCGTTGCAGTGAGCAATCGCGCTCACCAAGATGCACGGCTTTACCCTTACCATCGCCAAAAACCTGAACCTCGATGTGACGCGGAAGCGTGAGGTATTTTTCGATATAGACTTCGGGATTGCCAAACACCGACTTGCCCTCCGAGCGGGCCGTGCCAAAAGCCACATCGATATCGTCTTCCGATGTTGCTACTTTCATGCCGCGCCCGCCGCCTCCAGCGGTAGCCTTGATGATAACAGGATACCCCATATCAGCCGCAATTTTGCGGGCTTCTGCAATGGTTTCTACTCCGCCTTCAGAGCCCGGCACACAAGGCACGCCCAGATTTCGCATGGTTTCTTTTGCGGTGATTTTATCACCCATAATGCGAATGTGCTCAGCGGTTGGGCCGATAAATTTAAGTCCGTGATCTTCGATCACCTGCACAAAATTTTCGTTTTCCGAAAGGAAGCCATAGCCCGGATGAATTGCTTCGGCACCGGTGATCTCACATGCCGAAATGAGGTTCGGGATGTTGAGATAGCTGTCGGTTCCGGCGGGCGGCCCAATGCAAACGCTCTCGTCTGCCATGCGCACATGCATAGCGTCGGTATCTGCGGTGGAGTGAACCGCAACAGATTTGATGCCCATCTCGCGGCAAGCGCGGATCACCCTCAGGGCAATCTCTCCGCGGTTGGCAATCAGAATTTTTTCAAACATATCCGCGCCTACTCGATAATAACGAGCGGGGTGCCAAACTCGGCGGTCGCGCCGTCATCTACCAATATCCGTTTTACGGTGCCGGATCGGGTGGAATGGATTTGGTTCATGGTTTTCATAGCTTCGATAATGAGCAAGGTATCACCTTCGGAAACCTTGTCACCGACCGAAACAAAAGGCGCTGCGCCGGGCTCTGCTGCCAGATAAACCGTGCCAACCATTGGGGAGGTGACAGCACCATGGTGCTGTGCCGGATCTTCGGGCTGGCCGGCCGCAGCAAGTAGCGGCGCGGCCACGGGTGCTGCTGCGGTCACCGGTGCGGCGGCGGCTACGGCCACAGGAGCAGGAGCGGCGATTGTTACTTCTCGTGCGACGCGCACGTCTATTGAGTCAGAATCCCCGTAGTCCCGGCTCACTTCGATTTCGGTCAGATCATTGGCGCGTAATATTTCAGAGAGTGCCTTAATAAATTCAACGTCGGAATCCAGTTTTTTCGTGCCCATATTTTCCCTCGGATGTTCTGCCGGTTTAGCCGGGTTAAAAAATTATGACGTATTATACGCCCGCTATCTCTAAACGAAAAGCGCCGAGTTTAACCTCGGCGCTTAATTTCCGACGAATTGGAGAGCGTTAGTTTTGTGCATCTCTTGCTTGGTCAATAACCTGCTGCATTTGCGCCAAAGGCAGGTAGCCACGCAGCATCTGATTGTTAACAACAAAAGAAGGCGTGCCGGTAATTGCCATCTGCTGAGCGAGCGCGCGGTTGGACTGGATCATCTGGGTAATAAGCGGCGACGGGATTGTTTCCATCATCTTTGCCGAATCAGCGCCAATGCGTTCGGCGATGAGCGGAAGGCTGATTTCGGTCAATGGCCCGTTTTCGCGCATCAGCGCGTCGGCAAAGGCCTCGTAAGTATCGTCGCCATCATTGATCAACACAGCGATAGCCGCCCGGGATGCAAGGGTGCTTTCCTGCCCTAGAATAGGGAATTCTTTGAGCACGAGCCGGATATCGGGATTGTTTTCTATCAATGTCAGAATATCCGGGTGGGCGCGTTTGCAATATCCGCATTTATAATCCATGAATTCTACCATCAAAAGCGTGCCATCCGGATTGCCGGCAATGTGCGAGTAACCGTCATTAAATAGCTGGTCAGAAAACTGGGCTATCAATTCCTGGTCCGAAGACGCTTCTTGCGCGGCTTGCCGTTGCTCCAAAACCGCAACGGCTTCCATGATAACTTCTGGGTTTTCAAGCAGATATGCACGCACCGCCGCCCCAAAGTCAGCCTTTTCGGCTTCGTTCATGCTGCCAAAGCTTTGGGCCGAGGCCAGCCCGGCAAAAAGCATCGCCGCGATTGAGAGAAGTATAAAACGCATATTTCGGTCTCCGGTATGTTCTGGCGTATCTTGACGGGCGGCGCAGAAAGGGGTCAATAAGTTGGTGTGCAGTAAGGAGCATTTTTATGAAAATATCAAGCCGTGGTAATGTCGCTCCCTTTATCGTGATGGATGTAATGGAATCGGCGCGGATAGAAGAAGCCAAGGGCCGCCACATTATTCATATGGAGGTGGGGCAGCCCGCGAGCGGGGCGCCAAAAGGGGCGGTAAAAGCGCTGAGCAAGGCCATGGCGGAAGGCCCGCTTGGCTATACGGTTGCGCTTGGTCTGCCGGCGCTGCGGGCGCGCATAGCGCGGCATTATCAAGAGTGGTATGGCGTTCATATAGAACCCGAGCGTGTGGTGGTTACGGCTGGTTCGTCGGCTGGCTTTTTGCTGTCTTTTATCAGCCTTTTTGAACAAGGAGCGCGTGTGGCGATCGGTGATCCGGGCTATCCTAGTTATCGCAATATTCTGAAATCGCTCAGCCTCGCGCCGGTTCGGCTTGAAACCACAGCCGAAAGCCGGTTTCAGCCAAGGCCCGAAGATATTGAGAATATCGACGGGTTGCTGGTTGCCAGCCCCGCCAACCCAACCGGCACAATGCTCGGCAGAGAGGAGCTTGCCGCGTTGATGGCTAAGTGTGATGCTCAAGGGGTCAGCTTCATTTCAGACGAAATATATCACGGCGTCGGGGCCGGGAAACCGGTTTCTGCGCTTGAAATCAGCGACAACGCCTATGTGATAAATTCGTTTTCGAAATACTTTTCGATGACAGGCTGGCGGGTCGGCTGGATGATTGTTCCGCAAGATCATGTGCGCCGTATTGAGCGGCTGAGCCAAAACCTGTTTATCTGCGCATCACACGCCTCACAAGTTGCCGCGCTCGCCGCGATGGATTGCGAGGCCGAGCTAAAAGCGCATGCCGACGTCTATGCCAAAAACCGGCAGGTGTTGATTGAAGGCTTGCCCAAAGCTGGTTTTAGCAAATTCGCCCCGCCTGACGGCGCGTTTTATATCTATGCCGACGTGTCGGACCTTACCGATAATAGCCATGCTTTGGCGGATGAAATCTTGCGAGATGCTGGTGTGGCGGTCACCCCGGGGCTGGATTTTGACACTGAGCGCGGCCACAAAACCCTGCGGTTTTCCTATGCGCGCTCAACGGAAGATATGATCGAAGGCGTTGCGCGATTGCAGCGGTGGTTTGCTGCCCGCTAAATGAAAAACGCCGCGCCCGATATTGAGGGCGCGGCGCTTAAAATCATTTGGGCTTGCGAGACCACCAACCGCGCCTTTTAGGCCGGTCGCTATCTGCGCTAATCGTT
>Ga0316205_10005308_pt1 | contig 10765 bp, 12 predicted proteins | sample 3monthpyrite_MG_FD_204941 | JGI IMG/M metagenome (GOLD analysis project Ga0316205, IMG submission 204941) | Microbial mat bacterial communities from mineral coupon in-situ incubated in ocean water Damariscotta River, Maine, United States -... | ecosystem: Environmental > Aquatic > Marine >...
TGTAATCTTTATAAATCTCACTATTTGTTTTTATATAAAATTTAGATAAAACACTATCAGTTGTATAGCTAACGTTGTCAAATTCTAAAAATGAAAGTTTTTTTGAAATTGTATCAGAATAACTAAAATATTCTTTCATTCCTTTTTTAGAATGTAGTGAACTTTCATGTTTGTCTTGTAATTTTATTATTGAAGGAATTATGGTTTTTAGAGGTAAACGCTTGTCAATATTAAAAATCCAATTTGTACTAACAATTGTATTTTTTCTGTTTACATTGGCAATTGTATCATTATTTTTAACATCCAAAAACATCCACACTTGTGAATGATTGTGTAATTCACTAATTCCTTTGACATCTAATGTCGGGATTTGAATTTCTTGTTTTGAGCAACTTAAAACTATAAATGATATAAAAAGTATTATTAATTTTCTCATTAATTTTTATTTAATAATTCAACAATTTTTATGGCTTCAACAGCTTCTTTTACATCATGAACTCTTAATATATTTGCTCCATTTAAAAGGGCAATAGTATTTGCTGATGTTGTAGCGTTTAAAGCTTTATTTTGGTCAATTTCCAATGGCTTGAATAACATTGATTTTCTAGATAAGCCAACTAATGTAGGAATTTCTAAGTTTTTAAATAGCTCTAAATTTTTTAATAACTCATAATTTTGTTCCAATGTTTTTCCAAACCCAAATCCTACATCAGCAATAATATCATTCACACCAAGTGAACGTAATTCATCTATCTTTTTTGAAAAATAATATAGAAGCTCTTGAACAATATTATCGTAAGTTGGTTTGTTTTGCATGTTTTGTGGCGTACCTTGCATATGCATCATTATGTAAGGGACTTGTAATTTAGCTACAGTTGCAAACATGTTGCTATCCATATTGCCTGCTGAAATATCGTTTATCATACTTGCACCCATATTTATGCAATTTTTGGCAATATTACTTCTAAAAGTGTCAACTGAAATTAACAGATTCGGAAATTCTTTAATTAATAGTTTCATTACAGGTGTAATGCGAGCTAATTCTTCTTCTTCTGAAATGTGTTTAGCACCTGGGCGAGAAGAATATGCGCCAACATCTACAAATGTAGCACCTTGACTTAACATTTTCTCAATGTGATTAATTATTGCTGAAGGGTTATTATATTTTCCACCATCAAAAAAAGAATCGGGTGTTATGTTTAAAATTCCCATTATTTTAGGTGATGAGAAATCTATTAAAGTGCCTTTACAATTTATACTTTTCATATGTTTACAAGTCATTTTTAATAGGTAACATATGCTGTTCGCTATTAATTATTTCCTTTTTTTTTAGAGTTGTCATGCTCGTTTCATTATTTAACCACTTTATTAATTACTTTCGTCATTTTAGGAGCTTGATAATTAAACATTTTTGAAATTAAATCGTCTATAGATTCACTAACTATTAACATTTCTTTATTAGATTGTTTTAGATAACCTTCAGTTACCATAACATCTAATTGTTTTATTAAATGATTAAAAAATCCGTTGGTATTTAAAATTCCTACAGGTTTTTGTTCAATTCCTAATTGACCTAAAGTTAAAGCCTCAAAAATTTCATCTAATGTTCCAAAACCACCAGGTAATGCAATGTAACCATCAACTAATTTGCTAATTTTCACTTTGCGTTTGCTCATTGTTTTAGTTACAATCATTTCTGTAATTTCTGTATGTGCAACTTCTTCGTGGCGTAATAAACCTGGAATTACACCAATAACTTCTCCATTTTGTTCAATAATAGTATCGGCTAAAATACCCATCATCCCAATTTTTCCACCACCATATACTAAACCAATATTATTTTTAGCAAAATGATTGGCTAATTTAATAGCATCGTTTTTATAAATTGCATTAAAACCTAAACTAGAACCACAAAAAACAGCAACTTTCTTCATAAATGGATAATTGATTTTTTAATTCATTAAATTTGTTCGAAATTTACGGAAATAATTAAAGTTACATGCAACAAACTTCAAAACAATACGACAACGCTATTGAAAAATGTCGTTCACTATATATAAATAAGTTAAAAGATTATGGAAGTGCTTGGCGAATATTGCGTTTGCCATCATTAACAGATCAAATTTTTATCAAAGCACAACGTATTCGTCAGTTGCAACAAAATAACACTAGAAAAGTTGATGAAGGTGAAGTTTCTGAATTTATTGGAATTATAAATTATTCAATAATGGCTTTAATTCAATTAGAAAAAGGAATTGTTGAACAACCAGATTTAGAAACTGAGGAGGCAATTAAATTGTACGATAAACATGTTGCTGTAACTAAACAGTTAATGGAAGATAAAAACCATGATTATGGTGAAGCTTGGCGCGATATGCGTGTGAGCTCATTAACCGATTTAATTTTACAAAAATTGTTAAGGGTTAAGCAAATAGAAGATAATAAAGGTAAAACTATTGTTTCTGAAGGTATTGATGCTAATTATCAGGATATGGTTAATTATGCTGTTTTTGCCCTAATTCATATTAACGAAACCGAATAGAATGAAAATCTTAGTTCATATTTCAAGACTTTTAGTAGCAATTACATTTATTTTTTCAGGCTTTGTTAAATTAGTTGACCCATTAGGTTCAGCTTATAAATTTGAAGAGTATTTTGGTTATGATGTATTAAATATGGAATTTTTAATTCCGTATGCGTTACCATTTTCAATATTTTTAATACTTGCCGAAATTATGTTAGGTGTAATGTTACTTATGGGTTATTTACCTAAGTTAACTACTTGGAGTTTGTTAGGAGTTATTGTCGTTTTTCTTTTTTTGACTTGGTATTCAGCATATTACGATAAGGTAACCGACTGTGGTTGTTTTGGAGATGCTATAAAATTATCATCATGGGGAACGTTTTATAAAAATGTTGTTTTAGTAGTTTTAATTTTATTATTAGTTTTAAAAGCGCAATATATAAAGCCGCTCATAAGTGAAAATATAGCAAAATGGACTTCGTTTTTATCGTTTTTTGTTTTTCTATTCATTACATATCATGTGTTAGTTCATTTACCAATAATAGATTTTAGACCATATGCTATTGGCAAAAATATTTCTGAAGGAATGGAATATGTTGGAGATGAAGAACCGCTAATTCATGATTTCTTTTTAGATTCTGTTGAGGGAGAAGATTTAACAGAAGTGGTTTTAGCAGCAGATAATGTATTATTAGTTGTTGCTTATAATTTAAGTAAAAGCGATAAACAAGGTTTTTTAGCTATTAAAACGATTACTGATGAAGCAATAGAAAAAGGATACACAGTGTATGCATTAACATCTTCAATGACTGAAGAATTTGATGCTATTAAAAATGAATTTAACCTTAATTTTGATTTGTTGTTTTGTGATGGAACTACATTAAAAACAATTATTAGAGCAAATCCAGGAATTTTAACATTACAAAATGGTACTGTAACCGGAAAATGGAGTTGGGTTGATGCTGATTCTATAAAATTATAATGCAATGAAACAAGCTTTATTGGTATTTGTAGGAGGTGGATTTGGAAGTGTAGCTAGATACTTTGTGGGTAAATATTTTAACAATATTGAAAATGCTATTCCCTATGGTACAATGTTATCTAATGTGCTTGGAAGTTTATTAATTGGAGTAATATTGGGTTATTTGGGTAAAACTGGAAATATGTCCCAAAGTCAATCATTACTACTTGCTACTGGTTTTTGTGGTGGATTTACTACTTTTTCTGCTTTTGCTTACGAAAATCACTTACTTATTAAGAATGGTGATTACTTTAGTTTTTTACCTTATACATTATTATCTATTGTTTTAGGATTTTCAGCTGTCTTTATAGGTTTGTATCTTTCAAAATTAATTTAGTTATTTCTTAAGCTTATTAAATAAGCAATTTCCCTTTTAAACATATAAAAATTCTTTTGCACCCTTAAAATTTGTGGGTGTGGACTCTATTATTCTTCATTTTAATTCAGATACCCCTAAAATTATTGAGGCTTAATCATTTAAAAACTTAAATAAAATTAATAACCCTATAAAAAAATAGGGTAAAAAATAAAATATTCGTAAAAATGATAGGTGTACCCCTTTAAAATTAGGGGGTGAAACATTATAATTATACATTTGGTGTGTAATTAACTATAAAAATCATTTTATTATGAAGAAAATTGAAGCAATAATTAGAAAATCAAAATTTGATGAAGTTAAAGAAGCTTTACATCAAATAGAGGTTAACTTTTTTAGTTACTGGGATGTAACTGGTGTTGGAAATGAAAAGCAAGGACATGTTTATAGAGGAGTAAGTTACAGTACTTCAGATATACAGCGAAGATTTTTATCTATTGTAGTTTCTGACCCATTTTTAGAAATTACAGTTGACGCCTTACTAAAATCTGCATTTACAGGAACCGTTGGAGATGGTAAAATATTTGTTTCTGATGTTATAGAATCTTACAGAATTAGAACAAAAGAAAAAGGAGCAGACTCATTAAAATAAAACACAACTACTAACTTATTATATTATGGAAAGCACATTATTTACAGTAAACAATGTATGGATGATGATTTGTACCGCTTTGGTATTTTTAATGCATTTAGGATTCTCATTGTTAGAAATTGGATTAACAAGACAAAAAAATACAATAAACATATTATTTAAAAACGTATTTATTATTTCAATTGGAATGGTATTATATGCATTAGTTGGTTTCAATTTAATGTATCCAGGTACTTTTATAGCAGGTGTAATACCTGATTATTTTATAGATTTATTTGGTTTAACTATTCCTGAGAATGGTCTCTCTGCGGAATATGCAGGAGGAGGTTACACATATTGGACAGATTTCTTATTTCAAGGAATGTTTGCAGCTACAGCAGCAACAATTGTTTCTGGAGCAGTTGCAGAAAGAATTAAATTAGGCTCATTCATGATTTTTACAATTCTTTATGTTGGAATAGTATACCCAATTACAGGTTCTTGGAAATGGGGAACGGGTTGGTTAGATAAATTAGGTTTTTACGATTTTGCAGGATCAACTTTAGTACATTCGGTTGGTGGTTGGGCTGCATTGGTTGCAGTTTGGTTATTAGGAGCCAGAATTGGTAAATTTAAAAAAGATGGAACTATAGGTGTAATTCCTGGTCATAATATTCCTCTGGCAACAGCAGGTGTATTTATTTTATGGTTAGGTTGGTTTGGTTTTAATGGAGGTTCTGTTCTTTCTGCTGATCCGGCAAACACATCGTTAGTTTTAGTAACCACTTGTTTAGCAGCTGCTTCAGGAGGATTATCTGCATTTTTGGTATCGTTATTTAAATACAAACAGTATGATTTATCAATGTTTTTGAATGGAGTACTAGGTGGTTTAGTTGGAATTACGGCAGGAGCAGATGTTATGAGTGTAACAGATTCAATTTTTATTGGATTTATCGCCGGAGCTTTAATTGTTTTAGGTGTAGCTTTAATTGATAAATTAAAATTAGATGATCCAGTTGGTGCAATTGCAGTTCATTTAATTTGTGGTGTTTGGGGAACATTAGCTATAGGAGTTTTTGGAGATTTAGCAGGTTGGACCCAGTTATGGCACCAGGCAATAGGCGTAGTATCTATAGGTATATTCTGTTTAATTACTTCATATGCGATAATTAAAACATTAAAAATTACAGTTGGAATCAGAGTTTCTGAAGAAGAAGAACAAGAAGGTTTAGATATTCATGAACATGGAATGGATGCTTATCCAGATTTTGCTTTAAATGAGCATTAATTAACTAATTTATTTAGTTGAAATAGTAAATATTTACCAGCTAAAATTTAAAGAATATATTAAAATTAAATTGAGTGAAAATTCACTTGATTAGATAATTATTGTCTAAAAAAAACTACTAACATTAAATTTTGAATTATGAAAACTATCAACAAAACACTGTTTTTATTGCTAACAATTTTAACAATTAATACTATACAAGCGCAAGAACAAACAAAACCTTCATTTGATATTGGGGTAGATTTTGCTTCTAGGTATGTATGGAGAGGATTAGAATTTTCTGATTCTCCAGCAATTCAGCCTTTTGCCGAATTTAATTTAGGGAATTTCACATTAGGAATTTGGGCTTCTTATGAAACTGGAGGGCAAGTTGTAGGTCAGGAGTTTGATTTGTATGCATCATATTCTTTTGGAGCTTTTTCACTTGGGTTTACAGACTATTCTTTTCCAATTGATGGAGTTTCAGATGGATATTTTATGATTAGAAACCATATTGGTGAAGCTATGCTTAGCTTTGATGGTGTTGAAAAATTTCCACTAACAGTATTGTTAGGTGTAAATGTTTATAATGATGATGCAAATTCGGTTTATACAGAAGTAGGTTATCCTTTTAAAATTGGAGAAACAGAATTGAGTGCTTTTGTAGGTGCAGGTAACGAAATTTATTCTCTCGATGGAGATTTTGCAGTAACTAATTTTGGAATATCGGCTTCAAAAGATATTAAAGTAACTGAAGTATTTAGTTTAGGAGTTTCTACATCTGCTATTTTTAATCCAAATACTGAAGACGCGTATTTGGTGTTCATTTTATCACTTTAAAAACTTAAAATAGTATTGATTAAGTTTAAGTTTTGGCCTATTCAGAAGTTCTCTGAATGGGCTTTTTTAATGATGCTTACCATAAGCCTTAACTCCCGCTAAAATTTCAAGAGATATAGTATTTTCAGGAGGAGGAATTGGACAAGAATATTTACCATTATATGCGCAATACGGATTATATGCTTTGTTAAAATCTATTATAATAGTTGTACTTCCTTCAGAAGGAATTTCTAAATCTAAATAACGACCACCACCATAACTTAAATTACCATTAGTATCATCATTAAAAGGTAGAAATAGATAATTTTCATATTCAGCAGAAGTAAGTAAACTTTGACTTTGATATAAGCTTAACTCAATTTGTTTACCATCTAATGTAAAACGTGCAATTCCATATTTCCTGTACAATGGCAACCTTTCTGTAGTTGTAGGCATTTCAAAAATCGGAGTGTCAGGTGTTAATTCAAAACTAGCTTCAACTCTAAAATTTTTATCAATTTTAAAAAAATCTAATGCTTTAAAGGTTTTTAAATCTTCTGCTGTTAAAGGAGAATCTTCTGCATCAGCATATTGAGTGTTTAGTTCATATTGTACTAATTTAATTTCATCTTCATAAGAAGGTTTTTGTGCTGTGCAAGAAATAAAAGTAATAGTAAGTATTATTAAAATAAAGTAACTTTTCATTTTGAAATATTTTGATGTTAAAAATACTAAATATTATTAATACAGTAAAAAACCTTCGATAATTGAATTAATTTTGTAGTTTTGACAATAATTAGAACAAGATTTTATGAGTAATTGTAAACAATATAATACGGTAATTAAGTGGTTTTTAGGAAACTGCCGTTGTATAAATGTGTTATGATTATTAAACAATAAATAATATCAATTCATTTTAAACCCGGCTTTTAGCTGGGTTTTTTAATTTTATAGTATGGTAAAAAGAACATTAAATAGTTACCACAATTCATTTAAAGGGCTATCAAAAGAAGTTTGGTGGTTGGCTTTAATTACATTTATAAATAGGGCAGGTACCATGGTTTTGCCATTTTTATCATTATACCTAACTGAAAACTTAAATTTATCTTTAGCTCAGGTTGGTTGGGTAATGACAATTTTTGGTGTTGGATCATTATTAGGTTCTTGGTTGGGTGGAAAATTAACCGATAAAGTAGGCTATTATAAAGTAATGTTTTGGAGTTTATTAATAACAGGTTTTTTATTTATAGGCTTACAATATGTGACTACTTTTATGGGTTTTGCAATTGGTATTTTTATAACAATGACTGTAGCCGACACATTTAGACCTGCAATGTTTGTATCGCTAAAAGCATATAGTAAACCTGAAAACCAAACAAGGTCTTTAACTTTAATTAGGTTAGCAATAAATTTAGGGTTCTCTTTTGGTCCTTTTTTAGGCGGATTAATTATTACTACGATAAGTTATTCAGGTCTTTTTTGGATTGATGGAATTACGTGTATCTCGGCAATATTATTAATGAGAACTGTATTAAAACAAAAAGAGTTTCATGCTAAAAAAGTTGATGAATCACTGGATAATATAGTAACATCAATTTATAAAGACAAACCATATTGGATTTTTTTAGCAGTAGTTTTTTTAATGGGTTTTATATTTTTACAGTTGTTTACAACAATGCCATTGTATTACAAAGGCGTACATAAATTAACTGAAGTAGAAATTGGGTTAATTATGGCACTCAACGGGTTTTTAATATTTTTATTTGAAATGCCTTTAATTCATTATATAGAAAATAATTTATTTGATAAGTTAAAAATTGTAACCTGGAGTTTGGTGTTATTTGCTCTTAGTTTTTTTATTTTAAATGTAACTGGTTGGGTTGGAATTTTAGTAGTAAGTATGTTATTTATTACTTTAGGAGAAATGTTAGCTTTCCCTTTTACAAATAATTTTGCAATGACTAGAGCACCCTCAGGAAAAGAAGGACGTTATTTAGCATTGTATTCTATGGCATTTTCATTTTCACATATTTTTAGTGCGAAAACAGGAATGGAAGTGATCGATAGATTTGGGTTTGAGGCTAATTGGTTTTTAATGGGTTCTTTAGGGTTACTTTCGGTTATTTTAATGATATGGTTGAGAGGAACTTTAAAAACTAAAAAAGAGGTGACTTAGGTTAAAAATGACTTTCTAATTTTTCATGTAATTTTTTAAAATAATCAAATGAACGAAGAATTCTAGATCCATACCAGCTAAATAATTCACCGTCAGCAAAAACAGTAACAGACCTATTTGTGTATGTTCCAATTTCCATAGCATGTTCATCTTTAAAAGGAAATGGTTCTGAAGATAACAATATAACATCAGGATCTCCTTCGTGCCTTATTTTGTTAATTTCTATTTTAGGATAACGACTCAAATTCGCATAAATATTTTCAAATTTATTAAGTTTTAATAACTCATTAATATAAGTGTCGTTTCCTGCAACCATCCAAGGTTTAGCCCAAATAAAATAAGCAACTTTTCTAGTAGGTTTGTCTTTTATAAAAACTTTAAAGTCGTTTAATTTAAAATTAATTTTAGTAATTAAATTAGAGCTTTCTGTTCTTCTATTAAGTAAAACTCCTAAATCTCTAATTAAATTAATGGTATCATTAATTGAGTTAATATCAGAAAAATATGTTGGAGCAATTTTTTCTAATTTTGGAAGAAAATTATAAGTGTTTTCTTCTTTATTACATAAAATAAAGTCAGGTTTTAGTGCTTTAATTTTGTCGAAATCTACTTTTTTTGTGCCACCAACAATAGTTTTGATTGATTTTAAACGATATGGGTGAATGCAAAATTTAGTAATTCCAACTAACTCGTTTTCAAGAGCTAAATCACATAATAATTCCGTTTGAGACGGAACTAAAGAAATAATTCTTTTAGGTGTGCTAGTTAATGAGATTTCTCTACCAAGTTGATCTTTAATTGTTCTCATTCAAAATAACTTCCATTTGTTGCTGAAGTTTTAACGCTTCATTTTGCGCAGATTTTGCAAAATTCTCATCATTTCCTGCATAAATAATCCCTCTTGAAGAATTGATTAATAAACCACAATCTTTTGTAATTCCATACTTGCAAACATCTTGTAAATTACCTCCTTGAGCGCCAACACCCGGAACCAATAAAAAATGATTTGGCACAATTTTTCTAATTTCTGAAAAATATTCGGCTTTTGTAGCACCAACTACAAACATTAAATTATTTGCATTTTTCCAAGTTAATGCAGTTTTTAAAACTTCTTTGTATAATTCGTTATTTTCTGTTTTTAAACCTTGAAAATCCAAGCCACCTTTGTTGGAAGTTAAAGCTAGTAAAATTGTTATTTTGTTTTCAAACGCTAAAAAAGGCTCTACGGAATCACTTCCCATATAAGGCGCAACAGTAACCGAATCAAAATTTAAATCTTCAAAAAAGGCTTTAGCATACATTGTTGAAGTGTTACCAATATCTCCACGTTTTGCATCAGCAATTGTAAAAATTTCAGGATAATTTGTGTTTATATAATTGATAGTCTTTTCTAATGCTTGCCAACCTTTAATTCCGTACGCCTCATAAAAAGCTGTGTTAGGTTTATAAGCAACAGTTAAATGATGAGTAGCATCAATTATTTGTTTGTTAAATTCAAAAATTGGATCTTCTTCAGCTAATAAATGTGTTGGAATTTTAGTTAAATCTACATCTAAACCAATACATAAAAATGATTTTTTTTGTTGAATTTGAGCAATTAGTTCTTGTTTGTTCATAAGTTCAAATAATGAATTAAGCAAAAATAGTAATTTTAAAATGTATGATAAAGTTGTGTAGACATTATTAATGGTTTACTTTTTTTAAGTATTCAATTTTTAATAACAATTCGAAAACGATTGCGCAAACAACTAATTTTGAGGTATAAGTTTAAAGTAATAATCGTAAATTTGTACAGTTAATTCAGATTTAAATTAAGAAAATAGATACCATGAGAAAACAAATAGTTGCAGGAAACTGGAAAATGAATAATGATTTAGATGCTTCAAAATCGTTGACTAAAAAAGTTATAAAAAAGTTAAAAAAGAAATCGTTAAATAAAACGAGAGTAATTGTTGCTCCTACATTTGTTAGTTTACAAAAAGTTGCTGGAAGAGCCAAAGGTTCTAAGGTT
>Ga0316205_10005310_pt1 | contig 10763 bp, 9 predicted proteins | sample 3monthpyrite_MG_FD_204941 | JGI IMG/M metagenome (GOLD analysis project Ga0316205, IMG submission 204941) | Microbial mat bacterial communities from mineral coupon in-situ incubated in ocean water Damariscotta River, Maine, United States -... | ecosystem: Environmental > Aquatic > Marine >...
TGCTATGCGGTTTTACCGTACGGAATTTGGTGTTGGTTGATTACTGCTAGAGCACATCTCCATCGGGGAAAGACCGCGCTTTTTGCGCTCTGTCCCCTAAACCCATACCACCAAGAACTGACAGTGTAGTGAGTCGACTCCGTAAAACTCTTGATGGCATCAACACAGGGGACAGGGCACCAAAAAACGTCGACCTTTCCCCGAGGGATAAGTGCCTAAACAGTGTTAATTAATATCAACCAATTATCAGTTTTAACCCTATCAGTAGAGTCACAATTTCAAATGTTGTTTTAATTAACCTGTTACCTTTAATTATTGCCATATGGGCACCAAAATAACCGCCTATTAAAGACCCAAGCAGTAAGGCGGGAATCCATAACCAGTGAATGTTGCCCAATAAACCCAAAGTTATAGCGCCACTGCCATTCCAGAAGATACCAACCAGTATCAGGGTGTAGGCAACAGCAGCTTTATAATCCAGACCAAACCAGCGCACTAACCATAGCGTCACAAACAGACCTGTGCCGGAGGTCAACGAACCATTTAGCACACCCAGCATAAAGATAACCACGCCACCTACGATCATGCCTTTTTTATGCCTGTTTTTTATATTTAATGTCTGCCCCAACTCCGGGGATAAGTATGAGTAAATACCCAACCCCATGGTTAATAACCCCAATGCTATTTCCGCTGCTCTATCAGGAATTTGCAGAATGACACTCGCCCCCAGAATAACGCCTGGTAAACCTGTCGCCAGAATATACAGCGCAAAACGCCTTTCCAAACGACTAGATTTAAGGTACCTGATGGTTGCCCCCACCCCCAGAGCGACACTGGCAACTTTATGAGTAGCTAGTGCAATCCCAAACGGTAAACCTAAAAATATCAACGCGGGCAGCTGGATCAACCCCGCACCACCACCTGCCAGGGCAGAGAAAAAATTGGCCAGCAATGAAACAAGAAAGAGGAGAATTTGTTCTGAATATTCGATCATGATGACTAATATTACATATAAAACACACTATTTCTCTTAAAATACTGTTCTATAGCGGAAAATTTTAAAATTGTGTTTATACTAAAGATATATGCGAATGCGCGAATACATTTATAAAGATATAAAACTTGATGTTTAATACTCAAACCAACCTAAAACAGTTATTACTCAGCAGTCTGATTGCCAGTTTTCTACTTACGTCTTCTGCTTACGCAAGGCTTAATAAATGGGTAGACGAAAAAGGGCAAATTCATTACGGCGACCGCATCCCCTCACAATACCTAGATAAAGAACACTCCCAACTCAATGAACAGGGCGTGACCCTGCGTACATCTAAAGCCCTGAAAACTGAAGAGGAGTTATCTGCAGAGGAAAATGCCCGCAAACTCAAGGCAGTTGAAGACAAAAAGCGTCTAATTAAAGCGCGTAAAGAGGCGTTACGTGACCGGGTTCTACTAGATACATTCACCACTGAAAGTGATTTATCTCTGGCACGCGATGCTCGTATCGATGCGATAGATTCACAAATTTCACTGGCAGAGACACTGATTAAAAACGATGAAAAAAAACTATCTGGTGTAAAAAAACGCATTGAGTCGATAGAAAAATCAGGTCGAACGGCGCCGGAAAATCTGCATAAACAACTCATCTCTGTTGGTCGTCAAATTCAGAACAATTATGCTTTTATAGAAGATAAAAGCAATGAGCGTGACGAAATTCTTAAAACGTTCAAACAGGATGTGAACCGCTTTCGTCAACTCAAAAAAGAAAAACATGAGCGTCAGCTAAAAAAATCTAAAGAATAATTTAAATCAAATTTTTGTTAACTTATTTTCTAACTATTGCTCTTACGTTAAATCCATTTCACCGATAACCACTTGATTCCGGCCTTTTGTTTTTGCTTTATATAACGCTTTATCTGCTGCTTTAAATAAACCTAATGCCGTAACACTGTCATCGGGAAGTACTGATGCTATACCAATACTTACTGTTACATTATCGCCAATAGGTGAAGTCGCATGAACTAATTCTGCTTGATGTAATTGCTGTTGCATTTGATTAGCTAAAGTCAGGGCACCGTCAACATCAATATCAGGCAACATTACAACAAACTCTTCCCCCCCTATTCGTGCAATCACATCAGTTGAGCGATGCAAACACGATTGCAGGACATGTGAAACACCTTTAAGACACTCGTCGCCCTCTGCATGACCGTAGGTATCGTTATATAATTTAAAATAATCTATATCAATTACCATAAGTGTAAGAATTTTTTTATTTCTCGATTCACGCTTCCATTCAAGCTCCAGCTGCATTTCAAAATAACGACGATTATGCAAGCCTGTCAATGCATCTTCCAGTGAAAGCGTTTCAAGTTTTTCATTTGCATTTTGCAGCTGCTGATTTGACTCAGACAAAGTATTAACCATCTGTGAGTTTTTATACTGCAACTTCATACTTTCCGTAAGATTTATATCCATCCGGCGCATTGATGCAACAACACCAACAGCATAAAGTACAAACATATATAATAAAATTGTTCCCCGGTCACCCAACATAATAGATATATAAATTGCATAAGGTATTGTTGAAACAGCCTGAAAACACAGCATTACCCGCTGCATGACACCGAGCAAAGGAATTGCCGCGGCGCCCACACCTATAAGCACAATAAAGATAAAAACCTGTGACAACGCATCCAGAGAAGAGCCAATAACAAACCCCCCGACACCCCAGCCAATTCCAGCCATTACCGTAGTAACATAAAATCGATTATACCAGTGTCGAACGTTATCTACTTTGCCGCTCTGTATAACCTGACAAAATTTTCGGGTATTCCATGTGCGAATTAAAGTAATGGTTACAAAAATACCCCACCAGCTAACACCCGCAATGCCATTACCTGACTCCAGTGAAAGATAAGCAAAAATCGCAGATGCCAATATTGATATCAACCAGCTTTGAGTCTGATTGCGATACAACATTTTCACTTTTTCCTGAAACATCCATTCTTCAATTCCAGCTTCTGTTTCACTTTTTTTAGCTTTATAGTTTTTTTTATGATTCGACATAACGTCCTTTTAATTTAATTTTTCAGCTCGCGCCAAACTCCACACATCTACTCTTAATACACCTGCCCGTTTAAGCTCCCTGCTTAATTCAGATACACTTGAACCGGTTGTAACTACGTCATCAAAAATAACAACATGCTTATAATTTTTCCTGTTTATAAATTTAAACGCATGTTTTATATTCAGCTGCCGATGACGTGCACTTTTACCTGTTTGATGCTGTGTATCCAGAACACGTTGACACGACGTTAAATCTAATGGAATTTGTAACGTTTTGGCTAAGGGCTTAATAAGTAATTGCGACTGATTAAAACCTCTCTGCTTCAAACGTTTGTTATGCAGTGGCATAGGAATAATAGCATCTGGCCTTACCTCATCGACTATATGCCTGGGTAGATTGGCAGCCATTAATGCTGATAATAAACTCGCATAGCTGAGCTTAGCATTAAACTTTAACTGCTGGATCATCCATTCGAGTGGTTGTGCATAGACAAACGGACTCCAACAGACATCATAAACCGGCGGCATTTTGATGCACTGCATGCAAATGTCAGATGAACTCTGCTGTAATGAATCCGTAGTTGTTAGCGGTACCGCGCATATACGACAGGCAGGGTCGTTAAGATGTATATCACTTGCACATCCTTCGCAAAGCTGGCCCTTATATACAAGGTGATGACTGCCGCCGCACAGCATGCAGCGGGGTGGATAGAAAAAATCCAGTATTTTCTTCATATATCCCTATATCCTTATATATCCCTTTTCAGGCGTAAATCAGGTATCATATCGCCTTCTTGTAATATATAGATTTACATGCCATGACTCAAGCTAACACCCAAATTCGCCATGACTGGTCACTTCAGGAAATTGAAGACCTGCTGCAGAAGCCTTTTAATGATTTATTGTTTGAGGCTCAAACTCTGCACCGTCAGTTTCACGCTCAAAATGAAGTTCAAATCAGCAGTCTTTTGAGCATTAAAACAGGCGCCTGTCCTGAAGACTGTGGTTATTGCTCACAAAGCGCCAAACATAATACAGAACTGGAAAGAGAGCGTTTATTACCACTGGATGAAGTGATTGAAAAAGCAAAAATCGCTAAATCTAATGGTTCAAGTCGCTTTTGTATGGGTGCTGCCTGGCGTAATCCAACAGATAAAAACCTCGATAAAGTCATAGAGATGATAACGGCTGTAAGAGAAGTCGGCATGCAAACATGTGTAACACTGGGCATGCTGACTGACCAGCAAAGTCAGCGCCTGAAAGATGCCGGCCTTGATTACTATAATCATAATCTGGACACATCACCTGAATTTTACGGCAATGTTATTACTACCCGCACCTTCCAGGATCGCCTTGATACATTACAAAACGTGCGCGATAAAGGTATTAATGTATGCAGCGGTGGCATTTTAGGAATGGGTGAAAATGAAACAGATCGAGCATCAATGCTGCAACAGTTGGCTAACATGCCACAGCACCCGGAAAGTGTCCCCATAAATATGTTAGTTCAAATTGAAGGCACACCTTTATTTGGTGCAAATGGTATAGATAGCATTGAGTTCGTGCGTAGTATTGCCGCAGCCAGAATTTTAATGCCTGAATCACAGGTTCGCCTATCTGCTGGTCGCCATGAAATGACCGACGAGATGCAGGCTATGTGTTTCTTTGCAGGTGCAAATTCTATTTTCTATGGTGATAAATTATTAACCACTGAAAACTGCGAAACGAATGACGACATGGAACTGTTTGCAAGGCTGGGTATAAAACCGAGCACGGTTGAAGAAAGCGAGCTAATAAAAGCTGAAGCTTGCCACGCTTAAAAAACTGATTGCGACTTCTCTCTGCAGCCTGAATAGTCGACTTTCATTTCGCCTGCCACTTGCTTAAGCTAACACTTTCGCTGTATCTACTTTAACCAGAGTGGGTACAGCCATTTTAACGAAAGAAACACAATCAGGTTAAGATGAAATTTTAACAATGAAAGAGTTTAAGCACGACTTGCAACAACGCAAGCAACAGGGTTTATATCGAGACCGTAAGATTTTGCAAAGCCCGCAAGGTCGTGAGATTGTTCTTGACGGCAAACTGGTATTGAATTTTTGCAGCAATGATTATCTTGGGCTTGCAAACCATCCAGACGTAATTAATTCTTTTACAAAAGCCGCCAGACAATTTGGTGTGGGCAGTGGTGCCGCGCATTTAGTTAATGGCCATACACAATCTCACCACTCATTAGAAGAAGAGCTTGCCGAGTTCACAGGCTACCCACGTGCTTTATTATTTTCAACCGGTTATATGGCAAACTTAGGTGCAGCACAAAGTTTATGCTCTAAATCTGACAGTATAATTGAAGATAAATTAAATCATGCTTCATTGCTGGATGCTGCAAATATTAGTGGTGCACAATTAAAACGCTACAAGCATAAAGATTATAATCATTTACTCAACAAACTCACAAGCTGTCAGTCTGATGAAAAATTAGTTTGCTCTGACAGTGTCTTTAGCATGGATGGTGATGAAGCCAATATAGAAATAATGGTGGAGCACTGTCAATCACATGATGCGCGATTAATGTTAGATGACGCCCATGGATTCGGTGTGCTGGGCGAGTATGGTCGCGGCTCTTTAAATCATCAACAAATTTCAACCATTGACGTGTCAATTTATATGGCAACATTGGGAAAAGCGCTTGGCACAGCCGGGGCATTCATTGCTGGCTCAGATGAATTAATTGAAACACTAATTCAAACAGCACGTTGTTATATTTATACAACAGCCATGCCCGCAGCTGTAGCACAAGCTACACGCACCAGTTTACAATTGTTAGTTAAAGAAAACTGGCGTCAGTTATCATTAAAAAATAATATTCAATATTTCAAAAATCTAATTAAACATACCGATTTAAATCTACTTGAATCAAACACAGCCATACAGCCCGTTATTATTGGTAACTCAAAAATGGCCATGGATATTAGTCAAAAAATGTTTGATAAGGGCTTTCATATTGCCGCAATTCGCCCACCAACCGTGCCTAAAAACACATCACGATTGCGCATTACATTGAGAGCGGACCATACAGAAGAGGACATTGAAAAACTAGTTGAGTCGCTCACTACATCAATCAATTAACTTTATACTCCATATTATTAATATCGAATTTCAATTAAATTAGCATTGCATCTGCCAGTTGACAGATGCTTTGATTTACTTTAAAAATAACCAGGTCACTTTTTTAAGATATAACCTGATACAAAGGACACACCATGACTACTCTGTCAGAAGATGCCATTATTAACAAAATCAAGAATCGTGAAACATTCACAGCAACAATTGATGGCGGCGGTTTTACTCTTAAAATTGAAAAATACGAACCTGCATTGAGCGCGGCCATACATAACGGCGGCAACTTACGTTCTGAGCTTGCTGACAACTGTTTACTCACTGAAGCCGAGCGTTACTATGAAGAAGACCCTTACACCGGCAGCTTTATTGAAAAACAACCGATTACACTTATAGGCCAAGATTCTCGATATGAGTACGATCTGAACCGTAACACTCAAAACTGTGTTTATGAAACAGCCTGGGGAAAAGATGTTTGGAAATCACCTTTAAGCGATGACGCCATAGCCACCAGCAAGGCAAAACATGCACAGTTTTATCGCATCGTTTCTGCTGTGGTGGAAGCACTTGTTGAAGACTTTGGTCAATGCATTGTATATGACAATCACTCATACAATTACCAACGCCATGAACGAAAAGACCTGCCTGTTCTTAACCTTGGAACCAGTTCCGTTAAAGATGAAAAATGGCGCCCTGTTATAAACTCCTGGCTTAGTGCTCTTAAAAACATGTCAGTCAACGGAGTAGTAGTAACCGCTGCTGAAAATGATATTTTTTATGGCAAGGGTTATTTGGCAGCACACTGCCACGGACTTTATGATGACGTTCTGGTATTAGCAACCGAAGCAAAAAAAGTTTTCATGAATGAACTAACAGGTGAGGCAGATAAAATAGTTTTACCTTCTCTACAAGATGTCTATAACAGTACAGTAAAAAATCATACGGCTACTTATATAAAAAACTACCATTCATGAATCAGCGTTAGTTTTAAGCCGTGATACTTTAACCTTAAACTATCACGACTTTTTTATTTAATTAATACCATATTAAATCTGCCAGCCAAACACATCTTTCATAACCGACCAGCGAGGCTTGATTGATTCAGGATTTTTTCCTAATATCCAGTAGTCATAAACTTGCTGCTGAAAGCCATTATCTTTTTTAAGTTCAAGCCAGGTATTAATAAACTGCGCATAGGCAACTTTTCCTTTAGGCAATGGAAAACCAACTGGCACTTTTAATTTAAATCCCTTTGGTACTATAGCTGTATATTGCGGATACAACATAGCCCAGGCAGAACCCGACTCTGTTGAATAAACGAACGCATCAATATCTTTGTATTTCCCTTTAAAATACATTCTTGGGCTTTCAACAATTGTTAATTTTGCTTCAGGAAAAGATTCCTGAATTAACTTTTTATAGTATCCATTCGACAACACACCCAGGTTCAATGTTTCCATTGTTTTAATATATTCAACATCGGAAAACGCATCTCTTCTTGCATCCCTTAAAACCAGCCCCGCAGTATGATGGGTATATGAATCACTAAAGCCTAAATCTAATGCACGTAATGGTGTTATTGCTTTACCACCAATAGAAATATCTATACTTCCATTACTTAATAGTTCAGATTCATTCTCATTACTCTTTAAACGTATTAGTTCAATTTTAATTCCCAGATCATTTGCTAATTCGTGCAGCATTTCCATTTCAAATCCGACGACATTGTTTTCATCATTTTTAAAAGCATATGGTAATGCGTCTATGTAATAGGCAGCTTTAATTGAACCTCGTTCACGGATAACATCCATTCGCGGACGCTCCTGATCAATTTTATCAAGAGCAACCATTTCATTATAGTCAACAACCTCAGCAGGCTTCCCCATCAACTTCATTGATTCAAAAGTTCTTACCCCTGTATATTCATAGGGAATAACATAAGCCAGGGTCATACCAGCTGTTAGCATTACTGCAAAAGTAATACCTAAATGAATACCTATTGCCTGCATCATTCTATGCCATTTGAGATGCTTCAATACGGCAGATGCAACCAACAGAGTTACAACAAACCCATGTAATGCAGCCAGTCCGGTAGCGAAGCGTGCAGTTACTACACTGCCCAATAAATAAAGTTGGAACTGATCTGCGGGTAACCCAAAAAAATCGAGTAAAAAAGGTATAGCTACGGCCATACTTCCGAAGGCTGTTAATGCGCCCATAACAACATATGAAGGATACTGATCAACACCTAGTGGTGAGCCTACATACCAGGCTGAGAATAAAATAAAACCTAAGCCAAGTAAGGTGCCTGTACTTGGAAAACTGTACGCGGTTGGCACTAACACATCCACAGTTGACCGGGTTTCTTCACAGTCCATTTTATGAGTAACGAGCAACTCTTTGCAGCGCTCAACAATCATTGGCAACACAACTAAAACTGTACCCGTTGCAAGCGCCGTTACCATTGCCTCTCCCGCAATTGAGTATACTTCGCGGTAAGTAAAAGGGGTAGCCAGATGTATTATCAATGGCAAGAGAACAAATGCCAGTAATGCAGCGGCAATTAAATAAACCCAGAGAAAAACCTGCAGGCGACCCAATTCTTCTACTTGCAATGTACCGGCCGCTGCAGCAGAGATAGCAAAAATACCTAATGGCGCTAATTTTGCTACAAATGATGCAACCCCCATCAGACTGTCACCGATGTTTGTCGTTAGTGTAAGTAAAGTATCTTTATTTTTAACATTAATTAAAGCAACACCTGTTAACAATGAAAACAGTACAACCGCTGGAACAATTGTGTTTGATAAAGAGGAAAAGATATTAGATGGAATATATAAATCAAGAAAATTAAATTTCACAGACTCAGTAACAAGACTAGTACTAAAAAAACCAGATGTTTCCCAGTTAGGATAAGCTAAGGGCAACAATAAAAGCGTCAACATTACTGATAGCCATAAAACTAAAATCACTTTTATGGCTCTAACACCAATACTGGCTGCCATATCACTGTCGAGTTTACCCAGACCTCCAATAATAGAAACAAGAACATAAGGCAGTACCGTCATCTGTAATAATCGTATATATGCGTTACCAACAATTTCCAGATTGCCTGCTGGCTCACCTACAAATATGCCCGCTGAAATACCCGCTATCAAAGCAATGATTACTCTTTGAAATGGACTCATTCTGTTGTACCACATTATTACAGGCATTTTATCTCTCTTTTCTTACATTTATTTGTTAAATTTAAATAGTTAAAATTACATCCGGGCTAATAACTATAACTAACACCCAGTATAAATCGAAGATCATCTTTTTCAGGCACATTCCCCTGATCGTCAACCGTCGGTGCATTAATCCTGTCCCAAATAAGTGATATATCAATATCAAACTCACTAGATAACTCATTTTCAAGTGTCGCTATCATATGATGTGTGTAGCCACCAGATTCCGGTTTTGAAGCTTGTATATTATATTTATAAATAAAATCTATTTTACTATTGATCTCTATTTCATAATTAGTTGCTAGTGCTAATGACCCAGACCTGACATTAAGATCTTCACCCGGCAATACTGATATATAATCTGTGGATATATACGAGGGGCCTCCAGAAATACTCCATTCAGTTTTGGCTGTGTCAGTTATCGTATAACCAATACCAATACCAGCCGTTAAGCGTTTATCAATATTTTGAAATGAGTCTCTGAAAAATTCAGCGAATAACGGTGTATAGAAAAAATTTCGAGTAACGTATTTATCCAGACTCGTGCTCAATCTATGATTGTTAACAGTTTCTTCCAAAACATCACTAACAGCATCTGTTTTCGAAACATTACCTAAATAATCTACACTTAGTCTTGATTTTGATGTGCGTCTTTTTGCAACTAAGCCCGAGGTAAAATCTATTTGTTGTGTATTACCCTTTCTTAAGTCTATACCCAGAGTGAATTTAATCGTCCATAAATCAATTTCCCGATCCCCTGAAGGTGTAAATGACACGAGCTCTATAACATCATATTGATTAACTGTTTCTCCGTCTGTGACAGTAACCTGATCTTGCGATATATTTAATACTCCGGTTACTTCCCCTATATATTCTATATTCACCCGGGCGGGTAAAAAACTTTGTAAATACTTTACGTCTTCCAGATCTATGCTTAACAGGTCGAGCTTATCACTATCGAATTCAACACTTTCGTTGTACATCGATTTGATCTCTCCTTTAAGCCACTCACCTGACGACAGCTGAACCCAGTCAAACTCAACTGCATTTGGTTTCCAGGCAGCTTCATCTGCTATAACTATTGTAGAAATTAAGAATAATAGTATTAATAATAACGCTTTAAAATTTTTTATATTCATTTGTGTCTTTCGATTACTCTAATCTAGCTAACGATATTACTTGCGTTAAGATAACCCTTCACAGTATTAAGGCTTAAAATCAGCCCATTTTACATCAAATTCAACGAGTTACATCTATTATGAATAATCTGAACCACTCCTCCTGCTGTCTCTCCTGTCTAAATGCGTTACACAGCCTCTTTGACTTAGGTTGTAACTGTCTTAGATCAAT
>Ga0316205_10005313_pt1 | contig 10752 bp, 6 predicted proteins | sample 3monthpyrite_MG_FD_204941 | JGI IMG/M metagenome (GOLD analysis project Ga0316205, IMG submission 204941) | Microbial mat bacterial communities from mineral coupon in-situ incubated in ocean water Damariscotta River, Maine, United States -... | ecosystem: Environmental > Aquatic > Marine >...
TCGGCGAAGATCAGCACCAAAGCGGTCATCACCAGCGTAGCCAGCGCCACCCCGCTTTCGCCAAAGGCGCGGGTGAAAAGCGAGGTCGCCAGCGCGGCGGCCAGGATATTGACCAGGTTATTGCCAAGCAGGATCGACCCGATCAGCCGCTCGCTATCCTCGGTCAGGTTCAGCGCGCGCGCAGCCCCCGTTGCCCCGCGATCGGCCTGGGCGCGCAATTTCCCGCGCGAGGCCGCTGTCAATGCGGTTTCCGAGCCGGAGAAAAACGCCGAAAGCACCAATAGCGACAGGATCGCCCCGGCGGTGATCCAGAACGAGGCGTCAAGCATGGGGTCGAGGTCCGACATGGGGTCTCCGGCGATGATCAGAGGATTGAACTGAGAATATACCAGCGTTATGGGCGGCACCAAGGCCGGGATCAAGCGGCGTGGCGCGCAATGGGGCCGAAATGTGACCAAGATCGCGCATCTTAGTCCCTTGGCGATAGCGGCCCCAAACGCCTGAAATGACAGGCGTTCAGCGCTATGTGACCGCCGCGATCGGTCGCGTCTTGCGAATCAAAATATGGCGACAATTCGCCGAACCCTGCACAATTGCTGCGAAAATATGGCTTTGTCGACAGGTATTACACAACCTATGCGTGTGCGATTGATGCGCTTCAAAAAAATATCTGTTTCTTGCGCGGGTCTTGCCACGGCTCTGCCGCCGTTTTGCCGCATTTGCCCGACGTCGTTTCCTCCCCCGCGCGACGGGGTCAGAAAATCTGCCGCGCCGTGATCCCGCCGCACCGACCTGTCTAAATGGACAGGTCATCTGACAAAAATTTCGACAGGCCGTAAATAAAAGGTTAACCGTTTCCAAATGCGCAACAAAGATCTAGCGATTGAGCGGGGCTGCACACCCTAAACTGCCGAAGCACAGGGTATTTTTCTCCGTTAATCAAGACGATATCGCCCCAAACGCCCACACACGCAAGGGTTGTATAGCGTAACCATCAATTGACGCAAATACGCCACAAATGCTTATTTGGTCCCGTGCGAAAGCGCTGATTGCGCCGTGACTTCGCGACAACTGGGATATCCGGGGCTGCCACCCCGCCCGGGTGTTGTGTTGGTGGGGACGGCAAAAATCGCAACCGAAGGATTCGGCAGACTGCTCTGCGCCGGTTCGCACCCAAAAATTATTGACTTCGAAAACCGGTCGCTGGAGTCGCGGGGACCGGACGGGAAGCGCATGTGTCTTTGTGCCCAGATTTTCGGGCGCGGCCCCAAGGAGGGTTCACGTCATGTATGAGCGTTTTGGACTCTATTCAGAAGGCAAGGCCCCTCATGCCTTGTTTTCGGTTGCCCAGCAAAACCATGTCGGAGCCTATCGGCGTCGTCTGAAACGGGCGTTTGACATTGCCTTTGTCTGCGTGGCCGCCATCCCTGCGGGCCTGGTGGTCGGGCTCTTTGCGCTTTTGGTCTTTGTGCGTGAACGCGCCGCGCCGTTTTATCGTCAGGACCGGGTCGGGCTGAATGGGCGCGTCTTTGGCATGTGGAAATTGCGCACGATGGTGCCGGGGGCCGATGCGGTGCTGGAAAGCTGCCTGTCAGCCGACCCAGCCGCGCGCGCCGAGTGGAACAAGCATCAAAAACTGAAAAATGACCCGCGGATCACCGGGCTTGGCCGCATATTGCGCCGCAGCTCGCTCGATGAGCTGCCGCAGCTTTGGAACGTGCTGATGGGGGATATGTCCATCGTGGGCCCGCGTCCGATGATGTGCAATCAGCGCGCGCTTTACCCCGGCACCGAATATTATGTGATGCGCCCCGGCATTACCGGGTTCTGGCAGGTCTCGCTGCGCAACGAGAGCAGCTTTCATGAACGCGCCGGGTTCGATCAGGCCTATTTCCGGGAGCTGTCCTTTGGCACCGATATCCGGGTGCTGTGGCGCACGATCAGCGTGGTTCTGCGCGGCACCGGGCACTGACGGCTGCACGCATCGCGCGTGTGGCACCTTGGCCCCAGGCCTTCCAGTTCAGCTTGTCCTCATAGACCTGCCGGGCGCTCAGGCAGAGAGCGGCATGGGCCGCGGGATCGTCGATATAGCGCTGCACCAGCGCCGCGAAATCGGATGCCTTGGAACCGACCGGCAGAGCATGACCATTTTCCCCGTTCCAGACCGGCACGCCGCCGGCATCCAGGCACAAAGATGGCAGGCCATAGGCCGAGGCCTCGCAAAAGGCGAAGCCATAGCTCTCATAGGACGGCATCAACAGGAAATGCGCCTGTCGGAATGCTGCCTGAAACACCGCCATCTGGGCCCGGTCGGATTTGTCGAGATGGGGATGCACAGTCAGCGCCTCGCGACTGATCTCGTCCGGCGGTGTGCAGCCGATCACCGTCAGGCGGGCATCGACGCCCTGCGCGCGCAAGAGCGCCACCGTTTCGGCGGTGATCCGGCCGCCCTTGGCATCCCAATCGCGCCCGACCAGCAAAATCTCGACCGGGTGGCCCGCCCCGATGGCGGGGGCAGGTGCAGACCCCGGATCCGCCACATTGGCCCCCCAAGGCAGGGTGCGCGCGCGGGCCGGGGCCAGCCCGTAACGCGCGTTGACCGCGTCGGTCAGCCAGTCCGAGGGCAAGAGCGCCAGATCGAGGCCGCGAAACACGCGCGCTTCGGCGCGTTCGATCATCGGATCCAACAGCCGCGATGGCGCGAACCACGAGCCAAAGCTCTGGCCGACGCGCGAGGCCTTGTAGGTGGTGGGCGTGGCGTCGGAACTATAGGCCGTAACCATCGGATAGGGCAGCGACAGCCGCGACAGCGAATGAAACGAATAGGCGCAGAACAGCACGTCATAGCGGCCTTGCGCCAATTCGGCCCGCACGCCCCGCGCGATCACGCGCGCCAGCGCCAGATGCAGACGCCAGCGGGCCCGGATGCTCAGGCTTTCGGGCGCGGCCAGAACGGCACGGCGCAGCGGCTCGGCCAGGCCCCAGGATTGGCCGATCACGGTGACGGCATTGCCCTCGGCGCGCAGCGCCGCCAGCATGGCCGCGTTGCCGCCCGAATAAAGCGTCGCATCGGATGGGTCGAAATCGCTGAGATAGGCGATCGTCAACCGTCTTTCATCCGCGCCTGTCATCGCACCCTCTTTGCCCCCCGCGCCCCTGTCACGGGGCATAATTCTGCCGTAACTTGCCGCTATAGACCGGCTTGCCCCCCCTTTAGGGGGGAAACCGGGCATAAACATGACGTTGCATAGGAAAGGTTAACACGAGACACCCATGCCCAATGCGTTCGCGTCCCTGATGCTGGTCCTGTGGCCGGTCATTTCGGTCTGGCTTTTCGTCAGGCTGGCCCCGGGGCGTGCGTTGATCGCGAGCCTTCTTGTGGCCTATCTGATCCTGCCGCCGCCGCCGGCGGGGTTTGATTTCCCGCTGATGCCGCCTTTGACCAAACAAACCATTCCCAGTTTCGTGGCGGTTCTGGCCGCGCTGGTGTTTCATCGCGGTCGCTTGAAATTCCTGCCGGAAAATCCGGTGGCCAAGGCTCTGGTGATCCTGTTCATCCTCAGCCCGCTATTCACCGTGCTGACCAATATGGACCCGGTCTATTTCGGCGAATTCGCGCTGCCGGCATTGCGGATGCGCGAGGCGGTGGCGCTGATGGTGCAGCAGGCGCTGGTGATCTCGCCGATGCTGCTGGCGCGCAATTTCCTGCGCACCGACAGCGACCTTAAGGATCTGCTCTGGGCGCTTTTCATCGGCGGCATGATCTATACGCTGCCGATATTGCTGGAGATCCGGCTGAGCCCGCAGCTCAATATCTGGGTCTATGGCTATTTCCAGCACAATTTCGAACAGATGATCCGGCAGGGCGGGTTCCGGGCGATCGTGTTCCTGTATCACGGGCTGTGGGCCGCGTTCCTGATGATGACGACGCTTTTGGCAGCTGTCACCATCGCGCGCGCCGATCCCTCGCGCCGCGCCCTCGGCTGGTGGGCCTGTGTGATTTATCTGCTGGTCGTGCTGGTGCTGAGCAAATCGGTGGCCTCGATCCTTTACGGCTTTGCCTTCGCGCCCGTCATCGCGTTTCTGTCGGTGCGGGTGCAGCTGCATGTGGCGATGGTTCTGGCGGTTCTGGCGCTGGCCTATCCGGCGCTCAAGGTGGCGGAACTGGTGCCCGAGGACCGGATGCTGGCCGCCGCCGAAAGCATCGATCCTGAGCGGGCCAATTCGCTGCAATTCCGGCTGGACAATGAAAACGTGCTGCTTGACCGCGCGATGGAGCGGCCCTTGTTCGGCTGGGGATCCTGGGGCCGCAATCAGATTTTCAACGACGCAGGCGAGATCCTGACCACGACCGACGGCCGCTGGATCATCACCATCGGCGTCTATGGCTGGCTTGGGTTTCTGGCTGAATTCGGCTTGCTGACCCTGCCGATCCTGCTGATCTGGCGACGCACGACCGGGGTTCTGAAGGGCACCATACCCCCCATACTTGGCGGCGTTGCCCTGATCCTCGCGATCAACGTGCTGGATATGTTGCCGAACGCCACCATCACGCCGCTGACATGGCTCTTTGCGGGTGCGCTTTTGGGGTATTCGGAACAGGTGCAACTGGCGCGCCGACCGCGTCCCGCACCGATGCAGACCGTGCTATGAGCCGGGCCATGACCGATAAACCCCGCATATTGGCGATTGCCGAGGCCGCGAACCCTGAATGGGTGTCGGTGCCCCTGATCGGCTGGTCGCTGGCGCAAGCCTTGCGCGACGTGGCCGATGTGCATCTGGTGACGCAGATTCGCAACCGTGACGCGATCCTGCGGGCGGGGCTGGTTGAAGGCGTGGATTTTACGGCCATTGATTCCGAGGCCATTGCCAGGCCTTTATGGGCGCTCGGGGCAAAACTCAGGATGGGCGAAGGCAAGGGCTGGACCACGCTGCAAGCCGTCAACGCACTGTCCTATCCGCATTTCGAACGGCTGGTCTGGCGGCGTTTCGGGGCCGATCTGCGGGCCGGGCGCTATGACATCGTGCATCGCATTACACCGCTGTCGCCGACGATTTCCAGCCCGCTGGCGGCCAAATGCGCGGGTATCGGCGTGCCTTTCGTATTGGGGCCGCTGAATGGTGGCGTGCCCTGGCCGCGCCAGTTTGATGCCGAGCGGCGCAAGGAACGCGAATGGCTGAGCTATGTGCGCGGGGCCTATAAGGCGCTGCCGGGGCGCAAACGGACCCTCAGACATGCCAGCGCGATCATCGCAGGCTCGCGCCACACGGCCTCGGAATTGCCCGCGGGGATGGCCGCGAAAACCGTCTATCTGCCCGAAAACGCGGTCGATCCCACACGCTTCTCGCGCGTCTCTGCCCCTGCCGGGGCGGCCCCTCTCCGCGCCTGCTTTATCGGGCGCATGGTGCCCTATAAGGGGCCCGATATGTTGTTGGAGGCAGCGCGCCCGTTGCTCGAATCCGGCCGGGTGCAGCTGGAGTTGATCGGCGATGGCCCGTTGCTGCCGGCGCTCAAATCCAGCGCCCGAGGGGTGCCCGGCGTCACGTTTCACGGCTGGCTGGCGCATGGCGACGTGCAGGAGGTCGCGGCGACCACCTCGCTCTTGGCCTTCCCCTCGATCCGCGAATTTGGCGGTGGCGTGGTGTTGGAGGCGATGGCGATGGGGCTGGCCGGCCTGATTGTCGATTACGCGGGACCCGCCGAATTGCTGGCCCCCGGCACCGGCTGGAAGGTGCCCTTGGGCGACAGGGCGGCGATTGTCGAAGGCCTCCGCGCCGAACTGACGCGCCTGGCGGATGCGCCGGAAGATGTGGCGGCGGCAGGTCAGCGGGCGCGGGCGGAAGTTGCGCGGGCCTATACGTGGCCGCGAAAAGCGGAACAGATATTACAGATATATCAGTGGGTTTTGGGGCGACGCGCAACAAAACCCGACCCGCTCTCTGAACACGCGCAGGAGGATACGCATGCCGCGGAATAAACCGCTTTGGCTGGCACTTATGTTGTGGATCGGACTGACGGGCATGGCGCGCGCCGATGAGATCCGCGCCTTTGTCTATGGCAATTCCCTGATCAACCATGTCTCCGGCAGCGACGAGACAACGATGCCGCATTGGCTGTATCAACTGGCGCGGGCCGCGGGCCATGACCTGTCCGTCGACGGTGTTTTTGGCTCCGGCCCCGAATTCGCCGCCCGGCTGCCGCCGGAGCCGAACTGGTCCTTTGCGCAAGTGCCATCGGCCTGGGATGCCGAACGGATGGCGTTTCGCCGGGCCGGTTTCAACACGATCATTCTGAACCCGCGCAATTTCATTCAGGATGAGCCGCCCGATGCCCCCTTTGCCTGGGATAACCCCGAAGGGCTGAGCCCGGTGTCGACGACGCTGCGCGTATTTGACTGGACCGAGTTTCAGGCCCCCGCCGCGCGGTTTTTCATCTATGAAGGCTGGTCCGACATGGCGCTGATTGCCGGGGAGTTTCCGCCATCCGATGCCGATCTGGCCCGCTATTACGCCTACAATGCAGGGGCCTATACCGATTGGTTTCAACGCTATGTGCAGATCATGCAAAGCGAACGACCGGGGCTTGATATCCGCCTGATCCCCACCGCCGCTGTTCTGGCGGGGCTTCTGACCGAAATGCCGTTGCAGGCGATCCCCGCCACCGCGCTGTACTCCGATGACGCGCCGCACGGCACGCCGACGCTTTATTTTCTGGCCGCTCTGATCAGCTATGCCGCGATTTTCAACGAGCCGCCGCCGCTGCTCGATCTGCCCGCCACAGTGCATCCGCTGGTGGCCGCGAATTACGAGGCCATCGCGGGGCGTATATGGGCCGAGGTGTCGGGATCGGCCTTGCCGGATCACGCCAGCCTGGCCCCCGAAACCGGTGTCGCCGACCCCGCGCTTGCCATGGGGCTGAACGGTCTTGCCGATTGGTCCACGCAACTGCCCTTTATCGACCTGATGCGCTCGGCCCGGCCCTGGACCGGGCATTTGCCGGGCCAGTGGGGCGGTATGACGGCGGCCGAAATGGACGCGGCCGGGTATCTCGATGAAAATGGCTGGCCGCGTCAGATGCCGCCCGGTGTTGAAGCGTTGGAAAGCTTTATCCTGACCGATCTGCCCGAGGCCGCGACCGGCACCATCGGGCGCTACCGGGTGACCTGGCAGGGGCAGGGCAGCTTCTCCATCGGCGGGCGTGCCACGAATGTGACGATGGCCGAGGGGCAGGGCTGGTTCGATTTCACGCCGGGCGAAGGGCCGGTGGCCTTGCGGATCGAGGCGTTGGACGAGGCAGATCCCATTCGCAACATTACCGTGCTGCGCGCCGATCAGATCGCGTTGTGGGAACTGGGCGAGGTCTTCAACCCCGACTGGATCGCGCGTGTGCGCGATCTGCGCGTGGTGCGGTTCATGGACTGGATGGATACCAATGCTTCGCCGCAACGGGTCTGGGAGGATCGCCCGCGCATCGCCGATTACACCTGGATCCGGCGCGGCGTGCCGGTCGAGATCATGGTGCGGCTGGCCAATGAAATCGGGGCAGATCCGTGGTTTACCCTGCCGCATATGGCCGATGATGCCTATTACCGGGCCTTTGCTGCTTATGTCGAGGCGCGGCTCGATCCCGATCTGATTGCCTATGCGGAATGGTCGAACGAGGCGTGGAATTTCCTCTTTCCACAGGCGCGGTGGGCCGCCGATCAGGCCGCCGCGCGGTGGGACGGGGCCGAAGGCGATGCCTGGATGCAATATGGCGGCCTGCGCGCGGCCGAGATGGCCGATATCTGGGCGGACGTGTTTCAGGGGCAGGAGGATCGGCTGATCCGCGTCGTGGCCACGCAAACCGCCTGGCCCGGGCTGGAAGAGGCGCTCCTGGAGGCTCCGCTGGCGCAGGCCGAAGGGCGTGCGGCTCCGGCCTTGAGCTTTGACGCCTATGCCGTTGGCGGGTATTTCGGCTATGAATTGGGGTCTGAGGAGTATGCCGATCGGGTGCGCGGCTGGATCGCTGATGGTGATGCCACCGAGCAGGTGACACGGGCGCTGCGGCGCGGGTCGCTGGCTGAGTTGACCGAGGAATTCTTTCCCTATCATGCAGAGGTCGCGGCGCGTTACGGGCTCGACCTGATCATGTATGAGGGCGGCACCCATATCGTGGGCCGGGGGGACGCTGTCGAGGATGCGGCGCTGACCGAATTCTTTACCGGCTATAATTACAGCCCTGAAATGGCGGCGATCTATGCCGATCTGCTGATCGGCTGGCGCGCGTCGGGCGGCACGCTGTTTAACGCGTTTGTCGATGTCAGCGCGCCCACGGTCTGGGGCAGTTGGGGCGCGCTCAGGTATCTGGGTGACGCCAATCCGCGATGGGCCACGCTGGAGGCTTATAACGCCACCGCCGGGTCGGGGTGGGTGGACCGCGCGCCCGGGGCCTTTGCGCAAGGCGTGTATCGGTTTGGCGGCGCGGATGACGACCGGCTGACCGGCACCGATCAGGGCGATGTGTTTCTGGCGGGAAGGGGCAACGATACGCTGATCCTCGGCCCCGGCGACCGCGCCCATGGCGGGCCGGGGCGGGACCGGGCGGTGTTGCCCGGCCGGGCCACCGATTATGCGCTGGTCGCGGATGGCATATTGCGCATCCTCAATGGCCCCGGCGGCCCCATTCGGCTGGTGGCTGTGGAAGGAGCGGAATTCAGTGACGAACCCGGTGTGCTTTATTCGCTGGATGCAGGCGGGGGATGAGCGGTTTGTTAATCCTGCCCCCAGATCGCCCCGATCAGCATGTCGGCACCGCGACCGGAGTGGAACCCCGTCACAATCCGGGCCCGTCCCGCGGCGGCCAGCGCGGTGGCGCGGGCGGGATCATCGGCCAATGCGGCAATGGCGGCGGCCAGCGCGGCGGGGTCTTTCGGCGGCACCAACACGCCATCGATGCCATCGCGGATCAGTTCCGGCACACCGCCCGCATTGGTGCCGATGGTGGGAATGGCGCAGCTCATCGCCTCCATCAACGCCACGCCAAGCGGTTCGTGCCAGCTGGCCAGTGCAAAGATATGCGCCGCCTGAATATGCGCCTTGACCGTTTCGGCATCTATCGCGCCAAGCAGGCGGACGTTGTTTACCAGCCCAAGCTCGGCGACCTTGGCGGCCAGAACATGGCGATAGCCAGAGCCGCCCGCATCATCCTCGCCCGCGATGGCAAGCTGCACATCGCGGCCCTGATCCAGCAGCAGGCGCAAGGCGGCCATAAGATCCTGATGGCCTTTGACGATATTGAGCCGCCCGCAGGAGAATATCCGCAAGGGCGCGCCGGGCTGGACCGGGATATAAGGGCCTGCCGGGGCCAATACATCGGTATCGACGCCCATCGGCTGGATCAGCAGCCGGTCGGGCAGGTCGCCCGGCAGATCTTCCAGCATCTCGGCGCGGAGTTTTTCGGTGATGATGGTGGCAAAGGTGGCATGACGCCATTTGAACCCCTGCGCCGGGCCATAGTCAGACAAGGGACCGTGCAGAGTCAGCGAATAATCCGGCCCGCCCATGCGTTTGGCGATGGCCGCAAGCAACGCCGCACGGCCACAGGAATGGACATGGACGTGGGTGATGCCTCGGGCGTGACATTCCCGGATCAGGCGCTGCGCGGCCGGGATCGACAGCGCGATATCGCGCCATGCACCGCGTTCGCGCAGCAATTCGGCGTAAGGAAGGTGCGGCAGAGCGGCAAGCCCGGCCAGCAGATCGGCGCGCCCCAGATAGGTGGTGCGCGCAATCGCGGCAGCCGACCAGTCATGCGCAATCAGGCCGGGCGGCGGTGGCCGGGTCGAAAAGAGATGCACTTCGATGCCGCGCGCCTCAAGCTCGGCGATTTCGCGCCAGAAAAAGATATGCGTCTGGCCGGGGAATTGCGGCACCAGATAGCCGAGTTTTCGTGTCAAGATCGGGCCTCGTCCGATGGGATCGCGGGCAGCCTGCGGAAAAACCGCCCCGGCGTCAAAGGCAAAAGGGGTGGCGCATGATCTCGATCATCATCCCGGCGCATAATGAGGAACGGCTGCTTGGGGCCGCTTTGCAGGCTCTCCTCGCCGCCGATCCCGTGGACGGGCCGATTGAGGTGATCGTTGTCGCCAACCGGTGCCGTGATGGCACCGTCGCCGTGGCGCAAAGCTTTGCCGATCAGATTGAGCGCAAGGGCTGGGGCTATAAAGTGCTGGATCTGCCGCAGGGCGGCAAGCCGGCGGCCTTGAATGCGGGTGACGAGGCTGCGCGCCATTCCGCGCGGCTCTATCTGGACGCCGATGTGACGATAGCGCCGGGGATGTTGGCGGCGCTTTGGGCCGCGCTGGACAGCCCCGACCCGGTCTATGCCAGCGGGCGCGTCTCGATCTGCGCCGACGGGGTGGTCAGCCGCAGATATGCCCGGTTCTGGGCGCGGCTGCCCTTCATGGCCACGGGCGTGCCGGGTTGCGGGCTTTTTGCCGTCAACGGGCCGGGCCGGGCGCGGTGGCAGGATTTTCCGCAGATCATCTCGGATGACACCTATGTTCGGCTTCATTTTGACCCCGAGGAGCGTCATCTTGTCGATGCCCGCTATGACTGGCCCATTGCCGAAGGCTTCGGGGCCCTGGTGAAAGTGCGCCGCAGGCAGGATGCCGGCGTGGCCGAGATTGCCCGCACTTATCCGGCGCTGCGGGCCAATGACGACAACCGCCGACTTGGCGCAAAAGGCATTTTCCGGCTTGCGCTGGCCGA
>Ga0316205_10005314_pt1 | contig 10751 bp, 12 predicted proteins | sample 3monthpyrite_MG_FD_204941 | JGI IMG/M metagenome (GOLD analysis project Ga0316205, IMG submission 204941) | Microbial mat bacterial communities from mineral coupon in-situ incubated in ocean water Damariscotta River, Maine, United States -... | ecosystem: Environmental > Aquatic > Marine >...
CCGATTATTCATAAGGGTCAACATGCCATGCTTTACAACCCCGAAGTAGCTTTATGATTCTTGTCATTGCGAAACATAAAATATTGGCTTCCAGAAGCAGAACCCTGTTGCCCTACTTGTTTACCACCTAACGAGGCTAAATCACTTCAGCTATTGCTTACGGCCTGTTGCCTTGCGCCCACCGTGCTTAACATTTGGAATTACTTCCGCCTGCCCGATGTTTGCTACCCGGTGGCTGACCTACCTTGCCGGGACGGGATTTACACCCGCTTGAATAATCGACCTTGCTCGGCCGCACTCTGCTTTGTGGTGTCCAGCGACCATTATGCTTATCAAGCTTTGGTGTAACTGCTTTTTCATAAGATATGACCGCTTTAATCAGGTAGGCGGACATATAAATCAATATTTATCACAAGTAGATTTTATAATAATTTCGGAAAATCTTTCAAACAACATCGACCTGACGGGTTTGCTGTGTCACATGAACAAATGGATTCTTTTGTTTGTTTTATTACAAACTCTTTCGCAGTTTTATTTGAACATGCCTCTACTTTACTTACGCCAAAGCAATAACAAATCAAAACATCTTCAGATTTCTCTTTGATGCCTATCTGTGTTCTTACTTTTTTTTTATTAATGACCGAGCCATCATCAGAAAAATAAACCACATCACAGCCTGCTTCACAGCAAAAGTAATAATGCTTATCATCAAAACTATAATCCCAGACTTTTATTATATGGTGCAGCATCGTTTTCAATGTAACCGGCAAGCTTTGGTGTTTACAAAGAGGACAATCCTGTTTTAATGGTTTTGATTTTTCCTGGCAATGAGATGAACAGCAGTCAGACATGGTATTTTCTTTAATTAATAATTAATAATTAACGGTTAACTATTACTCGTAATATCAAGTTGCATCGGTGGACAAGTTACCGAGCCATAAGAACAAAATACGCAGCAATCCCCTTTTTCTGGTTTCAGCAAGGCCCCACAGCCCTTACACTCATAAAACCACTGACAGGCATCAGTTGGCATAACCTCCTGTTCCTGATGTCCACATTGAGGGCAGCTAATAGTGGACTCTAAAATAACACCATCAATCATGACGCACTCCCCTTACCTGGGTGGAGCTACAAGCCCTTCTAGACGGTAAAGCAATGTCCCAAATAGCAGCAAACATCATGACCAGTAACCCCATATAAAATAAATATGTACTCCAGCCATACGACCACAAGGGATAAAGAGTCAGCAATACCATCGTTGGGCCTGCAACACCGGCTACCAATCGCCCCCAGCGTTTGTAGATTAGAAATGAAAATACACTGCCCCCCAGTGCAACCAAAGCAAACACGGGTAACAGGGTGTTAATAATCACCCCCTCGAACTGGGCCAGGAAACCTAGGCCCAGTGCTGAGGCCAAAGCGCCTAGCGCGGGGAAACAGGCAGCGCAGCCCATAGAAGCCACTAGGGCACCAATAACACCCGTTTTATCTAAGAGACGACTAATGCTAAACATGATATAGGCCTTGTCTTGATATCTGATGCCACGAGTATAAACTCCGTACTTAGGTACAGGGTCAAGAGTAATCAGGATATGAGTAAAGAGCTACTAGAGTTGACCATAGGCGCTCTGGCCAAGGCAGCCGGTGTAAATGTAGAAACTGTGCGCTATTACCAGCGCAAAGATTTAATTTCAGAGCCTCATAAGCCTTTGCAGGGCTTTCGAAAATATCCTCTTAATACTGTTGAAAATATTAAGTTCATCAAGCGCGCGCAAAAACTAGGGTTTAGCTTAAGAGACATCGCTGAATTGCTAGAATTAGGTACTGGTAGTTGTGATGACGTTAGAGTCCGTGCTGAAAGCCAGCGAGATAAAATTGAGAAACAAATTCGTGATTTAGAGATACTGCATCACACTCTCAACCAGCTAATCAAGAAATGCCATTCCGGCCAAAGCAACCAACACTGCCCAATTGTCGAATCACTATTAAAACAAGATAATTAAATGACTGCTTTGTGGGGTATAAGCAGACTTCAGCTAATAAACACTCAAATTGGTACTTATGGCTAGTTTGAGATTTTTCATATGTTTATATCCTTGGCCGTCCAAGTCTAATTGTTAAGTTTTCCAAGAAAAAGCAGCAATTTTCAAGTAATACTGTGAATTGAGTGATCACTTCCCTTTTTAACCCATTTAACAGTACTTCTTTCTTGACTAGATCATATAAGAAGCAAATAATTACCTAGAATTAAGAATTGAGTTGTACCTGAAGCTTAGGTAATGTTTATGACGACACCAATGAATGTATACACAGAACTGGCAATAAAGTATGGAAACATAGATGCTGACGATCTATCTGCAGTACATCGCTTTTTTGAAATAGAAGTATACAAGTTACCTGAAAAAAGTCGGCTTGAAATTGTAGACGCCCTATTTTCTCGTATGGACGAATCACCAAGTCCAGAGATACTTCAAGATACATTGGTCGATGAATACGTTCCACTACCAGATCCAGCTAATTATGAATCTCTGAACAGTAAGAGATCTAAAAAAACTGTAAAGTTAACTGCTATTATGGAAGAATACTTAAAGTCTGTTTAAATAACATTATTACGGATTAATATGATTTTGAAATACTTTCGTTATTAACTGGACCTAATAGCATAACAACTTCCCCGTTTTTCCATTACCACAACATTACTCATATCTAAGTTATGAGTATCTATAAGTCAGTGACACTGTTTTAGTTATTGGTAGTTCGATATCTTTCATGGGTAACTTGGATGTCTAACGCCAAACTTAAGGGCAAAGTTGGAAAAATTCCGGCATGTTTTATTATATTAATTTTATCAATACCCGTTGCTGCACCTGCCATCGTTATCATCAATTCGGTCAAACAAATAATAAATTTATATAAAATAAGTTACCTGTATTGAATCTTTGGTTTTTCAATCCCAGCAACTGGCATTAGGATACCCCAAGGATATGCAGATTCATTTCCACGTTCATACTGATACACAACTATTTCAGGAAGATTTCGCTTATCGTAACGACGACCAAATGTAAATACCGCGCTGTTAGGTGCAGCCATAACTAAATGAATACGTTTTGCTCCGATCGCATTTAGTTGTTTAACTACTTCAAAAAATTGCTGGGCCAATCGGTTCTGTTTTTTCTGAGACCAGTGAGCATCTGAAGATAATCCGTCGAGTGTCAGCCTAACAACAGGATTAGAAAAAGTGCTGTCTAGGTCGTCGTCATCTATTGGATAAGAGAAAGCGAGTGCGATAACTATCTCCTCTGCACTCGTTAGATTATTTATACCACTAACCTTGAACGCCTTGCCATCATCCAGCATATCAAGATTGCGCCAAGACTCTTGCGCTCGATCCCAGTCGTATGTAGAGATAGCACTTTCATCATCTAGAAGCAAGCCGGTCAAAAATGTATATGGAACAGACGTCAGGCCTCCATAAACGGTTGTCAGATCGCTTCGCTCAACATTCTTTTGATGCTGAAGAACGGAACGATGCGCAGCTGATATATCTTCTAATGCACGTTCAGGTTCGATTACTTTTCCATCCAATCGGTTTCGCAAGTCAAGTAGTACAGGAATTATTTGCCCCTCAACTTTTCCCGATATGAATTGGTCAAGTGGAGACCCGTCATCGTCACGAAGTCCTCGTCCTTCAATAACAACAACACGCTTCTTAGAGCGGCTTTTTGCTTCGCCTCTAATCCGTAGAAATAGCATGATAAGTGCAACCAGGATGACAAAAGTGCAAATTCCCAATATCCAACCATCGACAGTATCTATTTTTTTCTGTGCAATCAAGTAGCCTTCAGGAACGGCGCCCAAGATGAAGCGTAGGATTATTGCTATCAGCGGAGACCCAGCAAATATAGCAATTAACACTCCAAATGCTGATCTTATAATTATCAACTCTATAGAACGTGCGCGGAATAGCCAATCGGTTCCCTTAAGAACAAAATTTTTAAAAAGAGGTTTTAACATATTATTATTGTTTCCAATTCATATCATGGACCAAGTTAATAGGAGTTGGCGCATGATCCTTAACAAAAAGGTGCGTGCTACAGTCAAATTGCCAGTACCACCGAAGTCTCGCAATCAAAAGTACTGCAAAATTCACCCCCCCAGATCCATCGACCAATTCTTGCATCGCATATATATCTTGTAAACTAGGCTGGACACTGAAACAAGGATGGGTGTGCCATTCACCAAGGTAGTTGAACCTTCGATAGTCTACTCCTGATTTTTCAAAGAACTCTTTGAGGGCTTGTTCATGCTGTTCAGAATCTCGGACAAAACTCGATCGGGTACCGCTTTTAGTGTCGACTGAGAAATCGACGATACGGAATTTTTGGTCACCAACCTCTTCGCCCATGATCATTCCTCCGATTTCTCGACGTCCAGCGAGCATCATGTGGTATCTCATTTTACGAAGTACTTCATTTGGTAACAGTAGTTGCATCAGTATCCTCCTTTGAAGGAAGATGCTCTTTCAAAAGCTTGGTAACAGCAGCTGGGTCCAAAGTATCAATGGTATCCCCCCACTCCCCATTTTTCTGGAATTCAATGGGCCGTGTGTCAAATGGTTCTTTAAAAAGCCAGTCTGAAGAGAAACCGATGATATATGCTGATCTCGGAAATATGCTTGATTCTGGTCGTGCTAAAATATCGGACGCAAATCGGGCAGCATGTGCGGCCATTATCGATATCTCTGCATCTTCAGCAATTAGTGGGGTGCCGTCACCATTCCTACCATCGTACCGGTCAACATCGACTGGTCGAAGCCAATCTACACCTTGATCATTACACCAGGCCTCGATTTGGGCTCTTGCCGATAACGGTACCGGATCTATGTCTGGACGAGCGCGTGCAACGATTCCACCAATACCACCAGCAAAAACCTCTACCCAGATCATAGGCTTTCTTTTGCGTCTTGATACTGATGCAATCATATTAAATGCAGTCGGTTCTGCTGTGGCATCGATGAGAAGGTCACATTCACCAAGTGACTCTAGGGCACCCGCCATCGAACTTGCGCTTTCTTGACCACCAAGAGCAATCCGAAGGGCTTTGATATCCGTTTTTGGATTGATTTTAAGCAGTCGATCACGCAACGCATAGGATTTATGAGCACCAGTGTCATTAAGATCTAGTTCATTGCGTACGACGTTACCGGGAAAAAAGATGTCATCATCGATTAAGAAAAAATTACCTATACCAGATCTACACAGGCTGGCTGCGATTTTTGAACCTACTGAACCACACCCGACAATCCCCACTTTTTTATCCGCTAGGATTTCAAAGCTATCAGGTAGACGTTGTTTCTCGCTCGGAATCTGCACTGTAGTGTAGCAAATGACTTGGCGATCTTGGGCCTCTCCGTAAATACAAAAAAGCGTCCAATTCCCAGCATCTCCAACAAGTAGATACTCATAACTATCAGCATCCAATAGCGAGCTACTCAGCTCAATTAGATCGAGATCTTTGAGGAATATTCGTAGCTCATCCAGCGTCATTTCACCGAAATTATTTCCCCCTGCAACTCGTATGGCGAAACCTATATGCTCGGATCCCCCACCGGGAAGTACCAGATCACTAATCCAGATCGGCTCGTCTTTTGAACCAAGGTGGGAAAGTGTTGGTACAAAGACTGACGCAACCATGCGATCACGTAGACCGAAAGAGATTGGCTCGCTACCTGGTAACAAATTGAGTGCATTGATATCGCTTTCAGTCACAATAAAGCGAAAATATTTAGACCGCATGTCACGTCCCAATGACGCAATATGAGCTGAGTGTGCATGCAAGATCTGATCGTTATCTGGGCGTTCTTCTGACAGGAGTCTCTGGCAACTGGAAATCATATCCGCTCCAGTGATCGATGACACCCAATTGTCCGGTCGATACTCTAAGCAGAGTTCACCTTCACCACTGTATTGGTGTAGAGATATCCGTGATTTATCTTCTGTGTAGATCATTGGTGGGGCTTCGGGATACACGCTTGGATAGATCATCTGAAACACAAATTCTTTATCGCCATTAACTATAAGGAAGTCCACACACATGGCGAGGCCTGCGTTAGCATGCCACTTACGAATTCGAAGCCAATCGACGCTTGCTTCAAGGTCAGCTATTACGGCTTTCTCTGAGGCCAGCCGAGTGCTACGAGTAAACCACCAGGTCATGCAAAACCATCGGGTTTTTTCGGGTTTCTCGGTTCGTCAGAGAAAGAAACACTAGGTACTGAAGTCGCAGATGCAACCGTCGCTGCACTGAGTAGACTTGATGTTCCTGATCCTGTTGATTGAAAAATTGAATTGCTAATTTGTTCAGTCAGTCTATGCCCAATGCGATTTTCTAATATACTCGACATACGTTGATGTTCAACGAGGACACCGACATCGATGAAATTTTTTCGTGCCTGCTCAAGCCAAGAGTAAAAGGCTTGTGCTCGTTCAGGGTGCTCATCCCACTTGTCTGCAAAATTTTCAAGGGCATCGGTTGGGTTCTTAATAACGAATTTTTGGCCATCATGTTCAATCGCATCTTCCATTCGATTTAATATAGAAATAAGGGTGTAACCAATTGTAGATTCACCTTGATAGGCGTGTGCTGCTAGGGTTGTTAAGATGATTGATATGGGCTTATTTGTAGGGTCATTTTCAAACATGACGTCACGGTGGCGCTTCAGGATCATGATAGCTGACTGAAGGGGTGTTCTGACACGATAGGTGGGAATGTCTTCGACACTGGCTGTAATTCCTTTCGCCTGCATTTCATTCAATACTTGTGCACGTCTCTGTACGAACACATCGCCCATCCGAGACTTAAACCAATCAGCATAGCCTCGAGGATTAGAGCGTGGCCAATCATCAGTAATTTGTAGATACTGAGGGAGTACTTCATTATCCGTGATTGCTATGGCTGTATCGGCGAAATGAGCATCCAGATGTTTAGCTTCGAGAATTTGGCGTTGATCGTGCCCATTAGGAATACATGGTACGAGATCCATATGAAATTGTGCTCCATCGGCATAATCAAGTCGCCAACAGCGTCGGCCTTCGTGAACTTCTTTTGTGATTCCCTTGTTCTTACGATAAAGTTTAACTTCCTCTCCAAGGAGTTTTTTTAGATTCGCCTGTGACAATTTCGTTTTGTCTAGATATGTTAATGAGCAGCCGCAGTCGACGTCATATTCTTCATCCTTGGACTGCGGCTTGATAACAGTACCTAACTTAAAAGATCCTTGACTAAATACATCTGGGTCGAAATCACGCACACTAGAATCTTCTCTATGAAACCACTCCCCGAGAGATTTGTAGCTCTTCTCTGCCTGTTCATACCTAGAGGGTGGGATTTCCAATTCTTTTGCTAAAGCACCAAGATAGGTCTCAGCTTGTTTTGTAATCCTGATAGCCATATTTATCATTTCTTTTTATTTTGCCGATAACCTTAACTTAACTGGGGACAAAAATATAATATTCAACCCTAATTACTAGATAATGTGTTTATTTGCCAAAAAGAACACAACATCTTGTGTCGAAGGTCTATCTGGATTGATTAATTTTTTATTTTCAATAACTTAGTGCATCATTAGATAAGAATCAGCTAGTGAAAACTCCACACCCTCTAAAAAATGCCCGCCATCAATGGTCAACACATTGGTATAAATTTCCGTACTCTCAATCGACTTATGTCACAGTAATTTAGATATCACTTTTAGTTGTCGGTTATGCAAAAGCAAATGCACGGCAAAACTATGACGGAAAGTATGTGCACTGATTCGAAACGGTGCGCCCCCTACTCTCTCAACAACCTTTTCAATGTGTCTGTTTACTGTTTGTCTGCACATCGGAAATAAACGATCAGTCTGTTTAAAGTGTCCAGCATACAAATAGCTTTGAATACGGTCTTGAAGTGCATGTTCCACAATAGGGATATAGCGTTTCGGTGAGCGTTGGAGTGCTTTCTTTGAAGGTCGACCTGGGTGTTGTTTAAGCGTTTTCAAGCACACTAAAAAGTCATAGCCATCATCGATAAAGCTAGTGGGTTTAAGTGCTAGTACTTCCGAGATCCGTGCACCGGTACTCCACATTAAATCCAAAATCAGACGATAAGTCGGATGCTTTTCTGCATCCAGTAAGTCCAACACTTCTGGTTTAATCAGGTACGGAGGCATCTCATCTACTGTATTCAGTACTTGAGGGCGTTTGGCTTTGAGGCGTTGCCAGTCAATTTGGACTGACCGAATAGGATAGGTATCGATGGGTTCTTCATGGGGGAAGAAAAGTCGATTAGCCCGTGGTTTTAAAAACCGCACGTCTGTTTGTTCATTTTGCACCATTTCACCTGTCCTTCTGGTGTGGAATTGACACCATTATATGCCTGTAAATCGGATAACTCCATACGTAAACGAGGACATTTCTCGGACATAAAACCCGAAAGCTAAACTGCACCAAACTAGGGGTTAATGGTGCAATATCGACAATTGTATATCAAATACAGATCATTATAATTAAAGGTTCAAATACTGAATAAGGGTGCCTTTATTAAAATAATATAAGGCCCCGAGAGTTATTGGAGTTTGCCATGTCAACTTCAGCTTTTAACTATTCACTGCCTCTCGCGAACAAGGTTCACGCTGAATCGCTTGTGCCCCACCAACAGCCCTCTCGCCCCGGTTTTAAGCGACAAACTGATTTCTACGAACGATGCTTTATAAAACATCCAGGACGCAGTTTTTTTCACTCTAGAGCAGAGTTTCTACACGCTGGATTACTCGAGGGGGACCCTAAGGTTCACTCTTATGTGCCCCAACCCTTTAAATTATGGGTTAATGGCAAGCGCTATACACCCGACACTTATGTTCATAGAGATGCAGTAAGAGAAGTAGACGAACTGAAACCTAAAGGTATTTTTGATGAAGCGAAGCGGGATGCACTAGAGCAGTTTTTTACGCTTCAAAACATGAAATTTATCGTAATAAGCAATGAGTCAGTCTTTGAACGTGAAATGGAAGCCGAAAACTGGATAGAAATAGTTATAACACTATACAAAGCAAAAGACTGGGACACCCAATCAGCTGAACTTGATGTACTGGATTATATTCATCAACATATTGAATGTGAATTAGGTGATATTGTCGATGCTGGAGATCGTGAGGGAACATTTACAAAAGAACTGGCACTACTACGCTTACTACACAAAGGAATAGTACAGGCCAATCTAAGTGACTCATTCATTGACTATGGTACAGGTATCTCGCTATGTACCTGAAATGGCGTCAGCGTTTAGATTTAGAACCGTCGCTAAAAGACTTTAGTTTTTGGCCTTATCTATCTTCTGAGAGTTTAGATGGGGAAAAACGATCTGGCTTTTTACGAAATCGACGTTTAGCGGCATCAGTTTTAGCCGGTCAATCTCTAACATCCGTTGCAGCCAAACAAAACGTATCCGTCTCAATGGTATCAAGGTTAATGTCTCGGTGCCTAAGTGGTGAGGATATAGACAGACCACCACTAACTTACGGATTAGTCCCTTCAGCACATTTGAAACAACATCAAAGAAGACAAACATTACCTGAATTGACAAACTCTAAGGGTAATTCATGTGCATTTTCTGCACTATTAAGAGATGTCCCTAACTTGAAAAAAAATCTTCAAGAGATGATTCAGGCGAATATCGATGACAAACAATATTCACAAAACATTAAACCACAATCATTTCATTCAGAATTTAAGAGAGCATTAGAAGAAGCGCACTGGCCTAAAGATCGTTACCCTTACACAACAGAAAGTATGGCTTATCAATCTGTTCGTAATTACATGTATAAATGTCATTCAGAAAAATTAGCCGAAAAATTGTTAAAAGATGAAAACCCTACACGTATAACCAGTTCTTATTTAGAAAATAACAGAGCTTTAAGAAGCATTCAAATTGATGAACACACTGTAGATACTCATAGCTCTATACATCTGTCATTAAACGATGAATTAATACCACTTCGAATCTCACGTATCTCTGCTATTGTTGGCGCTGATGTGGCAACAACTTGTAATCTTGGTTATACCTTAGCTTTAACATTACATCCAAATCAGCAAGAGATGCTGATATTATTGGATAAAATTATATGCCCTTCGCCGTTATTAACATTAACAACACCAGGATTTAATTATTGCCCAGGAGCCGATTTCCCTGTTAATAACCTGGATGGTTTTCCTATATCCTTCGGCCATGTACAACTCGATAATGCCTTAATGCACCTGGCCAATACTGTCAGTTCGGCTATATGTGATCAACAAGGAGGCACGCTTAATTTAGGCCTACCCAAAACCCCTAAAACACGAAACTGGATTGAAGTAGCTTTTGCTTATATCAATCAGCATGCTATGCATCGATTTTCAGCCACAACAGGTTCACATACTCAGGATCCAATTCGCGAATCACGAAAGAATGCTAAACGTATACCCAATGTAAGCTTTCGAACAATCGATGAAGCACTCAGCATCGTATTAACACAACATAATGTAACACCTCAAGGGCAAATTGGCAGCGCGACGCCTTTAGAGTTATTTAATCATCATTATCGTAATCATTACATACGATATACACCTGAATTACTCAGAAAATCATGGAGCCCTTTCATACGTCGAATGAACATCTCTATTAAATGGCTACAACTTGAAAATCGCGCACCCCATATAAATTTTTATGGCGTTCGA
>Ga0316205_10005316_pt1 | contig 10747 bp, 10 predicted proteins | sample 3monthpyrite_MG_FD_204941 | JGI IMG/M metagenome (GOLD analysis project Ga0316205, IMG submission 204941) | Microbial mat bacterial communities from mineral coupon in-situ incubated in ocean water Damariscotta River, Maine, United States -... | ecosystem: Environmental > Aquatic > Marine >...
TGTCGCATTGGGAACAGGTCTTGCGCTGCGGGCCGGACTGGGCAGTCTGCCGTCCGGAACATCGTTTCGGGATAGTTTGTGCGCGGCGTTGTTCGCTGGAATCGGTTTCACGATGAGCCTGTTCATCGTTACCGCCGCGTTTGATGACCCCACCCGTGCGGATCCTGCAAAGGTCGCGGTCATTCTGGGCTCAAGCCTGTCCGCCATCCTTGCCAGCGTTGCCCTGCTGGCAGCCCGGCGCAGGCGCGTGTCCTGACATATCCTGCGATGTTCCGTCCGGACGCATGCAGGGCTGCCAAACCCAAAGGCGGTTCATCATCGCATAAAGAAACGATGCCGACCATGCGATCAGCAACAGACCGATAAGCGCCTCGACACCGGTCAGAAATCGCAGATGTTCGTTGGGGACGATGTCGCCAATCCCCAAGGATGTATAGGTCGTTGCAGAATAGTAGTAATAGTCGAGCATCGTCTCGATAGGCTCACCCACGAATGTGCCAAGGTTCAGCCAACGGTCCGCCATAAGAAAAGCGACAGCAAACACGCCGATTTGAGACATATGCACAGTGAAAAGCAGGATCAGAACCGCAAGAACGCGCGTGGAGGGACGCATCGGTATGCTGGCCATTCCGCCACTGCACCACTTCAGAGCGGTCAGATGCATCACTGCAGCCACCAGAAACGCCAATACGGATAGAGCAACAGAAAGAGCCACGTCCATTTTCCTTATGTTTCAGTCGCGACAACTATAGACGTCATTCGCGTCTCATAACATGCCTGCCGACACGCCCGTGCCATGCGTGACATCGGGTCAGCCATCATGCTGGCAACCGCTGAGAAGCACCCGGTGCTTCATATGCTCCGTCTTCCTCAGTTTCGCCCGCCAACCCCAGGGCTCCATGCCACATCAGACAGTTCGGTGCCTATTGCGATGCGACCTCTCTCCAAAAATTGGACTTCTGGTCCAACTAAAGGTACAGAAGCACAATGTCTCCGATGAAACGATTCCAAAACGTCTCTCCTGAGAAGCGCGGCGCGATTCTCGATGCGGGCGCAGCCGAGATTGCCGAACATGGCCTGGGCGGGGCGTCGATCAATCGGGTCATCGCAGCTGCGGGCATGAGCAAATCGTCCTTCTACCACTATTTTGAGGGCAAGGATGATCTGTACGCCGCAGTTACGCAACGCGCCCTTGACGAGCTTCTGGCGGCGATGGTGCCGTCGGCCTTGCCTGCCACAACTGAAGAATATTGGTCGATGTGGGAGGAGATTTATGTGGGGTTTCTGCGCCGACAATTGGCCGATCCGGTGTTGGCTGCGCTGAACTGGAGCGCGATACAGTCCCGCGCCGATGGTACCGCGCACCCGGCACTGGAAATTCTGGCAGGGCAGATGCGGCAATGGCTGACGGCGATGATCGCGCAGGGTCAGGCGCTGGAGGCCGTGCGGACTGATCTGCCACAAGACCTTTTGCTGGATGCGACCTTCGGAATGCTCGAAGGCGGTGACCGTTGGTTCGCGACCCATTGGGATGACATGGCCGAAGACAAGGTTGACGCCGCCGCGACGCGCATCGTGCGCCTGCTGCGCGACCTGACAGAGCCGAGAGGTGATACCAAATGACAGATGTGACAATGATCCCCGATCGGAGCTTTGCCCGTCCCCTGAAACTGGCAATCCTGTTTTCCGTCCTCGGCGAGGCAGTGATCCTGCTGGTGTGGGGCTTTTACCTGTTCCCCGAGGGCAGTTGGTTCAATAAATTCATGTGGACAATCGTCTATTGCGGTCTCGGTATGGGCGGGGCATTTGGATCGGTTGTGGCGCTTGGCCTGTTGGGCCGGATCGACGGCTGGCGCGCCGTGGTGCTGAGCGCGCTGCTGTCCACCGTGATGCTTGGCCTGTTCTGCAACACGCTTTGTCTGCGGCTGGACATGACGTTCGGCTATTTCGGCGCGCAGGGCGCGGGACTGCTCTTCATGGCCAATGGCATCGCGATGTCCGCCATTGGCGGTGCGGTTCTGGGCTGGATGACCTTCACGGAAAGGGGGCGGGCATTTGGCCCTGCGTGGTTGAAATGACGCCCCGGCTACGTCTTTATCGTCTTGCGTTCCGCCCGCTTGTGCGCAGTGCGGCCATGACCGCCATTCTGGGCCGCAACCGTGTGCGTGGCGATATGAGCAAGGGGCGCTTTACCAAGGGCGAAATTCGCGCACTTCTGAAAGACGCCTGGACCCGCTTCGAGACACATGCCGCTGAAATTCCGCACGAACAGGACGCTGGTGCGCGGCTTTGGTTGCTGAACGGCGCACTGATCATCGGGGCCATTCAGGCGGCCATTGATCGCGGAGTGGCGCGGGATTATGCCATCGAACTGGTCGGCGATGCCGCCTGGATCATTTACCGCCGCGTGATGGTGGTGCCGGATGCGCTGGTCCGGCTGACCACGCGCGATCCGGCCAAACGGCTGGAACGCGACACCCATCTGATCATGGACGTATTCCCCTTCGGTCCGAAATCCTATTGCAAACGCTGGATCAATAGCGACCGCGGTGGGGTGTTCCTTGTGACGCGCTGCCCCTATCAGGAACTGCACCACAGATTACTGCCCCCCGAGGACGCAGTTGATTTCTGTCAGGGCACGGCCTGCAATCTCGACTATCCATTGGCCGAGATGTGGGGCGGGCACCTTGAACGCACCCAAACCCTGGTGAGCGGTGGGACATACTGTGATTTCCGATATGTGACCGGCAAGGGGCCTCGGGCCAGCCAGGATTGACCGGGACCGAAAGGTCGTGTTGAGCGATGGCACCCGATGATCAGGCGTCAGCCCGGAAACACTGCTGCCAGAAGACCAAGGCCAAGGGTGACTGCTGTCGCCACAACGATGACGGCGACAAGCGGCGGCGCGATAGGTGCTCGCTCCGCAGTCGCCTCCGGCGTCCGATAGATCGGGATGACCATGCGCAGGTAAACCCCAAGCGCCAGCACCGTATTCAGGATGCCGATGATGGCCAGCCACAGGTAACCCGCCTCGAGAGCCGCCATAAACAGATAGACCTTGCCGACAAAGCCAAAAAGCGGCGGAATCCCGGTGAGCGACAGCAGGAACACCACCATCGCCACCCCGAGCCAGGGGCGCGACCGCCCGACGCCTTCAAGATCGTTCAGTGATCGGCCCGCCACCATGATGACGGCGAATGCCCCGAGGTTCATTGCCACATAAGCCGCTGCAAAAACCAGAAGCGAGGGCACCGCGATGGAACTGACACCCAGTGCGACGACACCCATCAGCAGGTAACCAGACTGCGCCACCGAGGAATAGGCGATCAGCCGGACAAGGTTGGTTTGCACCAGAGCGGCGAGATAGCCATAGGTCATCGTTGCTGCCGAGATGAGCGCAAGTGCAAAGGGCCAGCCCGCCTCGCGCGGCAGATCGCGCAGCACCTGGGCAAAGGCGAAGAAGGCCGCCGCCTTGGTGATCACCGACAGGTAGGCCGCAATCGAGATCGGTGCGCCGTCGTAGGCGTCCGGTGCCCAGAAATGGAGCGGCACCAGCGCCGCCTTGTAGCCAAGACCCACGATCACGGCGATCAGCCCGGCGATGAGGATCAGTGACTGCCCTTCAAGCGCGCCCAGCTCGGAAAACAGGGTCGAACCGGCACCAGCAAACCAGAAGGTCAGCCCGTAGATCATCACCGCCCCGGTGACCGCACCGAAGACCAGATATTTCATCCCCGCCTCGGTGGCCGCATCGTCGCGCGGGTAGGTGACCAGTGCGAAAGACCCGAGTCCTGTCATCACCACGCCAATGATCAGCACCATCATGTCGCCCGCCCCTGACAGCATCAGCGCCCCCAGCGTCACCAGCATGATCACCGCATAGACGCTGCCTTCGCGCTCTCGCCCGGCGATTTCCGCCCGTGCCATCAGCAAGGCCAGCGCCGTGCCCGGCAGCAGGATCAGCTTGGCCCAGCCTGCAATCGCGTCGATCCGGTAGGTGCCTCCAAACACGGTCGTGTCGGCGTCGAGCAGTGGCAGCGTCAGCCCCGCCGACAGGCCAAGCGCCACCAGCCCGATGACCAGCACCAGCCGCGGCGCGCGGAGCATTTCCGCCACGATCATCAGCATCGCAGCCCCGGCCAGCAGCAGTTCGGGCACCAGAAAGGCGAGGTCGCGTTCCATCAGCCGCCAAGGCCCGTCATGGTGGTGTGGATGATGTCGATCAGCCAGCCCGGTGCCACGCCCACCAGCACCGTCAGGATCAAAAGCGGCACGATCACCAGTTTCTCGCGCCCGTCGAGGTCGGGCATGTCGGCCCATTTCGGGTTCGCCTCGCCCAGAAACACCGCCGCGATGGCCCGCAGGTACAGTGCCGCCGTCACCACGATGGCGAGGATCGCCACAATGGCCCAGGGCGCGGCATTGAGCGTGGCCAGGAAGATCTGGAATTCGGCCGGGAAATGCGCCAGCCCCGGCAGCCCCAATGAGGCAAAGGCCGACAGGATGAAGGCCCAGCCCAGCCACGGCACCCGGCCCAAAAGCCCGCCAAATTCACCGATGCCCCGGCTGTGGGCGCGGTCCTGCAACATGCCCACCAGGAAAAACAGCGCCCCGGTGACCAGCCCGTGGCTGACCATCTGCAAACTCGCCCCGTCCAGCCCGATGGTGCGGATGCGCGGATCGGTGGCCAGTGCCGCCACGGCGACGCCCATCACCACATAGCCCATGTGATTGACCGACGTGTAGGCGATCATCTTTTTCAGGTCGCTCTGCGCCAGTGCCGCGAAGGCACCGTAAAGCGCGCTGACCACCCCAAAGGCCAGAATCACCTGACCCGCCTGCACAAAGGCCTCGGGCGTCATCTGATAGGCAAAACGCACCAGCCCATAGGTGCCGAATTTAAGCATCACACCGGCCAGGATCACGCTGCCCGCCGTGGGGGCCTGCACGTGCGCCGCAGGCAGCCATGTATGCACCGGAAAGGCCGGGATCTTGACCGCGAAGGTGAAAAACATCGCAATCAGCGCCAGCATCGCGGCGATGCCCGCCAGCGGCGGCGCGTCGATCCAGGCGCGCATGTCGAAGGTGCCCGAGCCAAGGTACAGCCCGATGATCGCCAGCAACAGCGGCAGCGAGCCAAGCAGCGTATACAGAAAGAACATCAACGCGGCGCGCTGGCGATCTTCATATCCCCAGCCTGCGATCATGAAATACATGCCCACCAGCGAGACCTCGAAAAAGACGTAGAACAGCAGCCCGTCCAGCGCCATGAACGTGCCGAGCGAGGCGGTTTCCAGCATCAGCATCAACACGACATAAGAGGCCGCACGTTCGCCCACCCGCGCCGAATAGATCGCCGACAGCAGGAACAACAGCGAGGTCAGCAGCACCAGCGGCAGGCTCAGCCCGTCAAGGCCAAGCCGGTAGGCGGCACCGATGGCCGGGATCCAGGCTATTTCCTCGATCTGCGCAAAGCCGCCCGGAACGATACCGCGCGCCCAGATTGCCAGCGTGATCAAAAAGACCGCCCCGGTGGCCGCGATGGACACGCCGTGCACGATCCGCGCCGGGCGGTCCGGCAGAGCCATAAGCGCAAGCCCTGCAAGGATCGGCAGGAAGGTGGCGATGGTCAGAAGCGGCATGAGTGTGATCCTTACAGATAAAGCGGCGCGGCGAGCAGAACGCCGACGACAAGGGCGATCCCGGCAAAGGTCAGCGCCATTTCCCGGTGAATGAACCCGCTTTGCAACCGGCGGGCACGGGTGCCGAGTGCGATTGTGCGGTCGACCAGCCCAAAGATTGCGCCGTCGATGGTGTCGCGGTCGGTGCGGCGGCTGAACCGGCCGAGAGACAGGTTGATCCGGCCGATGGCGCGCACGGCAGCGAGCAGGCGGATTTCGGTGGCTTCGATCCCGGCAGCCAGAGCACGGGCACCGCCCGCCACGCCGCCGAGCACGACAGAGCCGATGATCCATTGGTCGATCCGGTCGCAGGCGGCGGCCAGCGCCAGCGCGGGGCGGGCGACCAGCGCCTGCATCCCGCCGGCGATTTCGAACCCGCGTGATGCGGGGCCAAGAAGCGGGCCAAGTAACCGGGTCGGCGCGACGGCCCAGCCAAGGGCCAGCCCGACAAGGCCCACGGCCAGCCCCATCGCCGGGATGATCCAAGCGGGTTCCGGCAGATGAGCGCCCAGCATCGCCTCAAGCGGTTTGAAGCCAAAGCCAAGGGTGGCGGCCAGCACCACCAGAACCCCCATGCCAGTGGCCATCAGCGGCACGGCAACGGCGGCTCTGTCGGCGGTCCCGGTCCACAGCACCTTCAGCGCGCGGGCCATATAGGCCCCGGTCAGCACCGATCCCAGCAGCGCCAGCGGCAGCAGCCATGACGCAAACGGGCTGTCCAGCGCGGCGGCAAGGATCGCGTCCTTGGAAAAGAAGGCCGCCATCGGCGGCAGCCCCGCCAGCGCCAGTGCCGCCAGCGTAAAGCCTGCAAAGATGCCGGGCCGCGCCCGCCCAGCCCCGGCCAGCGCGTCCATACCCGTGCTGTCGCGGTCGTGCTGAAACACGCCTGCGCCCAGAAACAGTGCCGACTTGATCGCCGCATGGGCGATCAGGTGCAAAAGGGCCGCGACCGGCACGCCCGCACCAACCGCCACCAGCATCAGCCCGTACTGGCTGGCCGTCGACGCGGCGAGCAGGCGCTTGAGGTCGCGTGCGGCCAGCGCCATCAGCCCGGCCACCACGGCGGTGATCCCGCCGACAAGCCCCACGGCCAGCAGCGCGCCACCCGGCAGCATCGGCGCGGCGCGAATGAGCAGGATCGCCCCCGCCGCCACCAGCGTCGCCGAATGCAGCAGTGCCGAGACCGGCGTCGGCCCCGCCATCGCCCGCATCAACCAGTCCTGCATCGGCACCTGCGCCGACTTGCCCATCGCGGCAAACAGCAGCAACAACCCGGCGATCAGCGCCGGAGTTCCGCTGGTGGCCAGCGTGGCGGATATCTCGGAGGTGCCCGCCACTCCAATCAGCACGAAGGCCGCGATATAGAGCCCCAGATCAGCGGTGCGGGTATAGAGAAACGCGCGCATCGCGGCCCCCGGCACGCCGTCGCGGCCATGCCAGAACCCGATCAGCAGGTAAGAGGCAAAGCCGATCATCTCCCACGCCGCCAGCAGCGTGATCCAGTCGCCCGACAGCACCAGAAGCTCCATCGCGGCGACGAATATCAGCATGGTACCGAAGAAGCGCACCCGCTCGGGGTCATGGGCCATGTACCCCGCCGCGTATAGCAGGACCATCGCCGCCACGGCTGCAACCACGAGCGCCAGCGTCGCGGTCAGCGGACTGGCCAGCAACCGGATCGGCAGGTCGGGCAGGAAGGGCAGAACGGCTGTCACTTCCGCGCCGCCCGAGGCCCCGGCAAACAGCCCCAGCGCGCCCAGAAGGCCCAGCCCCGCCCCGGCCAGTGCAATGCCAGCGGGCGCGCGCCGCAGCGCAAAGACCGCGAGCGCCGCGCCCAGCGGCGCCAGAAGCGTGAGGGCAAGCCAGATCATCCTTTGAGCTCCCGCGCTTCTTCCATCTCGACCGACCCGCGTGAGCGGAACCGCGCAATGGCGATGCCAAAGCCCACGGCCATTTCAACCGCCATCACCGCCATGACAATCAGCACAAACATCTTGGCAGCCGTCACATCGGGATGCAGATAGCGCCAGAAGGCCACCATGTTCAGCAACGCGGCGGCCAGTACCAGTTCCACCCCCATGATGATCATCACCAGGTTGGTCTGGCTCAGCGCGCCGTAAAGCCCGACGCTAAACAGCGCCGCTCCGACGGAGAGTGCGATCATGAGTTCGGGGATCATGGCGTGTCTCTTTGTTGTGGTGCGATAGCGACCATGGTCGCGGCGATCATTGCCGTCAGGATCATCAGTGCAGCGCTTTCGAAGACAAACATCGAGCGCCCCAGAATTTCGCGGCCCAGCATCCGCGCCTGTTCATCGGCCCCCGGTACAGCGGGCACCGGGCCTTGCCAGCCAGCGGTCCAGATCGCCGCCAGCGCCGCAACGAGGCCGATGCCCCCGGCCCAGAGCGACAGGCGCTTCTGGTGGGTCATGTCCATCTTGCCCATGCCGCCGGGGTCCATCATGAACATCACCATGAAGATCGCCATCACGCTCATTTCGGTGGCCATCATCATGATCTGCAACACGCCCAGGAATTCGGCCTGCATGACAAGGAACATCGCGCCGATCGCGGTCTGCGAGAACAGCAGCGCAATCGCCGAGCGCACCATCGAATGGGTGCGGAACACGACAATGCCGAACCAGATCGCCGCAATGCCGAAAAAGGCGAGGAACAGGGCGGTGGCGATGCTCATATCGGCACCACCAGTGCGATGACGCCGACAAGAAAGATATTGGCCAGGGCCAGCGAAATACCCAGTTTCCAGCTGACCGCGAGGTAGCGCGCCTCGCGCAGGCGCGGCAGGTGGCGGCCCAGCGTCAGCATCGCCGCCGCGATGGCCACGGTTTTCAGCGCCGTCCAGGCCCAGCCCGGCAGCCACGGCCCAAGCCAGCCGCCCAGGTAGAAGGTGACTGTCGCGCCCGACAGCGCCACGATGATGACCAGCCGCGCCAGCCGCCAGACGGCAAGGCGCGCGCCGGTATATTCGGCCTCGACCCCGCCGGCCAGATCGCCGCCGCCCGTGGGCAGGTCGATGGGCGGCAACCAGGCCACGCCAAGGGCCGCGACCACGAACAGAACAAAGCCGATCGGCTGGTAGACCACGTTCCACAATGCCGCCTGCGACAGCACGATCTGGGTGGTCGACAGCGACTCGGCGCGCATCGCCACCGCCGTGATCGGCATGACGATCAGCATTGCATAGGCCACGAACTGCCCCAGAAACCGCCAGCCGCCGATCATCCCGTAGGCCCCGTTCGGCCCCCATCCCGCCATGATCAGCGCCACCAGAACGTAAGCCAAAGCCGCGTTCAGGAACAGCGCGCCGATGGCCAGATCGGTGATGATCAGCCCCGGCGCCAGCGGGATCACCGCCACCGACAAAAGCCCCGCCACCAGCAACAGGATCGGCCCGGCCTCATAAAATAGCCGGTCGGGCGTGCGCGGCAGGATCTGTTCGCGGCCCAGCAGGGCCAGCGCCGAAATGGCGGGCCGCGTCAGGCTGAACCGCCCGTGGACCGCCCAGCCTTCGAACACGGCCACCAGATAGCAGCCGATGGCGAGCGCCAGAAGGATTGCCGCGATGGTCATGCGCCGCCCCCCCAGGGATCGAGATCGAGCGAGCCAACGGCGCTGAGTGCCTCGGCCAGTTCCATCTGCTGCGTCATCGGTTCGACCAGCGCCGCGAGCGCCGCGAAGGGCGTCGTCAGGTGCAGGGTTTCGACCGCACCGCCCTTGAGGTTCAGGTGCAGGGCCGCCTTTCCGCGCGGGGTTTCGACAAATGCCATGCCGTGCCCGCCTGTTGGCAATTTGTCGGGCGCGGCGGGCAAGGCGATGGCCCCGGCGCGCGCGATCAGGTCGAGGCTTTGTCCGATCTCGGCCAGACGTTGCAACAGCCGCGCCCAGGCGTCGTTGCCGTCTTGGGTGAGGATGGAAAATTCAAGCGGTCCATAGGTGGGCTCACCGGCCCGTCCGTCGGTCTCAATGCCAGAGGCGCGCGCGACGGGGCCGCTGCTTTCGGTGCCAGAGAGGTCAATCCGCCCGATACCCGCCAGCTTGTCGCGCAACAGCGGCGCACGACGCACCCGATCGGTCAGGGCGTGGATGGCCGGGGCGCGGCGGGCGATCTCGTCCGCATCGGCCATGCGCAGCCCTCGGTGCAGGGCGGCGGCACGGCGTTCCAGCCACAACAGTCCGGTCTGCCGGGCAAGGTCGGCAAGCCAGCTCAGGTGGCTTGCCACCCGCTCACGCTCGACGCTCGCTACGCGGGCTTTGGCCACGTCGGGGCCGGGGGCGATGCCCGCCGCTGCCTCCAGCGCGCGGCAGGCCAGTTCGCGCAGCGCAACCGGTGCCAGAGGCGAAAGCGTCGCAAGACGGTCCGGCAATGCCTTCGCGGCAAAGCCCGGCGCGGGCGAGCCCGATGCAAGGCTTGACGCCCCGGCCGCCGCCACGCTGTCGCCATCAAGCGTCAGCATCAGCCCCAGCCCGCCGGGCAGGCCGGGAAAGAACGGTCCGAAAGGCGCGTCGATCCACTCCATGATCAGCCCGTCCGGGCTGACCGGTTTGCCCTCGGTCAGATCGACCATGGACATGAAATGCGGCTCGATTCCGGGGATGTCGGGGGGCGCGCCGTGGCCACTGTGGCCGCCATGCCCTTCATGCCCGTCGGTTGCGCCGTGGCTTGTATGTTCGCCCTGCGACTCGCCACCGGAGTGACACGCGTGGCCGGACCCGCCGTGATGGCCGTGACCCCCGCCCTCGCCTTTCGGCACAAGGTCCATGCCGCATTTGGGGCAGGAACCGGGGCTGTCAGAGGTGACTTCGGGGTGCATCGGGCAGGTATAGGTCTCTGCCTTGTGATCCTTGGCGGCGTGATCCCCGTGGCCGGAATGGGCATGGTCGCCGTGACCCCCGCCCTCGCCTTTCGGCACAAGGTCCATGCCACATTTGGGGCAGGAACCGGGGCTGTCAGAGGTGACTTCGGGGTGCATCGGGCAGGTATAGGTCTCTGCCTTGTGATCCTTGGCGGCGTGATCCCCGTGGCCGGAATGGGCATGGTCGCCGTGA
>Ga0316205_10005318_pt1 | contig 10743 bp, 9 predicted proteins | sample 3monthpyrite_MG_FD_204941 | JGI IMG/M metagenome (GOLD analysis project Ga0316205, IMG submission 204941) | Microbial mat bacterial communities from mineral coupon in-situ incubated in ocean water Damariscotta River, Maine, United States -... | ecosystem: Environmental > Aquatic > Marine >...
CCATCATAACGCACGGCGATGGGCAGGAAGTGATACTGGATATCGGGGTAGTCCACGCCGGCTGCCGAGCGGATGAAGCCGCAGCTTTCAAACTGGTTCGATGCGCCCGGCCCGGTGCCGAAGAACAGCCACTGCGCGCCCACCCAGGCCTTGCCCCACAGGTTCCAGTATTTGAACAGCGAGATCGGATCCCTGGTGGCGAACTGCATGTAGACTTCAAGGTGATCTTGCAGATTCGAGCCCACGCCGGGGCGGTCCGCGACCAGGTCGATCCCGTGTTCGGACAGATGCGCCCCCGGACCGATGCCCGACAGCATCAGTAGTTTCGGGGTGTTCAGGCTGGATGCCGCCAGAATGACTTCCTGCGTGGCCATCACCCGTGTGCCATCGACCAGTTCGACGCCGCGCGCGCGGCCCTGTTCGATGATGACCCGCGCCGCCAGCCCCTTGTGCAGCGCCACACGGCCGGTTTTCATCGCCGGTTTCAGATAGGCCTTGGCCGCAGACCAGCGCTCGCCGCGCCAGATCGTGGCCTCGAACGCGCCGAACCCTTCCTGCTGCGCGCCGTTGTAGTCGCGCGTGACGGGGTAGCCCGCCTGACGACCGGCGTCGATGAAGGCGTCGAACAGCGGGTTCTCGCGCTTGCCCCGGCTGATGTGCAAGGGGCCGTCGGTGCCGCGCCAATCCGTGCCGGTGCCGGCATCTTCGGCGCCGTGCCAGTGTTCCATGCGTTTGAAATAGGGCAGCACATCGGCGTAAGACCAGCCATCGGCGCCGCTGTCGGCCCAATGGTCGAAGTCGCCCGCATGACCGCGCACATAGACCATGCCGTTCACGCTGGAGGATCCGCCAATGACCTTGCCGCGCGGCGTTGCCAGGCGGCGCCCGCCCAACCCAGGCTCGGGTTCGGATTGCAGGCCCCAGTCGTATCGTGCCATGTTCATCGGATAGGACAGCGCGCCGGGCATCTGGATGAACGGCCCGGCATCCGTGCCCCCGAATTCTACGACGATCACCGATTTCCCGGCCTCGGCCAGCCGATACGCCACCGCCGACCCGCCCGAGCCCGCGCCCACGATCACATAATCCGCGTTCATCATCGTTCCCCGATCAATAGGGTGCATCGACGGGACCGGAGCCCACGTAAACCGATTTCACCTGGGTGTAGTGTTCCAGCGCCGCATGGCCGTTCTCGCGCCCGACGCCTGACAGTTTCGAGCCGCCGAACGGCGCCTGGACCGGCGTCAGGTTGTAGGTGTTGATCCAGCAGGTGCCCGCCTGGAACCGGCGCACCACGCGGTGCGCCCGCGCCAGATCGGCGGTGAACACCCCGGCGGCCAACCCGAATTCGGTGTCGTTGGCGCGGGCGATCGCTTCCTTCTCGGTCTCGAACTCCAGCACGGCCATGACCGGGCCAAAGATTTCCTCGCGGGCGATGCTCATGGTGTCGGTGACATCGGCAAAGACCGTCGGTCGCAGGTAGTTGCCGGGCTGATCCAGCCGCGTGCCGCCGGTGATCAGCGTGGCGCCTTCGGACTGCCCGATGGCGATATACGCCGTCACCTTGTCCAGTTGATCGGCCGAAACCATGGGCCCCATCTGCGTGGCCTCCTCCAGCGGGTCGCCGATGACAATCGCCTCGGTCCGTTCCCTCAGGCGTTGCAGGAAGCGCGCCTTGATGCCCTTTTGCACGAACACCCGCGTGCCATTGGAACAGATCTGCCCGGTGGAATAGAAATTCCCCAGCATCGCCGCGCCGACCGCGTCGTCCAGATTGGCGTCATCAAAAATCACGATCGGGGATTTGCCGCCCAGTTCCATGGTGACATGGCGGATTCCGTCGGCGGCGGCGGCGTAAACCTTGCGGCCCGTGGGAACAGAGCCGGTCAGCGACACTTTATCTGTGCGCGGATCGGTGACCAGCGCCGCGCCGACCGCGCCGCGCCCCTGCACCACGTTGAACAGGCCGGGCGGGGCGCCTGCTTCGATAAAGATCTCGGCGATTTTCAGGGCGCAGAGCGGCGTCACTTCGGACGGCTTGAACACCATCGCGTTGCCGAACGCCAGCGCGGGCGCGGCCTTCCAGCAGGCGATCTGCGTGGGGTAATTCCACGCGCCGATGCCGACACAGACGCCCAGCGGTTCGCGCAGGGTGTAGACGAAGTCATCGCCGCCCAGCGCGATCGTCTGGCCAGTGACGGTCGGCGCGAACCCCGCGAAGTATTCCAGCGCATCGGCGCCCGAACTCGCATCCGCGACCAGCGTTTCCTGAAGCGGCTTGCCGGTATCCAGCGTTTCCAGTTCGGACAGTTCGCGGTTGCGCACGCGGATCAGGCTGGCCGCGCGGTGCAACACGCGCCCGCGTTCCACCGGGGCCAGGGCGGCCCAGCCTTCCTGCGCGCGCGCGGCCGCATCCAGCGCCTTGTCTATCAGCGCGGGAGTGGCTTCGTGAAGGCGCGCGATCACCGCGCCGGTTGCCGCATAGACGCATTCGATCACGGCTCCGGCGGTGTCTTCGACATAGGCACCATCAATGAAATGGCTGGCAGTGGGTTGCGCACGCATGTCAGCAATCCTTCAGGGCTAGGGTCAGATAGGTTTCGATCGGCGCGCTGGCCTGCACGGAATTCGGGCTTTCCTCGCCCAGCACGGCATGCAGATAGGCGCCGTCGATCATGGCCGCGATATTGCGCGCGATTTCCGGGGCGCGCCCCCCCGCCAGCGGGCGCAGCGCGTGGCTCAGGTTCGAAACCAGACGCCGCTGGTAGACGCGCAGCAGGCGCCGCGCTTCGGGCCGGGTCTGGGCCAGAACGTAGAAATTCAGCCAGGCGGCAATGACTTCATGCCGGAAATTCGCCGCCGAGAAGGACGCGCGGATCACCGCGCGCGCGCGCCCTTCGGGCGTGTCGGCGGCGGACAACGCGCCGCGCACTTCGGCGCCGTAGACGGTCAGGACATGGCGCATGGCGGCCAGGAACATCGCTTCCTTCGAGCCGAAGTAATGATGCGCCAGCGCCGAGGACATGCCGGCGCGTTTCGATATCCGGCTGACCGTCACCTCAAGGCTGCCCACATCCCCGATTTCGGCGATTGTAGCCTTGATAAGCGAAGCACGTCGTATAGGCTCCATTCCGATCTTGGGCATGTTCTGACCCCCGTTTTGACCCAATGCGCGTCTGTCGCGATCCGGATTCGTGTTGCAACCCTGCTAATTGATCGTTTATTGACTCGTCAATCAACAAAAACAGCCAACAGGAAGTGACCATGAAAATCACCTATCTTTCCGCCACCACCGCCGCGCTGGCCCTGCTGTCCGCTCCGGCCTTCGCCGATTGCAACACCGTGCGCTTCTCGGATGTGGGCTGGACCGACATCACCGCCACAACCGCCACCGCGTCCACGGTGCTGAGCGCGCTGGGCTACCAGACCGAGGTTCTGCTGCTGTCCGTTCCGGTGACCTATACCTCGATGGCCGAGGGCGATATCGACGTGTTCCTGGGCAACTGGATGCCGACCATGGAGGCCGACATCGCCCCCTACCGCGAGGCTGGGACCGTTGACACCGTGCGCCGCAACCTGGCGGGCGCGAAATACACCCTGGCCACCAATGCCGCTGGCGTCGCGCTGGGGATCACCGATTTCGCCGATATCGCCGCCAATCGTGACGCGCTGGACAGCAGCATCTACGGGATCGAGCCCGGAAATGACGGCAACCGCCTGATCCTGGACATGATCCAGCAGAACGCCTTTGGCCTGGACGGGTTTCAGGTTGTCGAAAGCTCGGAACAGGGGATGCTGGCGCAGGTTCAGCGTTCCGAGCGCCGCGATCAGCCGGTGATCTTCCTGGGCTGGGAGCCGCACCCGATGAACGCCAATTTCGACATGAGCTATCTGTCGGGTGGCGATGACTGGTTCGGCCCCGATTTCGGTGGCGCCGAAGTGTTCACCAACACCCGCGCCGGGTATGTGGGCGAATGCCCCAATGTCGGCCGGTTGCTGAGCAACATGGAATTCAGCCTGGCGCTGGAAAACGAGATCATGGGCGCGATCCTGAATGACGGCACCGACCCGAACGACGCCGCCGCCGCCTGGCTGGCCGCCAATCCCGAGGTTCTGGGCCCGTGGCTGGACGGCGTGACCACCATCGACGGTGGTGACGCGATGGAAGCCGTCATGGCCGCCCTGAACTGATAAGCCCGCCCCGGACCACCACCTTTGGTCCGGGGCCCTTTTTTTTACCCAAGCGGAGCGCGCATGTCAGACCCTGTCCTTGAGGCCATCATTTCCGCGAAGATTCCGCTGGGCGCGACCGTCGCCCAGGGCTTCGCCTGGGTCGAAGAGAATTTCTGGCGCACCTTCGACGCGATCGAGGTGGGCATCAGCGTGGCCATCGACAGCGTGGAATTCGCGCTGTCCAGCTTGCATCCGCTGATCCTGATCCTTGTTTTCGGCGCGATCACCTATGCCTTGCAACGGCGCTGGGCTTCGGTGGGAATCGTCGTGCTGGCCGGTCTCTTCGCGCTGAACCAGGGCTATTGGGAGCAAACCATCCAGACCCTGACGCTGGTTCTGGGCGCGTGCTTCGTCTGCATGGCCATCGGCGTGCCGCTGGGCGTCTATTCGGCCCATCACCCCCGGTTCTACCGCGCCCTGACCCCGATGCTGGATCTGATGCAGACCCTGCCGACCTTTGTCTACCTGATCCCGGTTCTGGTGCTGTTCGGGCTGGGCATGGTGCCCGGGCTGGTGGCCACCGTGATCTTCGCCATGCCCGCCGCGATCCGCCTGACCGAGCTGGGCATCCGCAGCACCCCCACCGCCCTGACCGAGGCCGCGACGGCATTCGGGGCGACCAACCGGCAACGCATTTTCAAGGTCGAGCTTCCCTATGCCTTCCCGCAGATCATGGCCGGGCTGAACCAGACGATCATGCTGTCGCTGTCGATGGTGGTCATCGCCGGGCTGGTCGGCGCGCCCGGGCTGGGCGTGCCGGTGGTGCGCGCGCTGAACACGGTCAACGCGACACTCGGCTTTGAATCGGGCGCGGTGATCGTCGCGGTCGCCATCATGCTGGACCGGATGCTGCGGGTGGAGGGCAAGACATGAGCGCCGACACCGATACCGATACCGACAATGGCAACGGCACCACGCTTGCAACGACACCGGGTGGGGACACCAAGCCCGCGCAGGACATCGCCGTGTCCTTCAGGAATGTCTCCATCGTCTTTGGCGACAACCCCTACAAGGCCCTGCCCTTGATGGAAACCGGCCAGTCGCGCAGCGATATCCAGAAGGCCACCGGGCAGGTTCTGGGTGTGCATGATTGTTCGCTGGACGTGGCCGAGGGCGAAATCCTGGTGCTGATGGGGCTGTCGGGCTCGGGCAAGTCAACGCTGCTGCGCGCGGTGAACGGGCTCAATCCGATCGTTCAGGGCGATGTGCTGGTCAATGACGGCTCGCGGATGGTCAGCGTGCCCAAGGCCGGCGCCAGGCAATTGCGCCAGTTGCGCACGAAGAATGTGGCGATGGTGTTCCAGCAATTCGGCCTGCTGCCCTGGCGCAGCGTGCGCGACAATGTCGGGCTGGGCCTTGAACTGGCGGGCATGCGCGCGCGCGCGCGGCGCAAGAAGATCGACGAGCAGCTGGAGCTGGTCGGCCTGTCGCAATGGGCTGATCGCAGGGTTGCAGAACTGTCGGGCGGGATGCAGCAGCGGGTCGGGCTGGCGCGCGCCTTTGCCACCGACGCCCCCATCCTGCTGATGGACGAGCCGTTCAGCGCGCTGGACCCGCTGATCCGCTCGCGGCTGCAAGACGAACTTCTGGACCTTCAGGCCAGACTTCAGCGGACGATCATCTTTGTCAGCCATGACCTGGACGAAGCGTTCAAGCTGGGCAACCGCATCGCCATCATGGAGGGCGGGCGCATCATCCAGTGCGGCACGCCGTCCCAGATCTACACCAACCCCGCGGACGATTACGTGGCCGATTTCGTCGCGCACATGAACCCGCTGGGCGTGCTGTCCGCGCGCGACGCCATGGTGCCCGCCCCGCGCCCGGCGCCGACCGGGCTGACGCGGCCGGCCGACACCCCGCTGCACGAGGCCATGGCGCAGCTGGCCGAGGCCCGGGGCAAGGTGATGCTGACCGAGAACGGGCATGTCGTGGGGATGCTGACCGATGCCTCCGCCGTCGCGGCGCTGGTTACCGAACGCGGGCGCGGCGCGGATACGGACTGAACGCTTCGCATCGGACGACGAAGCGCCCTCGCCGGTGGTCCGCCCGGTTGCGCGCCTAGTCCTGGCGCGGCGCGGCGACGATCATCGCCCAGTGCAGGCGCCCGTTCTCCGCCACGGCGACACCAAATCCGGCCTCGCGCGCCCGTGGGTCCAGCGTGTTGACCCGGTGGCCGGGTGATGACAGCCATCCCGCGTGCACCTCGGTCGCGCTGCGCTGGCCCTCGGCCAGATTCTCGGCGGCCATCGCATAGCGATACGCCACGCGGCGCAGGCGGCGCCCAAGCCCCGCAAGCCAGCTCCCCCTGTGGCTGAGGCGCTCGCGTTGCGCGGTGCGGCAAGCCTGGCTTTGTGCCGCTTCCTCCAGTCTCGGATCGCGCGCCAGGGCCACAAGACCGGCCGCCACCCGCGTTTCATTGGTCAGGCTCAGCAACTCCTGCCGCAGGGATGACACGGTATCGGGCAGCTCACAGGCGTTCGCAGGTTGGGCAACGGTCAGCAAGAACGCCAGCAAGAACACCAGCATACGGATCACAACCGTCCCTCCTTCCTCAGGCGGTGCTCGCGCATGGCGATGAACACCACCGCTGAAACCACAAGCGCCCCGCCCAGAATAACCCACGGATCCACCGGTTCGGCAAAGAAGATCGCGCCGATCGCCACTGCCCAGACCAGTTGCAGCGCCGTCACCGGCTGGGTCACGGTGATCGGCGCGGCGGCAAAGGCAAAGGTCATCAGGTAGTGGCCCAGCGTGGCGAAGGCGGCAATCAGCGCGAACCACAGCACTTCGGTCCCGGTCACCGGCTCCCAGACCGCGTAGGCAAAGGGGGCAAGGCCGACGGTCACGGTGATCGACAACATGGACACCACCATGGTGGGCGAAGCCGTGTCCGACACGCGCTTGGCCAGCAGGTAGGAGACGGCGAAGAACATCGCGGTGAACAGCATGGCCAGATGGCCGCTGTTCAACTCGCGCAGCCCCGGGCGCAGGATAATCAGCGCGCCCAGAATGGCCACGGCGATGGCGAAGATCCGGCGCAGGCGCAGTGCCTCGCCCAGAAACAGCGCGGCGCCGATGCTGACATAGATCGGGCTCAGATACCCCATCGCAGACACCTCGGCCAACGGGATCCGGGTCATGGCATAGAACCACATCATCACCGCCTGGGTGTGCACCAGCCCGCGGTAGCCGAAGGCCCGCAGCGTTTGAGCGCCCATGCGCTCCTTGCGCACCGAATACAGCATCGGACCGACAAAGATCAGCCCCGCCGCATACCGCAAGAAGGCCGATTGCGCCGCCGGGATATCCGCGGCCATGTATTTGACCACGGCCGTCAGGGCGACGAAGCACAGCCCGGACAGCACCATCCAGCCCACCCCGGCAACCGGGTTCTGGCCCTTGACGGGGGCCAATCTATTTAACGCGTTCATGAAATCAGCCTTGCCGCCCGGGCCACCGGAAATCAAGGGCCATTCGGCCTGCCCCGTAGTCACAATGGCCACAGAAAGGGCACAACCGTGGTGACGGTCGCTGCCATCAGCAGGTTCAGCGGCACACCGACACGCAGGAAATCCGCGAAATGGTATCCGCCGGGCCCATAAACCAGCGTGTTGGTCTGATAGCCGATGGGCGTGGCAAACGCCGCCGAGGCCGCGAACATCACCGCCACCACCAGCGGACGGGCATCCACCCCCATGGTCTGCGCCAGTCCGATGGCCACCGGCGTCATGATGACCGCAACCGCGTTGTTGGACACCAGTTCGGTCAGCACGCCGGCGATCAGATAGACGGCGAGGATCAGCGCCCAGCCCGGCAATCCCAGCAGATAGGGCGCCACCCACCCCACCATCACCTCGACCGCGCCCGAGCTTTGCAACCCCGCACCGACGATCAACATGCCGAAGATCAACGCCAGCAAGCGGCCGTCGATGAAACCGAACGCCTCATCGGCGTCGATGCAGCGCGTCAGCAGGACAACAACCACGCCGAACATCGCCAGGACATGGATCGGCGCGACGCCCAGCGCCGACAATCCGACAACCCCGGCCAGAACGCCGATCACAACGGGCGCGTGATTGCGCCGAAAGGCGCGTTCCGAGGGTTGCGCCACATCCACCATATCCATGTCGCTGGCCAGCCGGCGGATATCGGCCATCGCGCCTTCCAGCAGCAATGTGTCGCCGACCTGCACCACCAGATCATCCAGCTGCCGCCCGATATTCTGCGCGCGCCGGTGCACCGCCAACGGATAGACACCGTAGCGCCGCCGCAGGCGCATCGACCCCAGCGAGCGCCCGACCATCCTGCAGCCCGGCGTGATCAACACCTCGACTGTCGAGGTCTGCACGGAGGACAATTGTTCGACCATCTGCACTTCGGGGTTGGATTGCAGGCCCAGGATTTCCGACATCCTGGTGCGCAGAACCACGCGGTCGCCCGATTTCAGTTCCACATCCGCCAGCGCCCGCCGCAGCGACGCATCGCCGCGCAGCACGTCGATCACCCGCGCGCCCGAGCGGCGGAATTCCTCGACATCGGCCAGTTTGCGTCCGATCAGCGCGGATCTTTCGGGCAGCGCGACCTCGGTGAAGAACTTCATCGCCGACCGGTCCCCCAGCAGCGCGGCCATGCTGTCACGCTCGGGCAGCAGGAAGCGGCCGATCAAGGCCAGATAAAGGACCCCGACGACCGAAATCGACAGCCCGACCAGCGAGATCTCGAAGATGCCGAAGGGGCGAAGCCCGGCGGCCTGCGCGACCCCGTCCACCAGCAGGTTGGTCGACGTGCCCACCAGCGTGATCGTGCCGCCAAAGATCGAAAAATAGCTGAGCGGAATCAACAGCTTGGATGGCGATACCTTCATCGATTTCGCCAATTGCATGAAGATCGGGATCATCACCACGACAATCGGTGTGTTGTTCACGAAGGCCGACAGGAACAGCACCGTCAGGGTCAGGGTGATCAGCGTGGCCAGGGGGCGCTGGCTGGCCTGTGACACCGCCAGCTGCGACAGGAAATCCAGCCCGCCGGTGCGCACCAGCGCGCCGACGATCAGGAACATCGCGGCGATGGTCCAGGGCGCGGGGTTGGCGAACACGGCCAGCGCCTGGCCCTCGGGCACGATGCCCAGAAACAGCATCAGTGCCGCGCCGGACAACGCCACCACCTCGACCGGATATTTCTCGGACACAAAGGTAATCAGCATCCCCGCGACGATCAGCAAGGCGATCGCGGGCTGCATCGTGGCGGGCAGATCAAGCATGATCGGTGGCCTCCCTCACCGCGCCGCGCGGCTGAACCAGGAACAGACCCATGAACAACAAGAGTAGCGCGCCCCAGACCCACAGGGAATAGCGTTCTCCCAGCAGGATCATCGACCAGACAACCCCCATGCCGGTCACGACAAACGACACCTGCGCGCCAAATACAGGCCCGGTCAGACGCAGCACCAGGATGTAGCCGGCATAGCCCAGCACGCTGACCACCTCGGATCCGATGATCGCCCACTCCGCGCGCGCCAACCCGGCGGCGGGCCATTGCAGGCCGCCGCCCAGGGCCGCCAGCGGAAAGACGATGACCAGCGCCACCGCCGATCCGATCCACAACACCGTGAATGGGCCCGCGCCCCGGGCCGGCGCGTGCGAAACATACATGCCTTCGAACGCGTAGAACAGCGGTGCGATGGCCCCGACCAGGACCCAGACCCACAGGCCGGGCTCCGGAAGGCTGGTTTCTGGACCGACCAGCATCAAAACGGCCGTCGCGCCCAGCAAGACCCCGACCAGACGGCGCGCGCGGAAGGTTTCCAGCCCCAGGGCCAGCGACAGCGGCAACACCAGCATCGGCACCAGCGACATGACGATCGCCATGACGCCGGCGGGCAGGCGCGCCGTGCCAACCAGCGACGCCAGATGCGGCACCGCCATGCCGACCACGCCGACCACCGCATAGAGACGCAGATGCGCGGGATCCAGCGGGATGCGCCGCCAGCCGCCGCTCAGCACCTGCCACAGCGCCAGGCCCAGAACCGTCATCGACAGTTGCAGCACCATGATGCCGGTGGGGGAATAGCCGCCCTCCACGGCAATCTTGACCATCGGGAAAGACACCCCCCAGGCCGAGCCGATCAAGAACAGACCGGCATAGGCCAGGACGAGCCGTTTCATGACGCTGGGCCAGCCGGCGGCCCGCTGGGCGCCAACCGCCCGCCCAGCCGCACCATGTGAACCACTTTCGCCTTGCCTGTGGCATCATCGGTTTCCACGAACACGCCCGACAGACTCGCCTCGCCCCGCGCCGGTTCGAACCTGGCCTTGGGCATCCCGGTGATGAATCGGCGCAGCGGTTCGTCCTTCTGCATGCCGATCACGCTGTCATAATCCCCGCACATGCCGGCATCGGTCAGGTAGCCGGTGCCGCCGTTCAGGATCATCGCGTCACCGGTCGGCACATGGGTATGCGTCCCCACCACAAGGCTCGCGCGCCCGTCGCACCAATGGCCCAGCGCCA
>Ga0316205_10005319_pt1 | contig 10743 bp, 8 predicted proteins | sample 3monthpyrite_MG_FD_204941 | JGI IMG/M metagenome (GOLD analysis project Ga0316205, IMG submission 204941) | Microbial mat bacterial communities from mineral coupon in-situ incubated in ocean water Damariscotta River, Maine, United States -... | ecosystem: Environmental > Aquatic > Marine >...
AGGGGGCAGACGTGACAGCACCAATGGTTTCACCGCCTCGCGCGGCAGGGTTAACGCCTTCCGCTTGCGAATGATTTGGCAGATAGGGTGCGAGATGAGCGCCAACGCCAATCGGTCCGACACCCGGTCCGCCGCCACCGTGCGGAATGCAGAAGGTTTTATGGAGGTTCATGTGTGAGACGTCCGGCCCGAAGGTGCCCGGACGGCAGAGCCCGATCATGGCGTTCAGGTTGGCCCCGTCCATATAGACCTGACCACCGTTGTCATGAATGATCTCGCAAATCTCGATGATCGCTTCTTCAAAAACACCATGGGTGGAGGGATAGGTGATCATCAGGGCGGCGAGACTTTCAGAATGCTCGACCGCTTTGGCGCGGAGATCCTCGACATCGACGTTGCCGTTCTCATCACATTCCGTGACGATAATCCGCATGCCCGCCAACGCCGCACTTGCCGGATTGGTGCCATGTGCACTTGCCGGAATCAGGCAAACATTGCGATGCCCTTCGCCGCGGCTGTCATGGTATTTTGCAATCGTCAAAAGACCTGCATATTCACCTTGCGATCCGGCATTGGGTTGTAGCGACACGGCATCAAATCCGGTTGCTTTACAAAGCATGGATTCGAGTTCTTCAAACAGTTGCTGATATCCCTGCGTTTGATCGAGAGGTGCAAACGGGTGAATGGCGCCGAATTGACGCCATGTGACCGGGATCATTTCAGTCGTTGCATTCAGCTTCATGGTGCAGGACCCGAGCGCAATCATGGAGCGATCAAGGGCTATATCCTTGGCTGCCAGCCACCGGAGATAACGCAGCATTTCCGTCTCTGAATGATAGAGATGGAACACCGGATGATCGAGATAGCTGCTGGAGCGCTGCAGGGGTGCAGGAATGCAGTCTTCGATCTGGCCGTCCATTTCCTCAATATCGAGTTCTTGATCCGCGTGTGTTGCGAAGACATTCCAAAGTGCGGTCAGGTTGTGGCGGCGGGTTGTTTCATCGAAGGAAATCCCGAGATGATCACCATCGACAACGCGCAAGTTGATGCGTGATTCCCGGGCACGCGCGGCAATGCGGTTGGCTTGTCCCGGAACATGAACGGTCACGGTGTCAAAATAGGCATCGTTGATAACTTTAAAGCCGAGCTGACCCAAGCCTTCAGCAAAAATTTGCGCCATGCGGTGAACTTTACCGGCAATGCGCTTAAGGCCATCAGGACCATGATAGGCGGCATAAAGCCCGGCGATGACGGCAAGCAGAACCTGTGCTGTACAAATGTTGGATGTCGCCTTGTCGCGACGGATGTGTTGCTCGCGGGTTTGCAGCGCCATGCGAAGCGCAGTTTTCCCTTCCGAATCAATGGAAACACCAATAATCCGGCCCGGTGTTGAGCGTTTGTGTTTATCCCTGGTCGCAAAAAACGCGGCATGTGGTCCGCCATACCCCATGGGCACGCCAAAGCGTTGCGAATTACCAACGACGATATCAGCCCCCATTTCACCGGGAGGTGTGAGCAGACATAAGGCCAATAAATCAGATGCAACAGTGACCAGCGCCCCCTTGGCCTGTGCTTTTTCGATAATTCCCGTGAGGTCACGAACGACACCGCTGGACCCAGGATATTGCAGCAGAATGCCAAAGCAGTCCTGCTCATCTATGTCAGCAGCCGTGTCGCCGATAATCAAATCAAAACCAAGCGAATTAGCCCGTGTTTTCAGGACATCAATGGTTTGCGGATGGGTGTCTGCATCAACCAGGAACTGATTGCTTTTTGATTTAGAGACACGCTTGGCCATGGCCATGGCTTCGGCAGCCGCTGTGCCTTCATCAAGCAGGGACGCGTTTGCCAGCTCCATACCGGTCAGATCACAAACCATTTGCTGGAAGTTCAACAGGGCTTCCATCCGGCCCTGACTGACTTCTGCCTGATACGGCGTGTAGGCCGTGTACCAGCCGGGGTTTTCAAGCACGTTTCTCAAGATCACACTCGGCAATTTGGTGCCGTAATAGCCCATACCGATCATCGAGATGTAGACCTTGTTACGATCTGCCATTTTTCGAAGATAGGACAGGGTGCCGCGCTCGGTCTTGTTCTGACCGATCTTTAAGGGCTCGTTTGAGCGAATGCTGGCCGGGATCGTGTCGTCGATCAGGGCGTCCAGACTGTCAAAGCCGAGTTCGCCCAGCATCTGCTGGATTTGAGCTTCACCCGGTCCAATGTGGCGGCGGATGAATTCGTCTCGTTGTTCGAGCTCACTTAAAGATGGGGTTGTCATTAGCCAAGTGCCTCCACGTGTGTTTTATATGCAGCTTCATCCATCAGACCGTCCAGTTCGCTGGCGTCTGACAGTTTTACCTTGAAAATCCAGCCGTCAGTTGTGGGGTCAGTGTTAACTTTCGTTGGCTCGTCTTCCAGGTCGCCATTGATTTCGACCACTTCTCCGGACACTGGTGCATAAAGCTCACTTGCCGCTTTAACGGATTCAATAACGCCGCATTCATCACCAGCGGAAATGTCGCTTCCCACTTCGGGTGACTCAACATAGACAACGTCGCCCAGTTGTTGTTGTGCGTAATCAGTGACACCAACAGTGGCAACATCGCCATCAATGCTGATCCATTCGTGATCTTCTGAATATTTAATGCTCATTTTGGTAGTCTCCCCTTATTAACCGTTGTGATAATTATGTGGAACGATAGGCATTTTGGCCGTTCGCGCGGGCAGTATCCTGCCTCGAACCGAAAGGCCGATTTCTGTTTCGGGCGCAGCCAAAGCTATTGGCACGTAGCCAATCGCCACCGGATGCCCCGCCGTCGGGCCGAACCCGCCGCTGGTGATGATGCCGACAACATTGCCGTCGCTATCGGTAATTTCAGTTCCGCCGCGCGCAGGCGCGCGGCCTTCCGGCACGATCCCGACCCGTTTTCTGGTTGGCTTGTCGGCGATCTGCTGGACGATAATCTCTGCCCCCGGAAATCCTTTGTCTTCGCGGCGGCGCTTGCCGACAACCCAGGTCAGGCCCGCTTCGATGGGGGTTGTTGTTTCATCAATGTCGTTGCCATAAAGGCAAAGCCCGGCTTCCAGACGAAGCGAATCACGCGCCCCCAGACCGCAGGCTTCAACTTCTTCCTCACCCAGCAATAGGCGTGTGATGTCTTCGGCATCTTCCGCCGGGATGGAAATCTCGTAACCGTCTTCCCCGGTATAGCCTGAACGTGAAACCAAACACGGAACATCCCCCCAATGGAGAGCCTCCAGTGTCATGAAGCTCATGTGACGAACGGCAGGAATAAAACGCGACAGAACGGTGGCCGCCGCCGGGCCCTGTAAGGCGATCAATGCACGGTCTTCAATAACCTCAAGCGTTGCACGGTCACCGATACCTGCCTGGATGTGTGCAATGTCACGTTCTTTGCAGGCTGCGTTAACGACAAGAAACAAATCCCCAGCGCATTTTGATACCATCAGGTCATCGATAATCCCGCCCGCCTCATTGGTCAGCAGGGTATAGCGGATACCATCGGCAGCGAGACCTTCAATGTCGCCCGGAACCAGTGCTTCGAGCGCTTCAATGGCATGAGCCCCTTTAAGATAGGCCTGGCCCATGTGAGAAACGTCAAACAGGCCCGCGCGCTGGCGTGTTTGTTCGTGTTCCTTGAGAACACCGAGCGGATAGCTGACCGGCATATCGTATCCGGCAAAAGGCACCATTTTAGCGCCCAATTCGCGGTGCAGGGCATCCAGCGGTGTGGATTTTAAAACTTCGTCAGGGTTGGTCGGGTCACTCATTGAGACTCTCCTCGGTCAACAGATTAAAGACGCCGTCCCGACCATGTCGACTCAATCGAGTCGCCAATCCAGATCGAAGGGCACCCCCTCTGTCGTGGAACCTGAAAGATTCACTGGATTTGCCAAAACTTCGGCAATCAGCTTACATCTTCGGTGGAGCGAGACACAGATTTTGCGTTTCACTCACTTTCCAGAGTCTCATCCCGTTGCGGTCCGGATGCCTGAGAGTTTCCGGGGCGGTTGCTCCTTCGGCGTCGGCTTGCTCCTGAACGTCAAGAGTATCCGAACTCTCCCACAACGGTCATCTGAGTGTATACAGATTTATTTTCTGCACGATACAGATTTCCTGAACACACTATCTCACGACTGGCGCAGGCGGTCAACCAAAGCAGCCAGGATCAATGTTTCCAAAATATTTCTGATATGCTGTCGATTTAGGGGAGAGCATCGGCCTTGATCATATCTGCGGCTTTCTCGGCGATCATAATGGTTGGTGCGTTGGTGTTGCCGGAAACCAGTCGCGGCATGACGGATGCGTCGACAACCCGAAGCCCCTGAATGCCATGAACCCGGAGGCGTGGGTCAACAACGGCCCCAACGTCAGGATCCTTTCCCATGGAACACGTGCTGACGGGGTGGTAAAGCGTTGCCCCTGTGCTCAGCGCATGTTCCAGCAATCCCTCGTCATCGTCGCAATCTGCTCCGGGGACCATTTCAACGTCTTTAAACGGTGCCATCACATTGGTATTCATTAAATTCCGGGCAATGCGCATCGCCGCAACATGAATTTCCCGGTCCATTGGGTTACTCAGGAAATTCGGCCGTATTTTAGGCGCGGCCATAGGATCGGCGGAGCCAATGTGGATCGTACCCCGGCTTTCCGGTCGAAGCTGGCAGGGGCCAATGGTCAGGCCGGGAAATTTGTCAAAGGTACGTTTCTTGGGGTCTGCAAAACTGGCGTTGGCGATGTGATACTGGATATCAGGCGTCTCAAGCCCTTCGCGGGAGCGAACAAACCCGCAGATTATACCCGCTGACATGGTTAAGGCACCTTTGCGGGTGAGCGCAAATTTCAACGCCTCGCCGAGCATCGGGAGACCACGTGTTTTCTGGTTCAGCGATGCGGCATTTTTTACCCGCCATTGCAGGCGTGAAATATAATGATCCTGAAAATTTTCGCCGACACCTTTAAGGTCATGCACGGGCTCAATCCCATATGATTTCAGCAAATCGGCTTGTCCGATGCCTGACAGCTCCAGAATTTGTGGGGATTGAACGGCACCTGCGGACAGAATGACTTCCCGACCGGCATGAACTTCATGGATTTTGCCACGTGACTGGTATTTGACACCAACGGCTTTCGTGCCTTCAAGGAGTATGCCGGTGGTATGTGCATGTGATTCAACGCGCAAGTTCGGGCGTTTGATAACCGGATCAAGAAAAGCAGATTTGGTGCTGTGCCTGCACCCGTTTTTCTGGGTCAGCTGGAAATACGCAAAACCTTCCTGTGATGCGCCGTTATAGTCCGGGTTGGCCGGGTAACCGATTTCTTCACCGGCCCGGATGACATTATCGAGCAACTCATATTTTTCCGTGACCTCAGCAACATTCAGCGCCCCGCCGCTGCCATGAAATTTGTCAGCACCCGCTTCGCGGTTTTCCGACTTCCTGAAATAAGGGAGAATATCGTCATACGCCCAGCCGGTATTTCCCAATTGAGCCCAGCCGTCATAGTCGCGCCGATTGCCACGGACATAAACCATTCCGTTAATGGAGCTTGATCCGCCCAGAACCTTGCCACGTGGCACGGGGATCGGGCGGTTATGGGTCGCCGCTTCGGGTTCTGTATCAAACAGCCAGTTTATGTCCGGGTTGACCATGGTTTTAATGTAACCTACGGGCACGTGAATCCATGGGTTGGAATCATCCCCCCCAGCTTCCAGCAGCAAGACACTGATTTTCGGGTCTTCGCTCAGCCGGTTTGCCAAAACACAGCCAGCCGAGCCCGCACCAACAATGATGTAATCGTACTTTTTCTTCATGATCAGCGCGTCGTCTGTTTGCGGCGCTGCCTGTTTTGCTGAAGCTGCTCACGGGTCAGTATGAAGCCGCTGTATATAATATAACTCCTGCCCGTGACATCTGGCTTCAACGGCAGGTTTAAAACAATGCGGTCACTACTGATACCAATACCTGTTCGGTTGCCTGCAAAGCTGGCGGCTATTTTAAATTCTTCACGGTAAAGGACCTTCTGGTTTAAATCCGTAACGCTAATGAAATAGGGAAATTCGGCTGACTTGGTTTTGTTGGCGGGGCCGCGCTGGGCAAGGAAATCCATGGCGATGTCAACTTCCATGTTCCCGATTTTGGTTTCCTTGTCTCGACGGGTTTCACACCCCAGCCTCATGTTATTGATAGCGCCTTCGAAATCCACATCAATCAGATCGCGTCCGGGGCCTGGTTTGTAGGCAACCAGTGTTGAAGCATCAGCCAGAATTCTGTAATCCGGGCAAGCCAGGATTACAGGTTTTGTGAAGTAATCCGTAACACGGGATGCCTGCTCACAGCCGGTTAGCAAAAGCAGGGCCGCGATTCCGATGACAGCCGGATTAAAACCCAGGCGAAGGGGGGAGAATTGTGTTTTCACAGTTTTGAATGTGTCCCGTCACAAAGCGGCTGTTTGCTTGATTGTTTACACCCGCAGAAAAATACCTGTTTTGTTTCACTTGCTTCATAACGCACCGGGGAAAAACCGGTATCAGCATGTGATCCATCGCAAAATGGCTGCTTCTGGCTTTTCCCGCACGAGCACCAGAAGTATTTCCTGCCTTCTACGACATTAACAGCGTATGGCGAGGTTTGGGCGACAACTGGATCATCCATTATGTTTATCCCACATTTTGTCCGCAAAAGGGCTACCTGTTCTTAGGCGAGACTTTAGGCGAAGGATTTCCCGGCGGCAAGAGATGAGCGATTATGGATTGTCTTTTCGCCCTGTGCCGGGGGTAACCAGTTCGATCAAGGTTTGCGCAAGTTTGGCCAAAGCACGTGACCGTCCCCAGGGGTTGTCTATGTCTCTGGCAATATCAATCCCGCTTTGAAAGGCGTTCCATGCGGCTGGCATATCCTTTGATTGCACATTCTCACCTGCCAGTTCGGAATACATCCAGACACGGGTCAGGCGGCTTTTGATCTCTTCGCTGGCTTTTTTTGCCATTGTTTTTGTTTTTTCCGAGCCTTCAGTGTCGCCGCCACGTTTCTGGGCAGCGCTGATTGTCCATAGGGTATGGGCGCGCAGGCGACTGTCATCAATGCCATTTGCAATCCCGGCAGCGCGGGTGAATTGTGACCAGTTTTCCGCGCTGGCCTCCTTTCCCTTTGTTTCTGACAGGGCGATGGAGCTGACTCTGGCCATCGACAATGCAATCCGGCTGATGGCAAAGGAACGGGCGTAGGGGAGTGAAATTTTGTCAACTGCCGCCAGGGCCATATCCAGAGTAGTTTCCGATGCTTCGAAGTTTTTGCGTCCTGCTTGCGATAGTGCAATGCGCCCAAGGACAACGGCCCGGTAACGCACCGCATCAATGGTGTCTGCGGTTGCTAACGCAGCTGCCTCATCGCCAGACCTCGCCTGAGCTTCGGCCATGGAGATTAGTACCGATGTGCGCTCTGACGGCGTTTTGATGTCGTCCAGCATGTTTAGCGCCAGATCAGGATGCTCTGTTTCGGCAAGGGCTGCAGCAACGTAACGCAACGCCATTGGGCGTTCTTTGTCACTGGTTTTGGTCCGCGCCCGGGTTTCGGCTTCAGCCAGATGTTTGGCGGCTTCTTTTGTGTTCCCGGATTTTTCCAGAACTACGGCAATGCGGGCTTCCAGCGATATCCGTTTGGTTTCGGACTTTATCTGGTCGAGTATGTCAGCAAGCTGATCAATATTCTGTCCGGCATCCTTTACATCGCCGCGCCGAACCTGAATTTCGGCGATCGCCACCAGCGCTTCTGCACGTTTTTCAACGTCCGGGATGATTCTGGCCGCGTCACGGGCTTCGTCGGCAAAACCGGCAGCGGCCTGACCTTCGGCAATATCACGAAGGGCCACCATAATCAGGCGGGGGTCATGCATGCGCGATGCTGTCCGCATAGCTTCTTCAGTAAGCCCGGCGCGTGATTGCGATACCAGTATTTCCCCCAGAGCCCAGTCGCGTAATTCCGGTTTGAACACGGCTTTCACATCTTCTGATGCCGCATTCAGAAGGCAGCGCACAGTCGGTTCTTTGAAACAGTTTTTCGAATCCCGCGTGGGGTCGGCGCGTTCCGTGTCATTCTTTTTGATCAGGTCCCGGGTCGCAGGGTGAGCCAGCAAAGCTTCGCGGGCACTTTGCTTGCCGGTGCTTCGGGCGGAATCAAGTCGTTTCAGGAGCTTGTGAACCTGTTGTGTATTGAGCAGTAAATTCCAAAGCTGGCGGGTGACCTTGCCATTAACTTCAAGACCGGCCCCTTCCTGGTAAACACGAATCGCGGCTTTGGTTTCATCATTCAGATGTCCGTCAATACCACCCAGGTAAAACCCCAAATCCCTCAGTGCTTTCTGGATGCCAAGAACGGCTTTACCGGATTTTCGGAATTTATCCGGATTGCTGGCGGGAGTGGTTTCATCAATGGCGTCTATCGGGCGCGCAGCAAGTTCGACAGTCGAGGTAATAGAAGGGATAAGCCCTTCAATAGTGGCGACAGCCAAAGCCAATATAATTAGCGATTTTAAAAGCCGTTGCGTCATGATTCCTGATTCTGCGCCTGTTTATTGATGGGGGCAAGCTTCTCGTATGGATGCCATATGTTAGATTCAAACCACCGACACCCGGCTTGTTAGTTAGGCTTCTGTCACCTAAAACCGACGTTCACATATTTGACGATGAATAGGGCAATTCGATGGCCGTTTATACGGAAATCAATGATGAGGAGCTAATTGATTTTGTCGCTGGCTACGATATTGGTGATGTGCTTTCGTGCAAGGGAATAGCCGAAGGGGTCGAAAATTCAAATTTTCTTCTCACAACATCAGAAGGGCCTTTTATTCTGACGCTTTACGAAAAGCGCGTGAACCCTGATGACTTGCCGTTTTTTCTGAGCCTGATGACTCATTTGGCGGAGGCCGGTATTCCATGTCCCGAGCCGGTTTCGGACCGGAATAAAGCGCAGCTTCGAGCCCTGTCTGGGCGCCCCGCCGCAATCATCAGTTTTCTGGCCGGAATGTGGCCAAGGCGGATCACACCAGAGCAGTGTTCCGAACTTGGCCGGGCTCTTGCGGATTTCCATGTCGCCGGGCAGGATTTCGAAATGAGCCGGGGAAACACGCTGTCTGTTCAGGGGTGGCGGCCATTGTTTGAAGCATCTCGGGAGCGCATTGATGAGGTGCTTCCAGGGCAGGGCGGGAAATTGGCTGAGGAACTGGAGTTTCTTGAGAAAAACTGGCCCGTGAATTTACCGACAGGGGTTATTCACGCTGATCTTTTCCCGGATAACGTCTTTTTCCGTGCATCCCGTCTATCCGGCATTATCGATTTCTATTTCGCCTGCACGGACGCCTTTGCCTACGATCTGGCGATTTGCCTGAACGCATGGTGTTTTGAGCCGGACGGCAGCTTTAATATCACCAAGGCCAAGCGTCTGTTGACCCAATACAGCCGCGTTCGTGACTTTTCATCAGATGAACTGGAAGCGTTGCCGTTACTGGCGCGAGGGGCTGCCATGAGGTTCCTGGTAACCCGCTTATATGACTGGCTGCATACACCAGACAATGCCATGGTGACGCGCAAAGACCCGCTGGAATACTGGAATAAACTGCGCTTTCATGCAGGTGTTCAGGGACCAGAGGCTTATGGACTGGATTAACGGGAGAAACCATGCCTGCCGACGATACTGAAGATAACAACACGGTTGAAATTTTTACGGATGGTGCATGTTCGGGAAATCCGGGGCCTGGCGGTTGGGGGCTGGTTCTGCGCTGGCGGGGGACTGAGAAGGAACTGTTTGGCGGCGAGCCTGACACCACCAACAATCAGATGGAGTTGATGGCGGCCATTCAGGGCATTGAGTCCTTAAAACGGCCCAGCAAGGTCGATCTTTATACGGATAGCACTTATGTTCGTGACGGGATCACCAAGTGGATACATGGCTGGAAACGTAACGGCTGGCGGACATCAGCCAGGAAACCGGTTAAAAACGAGGACCTCTGGAAACGCCTGGACAGTGCTCTTGCAGATCACGATGTGTCCTGGCACTGGGTCAAGGGCCACGCCGGGCATCCTGAAAATGAACGTGCCGACGAACTGGCCAGACGCGGTATCCCGGCCTCTTAGGCAAGGCCGGGGCGTCACTTACATGAGGCCAAGACCCCAGCGCATTTGATTGACAACATCACGCGGGTCTTTCTGTTTCGGCGCGAATTCGGGTGTCGTCAGGGCACGGTTTTGCGGATCACCCCAGCGATCACAGATGAGAGTCTGTCCGGGGAACCAGGCGCGGGCGGCGGAGCCGTGAAATAATTTAAACATTGATACACCTCATGTATTGGCCCGTTTGGTTCGGGCTGTTCTTCGATAATCTGAACATATGCTTGATTTCTTATGGCGACAAACGATCCTTTTTCATGGTATGCATGAGGTATTACTCATGCATAAATTTTCGATTGGATTGCTTGATGGTTCACCTTCCGCCGGTTTCCGCCCTGCGCGCCCTTGAAGCAGCAGCACGTCATTTAAGCTTTACCAGGGCAGCAGACGAGTTGAACGTTTCGCAAAGCGCCGTCAGCCACCAGATCAAGCACCTGGAACAGCTGTGGGATTTGAAGCTCTTTCAGCGTCTGACCCGCCGCCTTGAGCTGACCACATCGGGCAAGGTACTGGCACCGATTATCCAGGATTTTTTCCGGAAGCTGGAAGGAGCGCTGGA
>Ga0316205_10005322_pt1 | contig 10736 bp, 7 predicted proteins | sample 3monthpyrite_MG_FD_204941 | JGI IMG/M metagenome (GOLD analysis project Ga0316205, IMG submission 204941) | Microbial mat bacterial communities from mineral coupon in-situ incubated in ocean water Damariscotta River, Maine, United States -... | ecosystem: Environmental > Aquatic > Marine >...
CCGTGGCAAGAAGACTGGCGACCCGTTCGAGTACCTTTTCGTGATCGTGGGTAAGGTCACGATCCCTCCCAGATTCAAGTTCGGCGACACGATTCGTCGCAACCCGAAGATCGTCGAGGACCGCCGCAAGCGTATGGTGAACGCCACCCGCAAGGCTATCTCGTCCGTGGGGTTCAAGTCGTGATCAACCTCACCTCCGCGCTCTGCTCTCCGATGGAGTTCACGATGGACGACAACTTCGTCCTCGGGTCTGAGACTTCGTGTCCGAGCAACTGGAGCGGCCAGTACGTCAGCCCCTCGCAGCCCTACCGGGTCTTCCGCGTCCGCTGGCCTGACGCCAACGAGACGGACGCGGCGGCCTTCCGGCTGCTCATCAAGCAGACCCAGTCGAACCCCACGGTCTTCTACACGCCGCCCACGGGGCCGCTGGGGCCGGGCCTGGACACTCCCAGGGCCGCCGTGTCGGACACGGTCGTCGGACGCCTTGTGGGGCCGTACAGGATGACTCAGCGGGGGTACAACCGCTACACGCTCGAAGCCACGCTCGCGGAGGACCACTGATGGCCTACCCGAACGACGGCGACCCGGTGAAGTGGCGCATCCTGGAGGCGATCAAGGCCGACTTCGAGGCCGTGGCGACGCCCGACTACCACTTCACCTTCGAGGAGGTGCGGATCTACGACTCCGGTCGGATCCAGGGCGGCACGGCGATGCCGTTCATCGCCATCATCCCGGAGGAGGACAGCCGCCTGCGCGAGCTGTCGTGCACGGCTGTGGAGCGCCAGGCGATCATCACGATCGTCGGGGCGATCCGGCTGGACTTCCGCGACCCTGCGTGGAAGAAGGAACTGCACTGGCTGGTGTCCGACATGAAGTACGCGCTTCAGTCTGACCCGAAGCTCTCGAACACCTGCATCTACCAAGAGGTTGAGGCAGAGGACGTGTACGAGATCACTGACGAGACGATTGGTCTCGCGACGATTTCGCTGCGCGTCGTTTACCGGCACCTGTCGGACAACCCGACTCTGACCACTACTCCCTGAACCATGACTCTGCTCTCCTCGAAGAAACAGGTCGTCTCGGTGCTGGAAGATGTCGCCGGAACGACGCCTTCCAACGCGATGATCACCGGGACGAACGCCGACGTGCTGCTCAACAGCGCGGAGCCGACGTTCGACATCGACTACATCGACCGCGAGTTCCTGCGCACGACGATCACGAAGCTCAAGTCGATCCCCGGTCAGAAGACCGGCGGCCTGGCGATGACGTTCGAGATGCTCGGCAACTCCGACGACACGTTCGCCAGCGATCCGCCTGCCTGGTCGAAGTTCATGGAGATGGCCGGGTTCCGGCTGGTCGTTCTGTCGAAGGTGGCGATCGGTGGAACCCAAACGGGCTGGCCGGAAGATGGGACCAGCGGCCCGATCAGACACGGAGAGATCCTGACCGACAACCTCGGTAGCACTGCTCGCCTCATCGGGGACTATCACCCTGGTCAGCAGGTACTGTTCTTCGAGGCCATCAGCGGCGTGATGGACGTCACCGGATCCGGGGAGCCCTGGACGACGAGCGAGACGGAGTACAGCATCGACGTCATCACCGCGTTCCAAGCGCAGGCTGGGTGGGCCTGGGTTCCTGTCAGCGAGCCTCTGAAGCAGATCGACACGACGGCTGCGGTTACGACGGTGGCTGGCGAGGTCTACGTTGGGGACGCCGGTCTTGGTGTGGGCGGGACCGGAGCAGGGGCAGTCATCGTCATCGGTGAGTCGCAGACGACGACCGCAACGGCGGTATACAGGCCCGGATCGACCGCCCCTGTCGCCGATGAAGTCTTCACGAACGTCACGCCTGGCGCGAGCGGTGTCGGCTCCTTCACCGCAGACAACCCTACCGCCGAAACCTTCGTCCAGTGGCCCACCGGCTCGACGCGCCTCAACGAGGACGGCGTGGCTGTGGACTTCATCGGCAGTCGTGCGAACGTCCAGTTCAACTTCGAGGTGAACCGCCCGGTGACCATGACGGTCACCACTCGCGGCATCTGGAACAGCGACGCAACTGCTGGCAGCGACATCGAAGGCGCTGGCGACACGCCGCTGCTCGCTGGTTCCGAGGAGGTCATCGACCCGAAGCTCTGGGCTGGGTACGGGATCGCCTTCGGCATCAACGAGACGCTCACCGAGCAGGATCAGATCTTCTACGACACGCCCTGCCTGAAGAGCCTGACGCTCGACGCCGGTGTGGCGCTCACCGATGTTCGATGCGCCGGTGCTGCCAACGGGCTCCAGGAGATCATCGGCACGTCTCGCAGCGGGTCGGGCTCGCTTGAAGCCAACGCCACCCTAGAGACGGAGATTCCGTGGATGACCACGCTTCGCTCTGGCGAGGTGATGCGACTTCGGGTTGCCGTCGGTGGAAACCTAAACACCAACGAAGATGGCTTCATCTTCCAGATGCCCGCCATTCAGATGACTGGTGTTTCGAGCGGCGACGAGGACGGGATCCTCACGCGCTCTGTGGACTTCAGCCTGAACGGCGCGGTCCTGAACAATCCCGGAGCGACTGCGGACGGGGATATCAGCTCGACCACCGGCGACAACGAGCTGATTCTGATGTACATCGTGAACACGACGGCCTAACCCGGCGACCAACCAACTAGCAACTGAACCATGACTCTACTCTCAGCAAAGAAGCAGGTCGTCTCGATCCACGAGGCCGTCGCTGGCACTACGCCGACCGGCGCGATGACCGACGGAGACAACGCGGACATCCTCATCAACAGCGCGGAGCCCACGTTCGATGTCGAGTACATCGACCGTGAGTTCCTCCGCACCACCATCACCAAGCTCAAGTCGATCCCCGGCCAGAAGACCGGCGGCGTTACGCTTACTACGGAGCTGGTCGGCAACTCCGACGACACGTTCGGCACCGTGCCCGCTTGGTCGAAGTTCATGGAGATGGCTGGCTTCCGGCTGGTCATCTTGGACCGCGTCAACATCGGCACGCAGTCGGGGTGGACCGCAGGGTCTGGGCCGATTCGGCACGGGGAGGTGATCACCTCGGCAACTGGAGGTGGGGCTAACACAGCTCGCGTGATCGGTGACGTACACTTCCAGTCCGGTTCGGGCTACCTCTACTACGAGGAGCTGACGGGGGCGATGGTCGCTGCGGAGGCGTGGACCACCTCGACCACGAACCTCGCGTTCGTCGCTGGCGCGACCATCGAAACGAGCTGCGGCTGGGCCTGGGTGCCCGTCAGCGAGCCCGAGAAGTTCGTCACGATCGCCTCGGGCACGTTCACGGAGGGCAACGTCTACGAAGGGTCAACGAGCGGACAGGTCGTCGTCGCGTCGAGGTCCGGCACCTCGGTGACTCGCCTCTACTTCCGTGGAGGCGGTGGCATCTCGAACGGAGAGACCCTCGCGCTGCTCACTGGACCTGGCTTGGACCTGACCGTCGGCGGAAGCGCGAACGAAGCCTACTCGGCATGGCCGACCGGCTCGATCCGCCTCAACGAGGACGGCGTCGCCGTCGACTTCGTCGCGAGCCGTGCGAACGTCAGCTTCGCCTTCGAGGTGAACCGCCCGGTGACGATGACCTTCACCACGCGAGGCCGGTGGGACTCCGCAGACAGCGGCAGTGACCTGAGCGGCGTCGGCGACACCCCGCAGATTGCGGGCTCCGAGGCGGTCATCGACCCGAAGCTGTGGGCTGGTCAGGCCGTCGGCATCGGCGTCAACGAGACGCTGGCCGACATGGACTTCGCCGACAACAAGACGCCCTGTCTGAAGACGCTGACGCTCGACGCGGGCGTCACGCTGGCGGACGTGAAGTGTGCGCACTCGCCCGAGGGCCTGCTGGAGATCGTCGGCTCGACGCGCTCCGGCTCCGGCTCGCTGGAGGCGAACGCCACCTACGAAGGCGACATCCCGTGGCTTGGCACCTTCCGCTCCGGCGAGGTCGTCCGTCTTAGCTGTCAGGTCGGCGGCTCGGCTGGCGACCCGACCGGGGGCTTCGTGTTCCAGATGCCCGCGATTCAGTACACCGGGGCCGCCTCCGGCGACGTCGACGGCATCCTGACGCGCAACATGGACTTCAGCCTGAACGCTGGGGTCATCAACAACCTCGTGAACACCGGCGGCATCAGTTCGACCACCGGAGACAACGAGCTGATCCTCATGTACATCGTCACGCCGTAGTAGCGTGCGATCCACCGGGGGCGTGCGCTGACACCGATCGGCGTGCGCCCCGATTCTCTAACCGAAGAAGAAGAGATGATTGCTGTAACACCGAAGAAGGAGCGCAAGTGGTGCACCAGGGGCGACCTCATCCTCGACGAGCCCGACCGCACCATGTGGATCATTCGCGACCTGACCGAGCGCGAACGAGTGACGCTGAACGACTCCGTTCAGATCTCGGTCAACCCGCTGTCTGGCGCAGTCAGCCAGGGCATCGGCACCCGCGTGTACATCTCGCTGAAGTACGGCCTGATCGGCATCGCCGAGGGCTACTCCCTGAAGGACGAAGAAGGCAAGGACGTTCCGTTCCAGAAGGACAAGAACGGACAGGTCGCTGACGAGTTCCTGGAGCGCGTCCCGTGGGAAGTGCAGCAGGAGATCTTCGTCGCCATCACGTCTTCCGCCGTGCTGGAGGAAGAGGAAAAGGAAGCGTAAGGGCTGTGGCAGTTGGTATGTCGCTGTCCGAGGGCCTGCCTCGCTGTCCACAGGACTGCGGTGGGCGCCTCGGCGCGATGTACCCTGAGTCGCTGACACCGCAACAGGCCCAGCAGCGCAGACTCTTCGGCTGCGACGAGCCCTCGAAGGCTCCGCAGTACACGATCACTTGCCCCCGCTGCGACGGCTCGCGCATCTCGTCTGTGGACGGCGAGAAGTGCGACCATTGCTCCGGCGGGCTGATGCGCATCCACAGGTGCCCGACGAGCTATGTCGACCAGGACATCTCGGTCGCGCTCCGTCACTACGAACACGCCGAGGCCGGGATCTTCCCCGAGCCCGGCGGTCTGCTTGATCAGGCCCCAAGCTTCCTGCACTTCTGCTCCGTCGTCGGCGGCGAGGTTGCTCGCGTGCAGAAGGAAGAGTCTGATGACCGCGCAGCGAAGCAGAAGGCCAAGTCCAGCGCAGCCAAGGTGAGAGGCAAACGATGACTAGCAAGCAGTCCGACCCCGGCGTCATCGACGTCAAGCTTCTTCTCGACTCGATGAAGGCCATTGCCAGCCTGAAGAAGTTCGAGGACAGGATGATCATCACGGGCAATGTCGTCGAGGCCGAAGCCCGGAAGATCAAGAACGCCTTCAACAAGCTGAAGGCTCCGACGATCGCGGTGCCGAAGGTCGGTGCTGGCGCTGGCGCGAGGGGCTTCACCGGCGCCGGTGCTGAGTTCATCGGGCCGCTCTTCCCCAAGGGCGAGAACGCCAGGCTGAAGGACGCGAACATTCAGCTCGTCAACCTGAAGACGAACACGCAGGGGGCCAAGCAGGCGACGGACAACTACAAGGGCTCGGTCGCAGGAGCGACTACAGGCTTGCTCAAGTTCGGCGCAGCCATCCAAGCGTTCAGGCTTGCGGCCAGGTTCACCTCTCAGGCCACGCAAGACGCCGCCGAGTACAGCCTTCGTCTGGCCGAGATTGCCACGCTGACTGATGAGGTCGCGTTTTCCTCCAAAGAGCAAGAAGCCATCGTCAGGCGCGTCTCCGATACCTACGGAGAGAAGTTCCTACAGACAGCCCCGGCACTCTACGACGCGATCAGTGCTGGCGCGACGAACGCTGCCGAGGCCAACGCTGTTCTGGACAGCGCGGTCAAGCTGTCTATCGGCACGATCTCTACGCAGGCTACGGCGACGTCGCTCTTGGTCGGCGTACTGAACTCCTACGGTGACGAGGTCGAGGGCGCTGCGCAGGTCACAGATGACTTCTTCGCTATCGTCCGCCAGGGCAAGCTGCGTCTGGACGAGTTGGACCCGTCCCTTGGCCGTATCACTCCGCTGGCGAAGGCCGCCGGTATCAGCTTCAAGGAGCTGGGCGCTTCCATCGTGGCGCTAACGCGGTCGGGCTCGTCTGCGTCTGAGGCGATCACCAAGATCCGCTCGATCATCAACGCGACGATCAAGAAGCAGGACGACTTCGACAAGGCGTTCCAGCGAGTTGGCCTCCGGTTTGATTCCACAACGATCAAGAACCTCGGCTTCATCGAGACGCTTCAGACGCTGCAACGTGCGCTGAACGGGAACAACGATGAGATGGGCAAAGTGATCGGTCGTGTGGAGGGCCTGGCTGGCCTGCTCTCCCTGGTCGATGACGACGCGCGCTTGTTTTCCGAAGCGATGGACGGCATGGCTGGAAGCGCCGGTCGCGCAGACCAGGCTCTTGCGGAGCTTCGGTCTTCCGGTGGCCGCGCCTTCGACGAGCTGAAAAGCAAGCTCGCAAACTTCAGGTCGGACTTCGGCAGTACCTTCGTCGAAGAGATCGGTGACGCCGCTAGGGCGATCAACCTCGTCGGCAGCACCGGAGGCAGGGAGGAGTCCCTCGATCGTGTAATTCAAAATGCGATCGAGACGCAGAAAGAGTTTTCTTCTCTGGAGAAGTCTTCGGAGTCCTTGAGGGCATCCCTTCAAGATCTGGGGGCGATCGACGTAGGAAGCCTGGTCAGTGTGCAGGAGTTCATCCTAGACTCAGCCGCTGGCTCAGAGATCAAACTCAGGCTCGACCCGTCACTCGATCCGGGTGACCAGGCGAAGATCATCAAGGCCGCCGCTGATACATCGTCCATTGCTGGAGAGGAGGCAGGCGATGCCTTCATTCGCTCACTTGGCGACTCCCTGGATGACCAGAATATCATCGACAGCGCCTCGTTCCCGCTTGGCGTTCTGGAGTCAGACCGAGAGCTGATCATCCTTGCGGAGGGCGCCGCCGCCGAGCAAGCCAAAGCGGCTGCTGATCAAGTATCCAAAGAGATCGCCGACAACTACCCTCAAGCGGTTCTGGCTGGGGTGGAGCCGGCGGTTGTGAAGCTGAGCGAGGACCTGAGCAAGGTGCTCACCGGGTTTGCTGAGAACTCGCTCGGCGAGTTCGAGCCCGTGTTCGAGGCGGTCCCTACCGATGAAGTCGACGCATTCATCGAGGAGTTCAAGAGAAGCCTGAATCTAGGCTCCGCTGGGGAGGGCACCGGCTTTGTGATCCCAATCAGCATCGACCCGCTGACGGCAGAGTCTGATGCGCAGAAGCTCGGAGCGCAGATCGCCAAGAAGCTCGAAGAGGGGATTGGATCATCCGTGGACCCCTCCTCGTTCCGAGAGGTGTTCGAGGTCGCGGAAGACGCTGCTGGCAACTACGCGCTGTCTGTTCGCGGCGCTCTTGATGATGGCGACCGCATCATCACCATTGACAAGGAAAGGCTTACCGTTGCCGAGGCGCTCGCAGGGGCGGCTGATGACGCCGTTGGTGGATACAAGAGGCAGCTTGAAGTTGCGGCCAAGGTTCGGGATCAGTACATCGAGGAGGCGAAGGCCCGCGACCTCCTGCTGAACAGGACGAAAGACCAGCTCAGGTCAGAGCTTGAGAGGGCAAAGGTCGCCGGGGATAGCGACGAAGTCGCAAGGCTCAGCGCACGGATCGAGAACCTCCAAGAGATTGACCGGCTGAACCAGACCAACCTCTCCGTCCTGAAGGCGTTCTCCACCCCGGCTAAGGGTAACGCGGAGGATGAGGCTGAGCTTGCCAGGCGCGTAAGCGAGGTGGTCGAGAGGTCAAAGGTTGCACTGGCCCTGGTGAACGAGCGGTCAGAGGCGACGGAGCGCCTGCTTAGTGAAGAGCGCAAGCTGGCTAACCTGAAGTCCGCCACGGAGGGGGCGCAGGCGGCGGCTCAGAATGCGCAGATCCAGGCCCAGTTGACCGGGGCCTTGGGTGACCAACTCAAGGCGATTGAGCTGAACCGTCGCGCCGAGAAGGCGGCGCTGGTCGAGCAAATCGCTGGCAATCAAGACCTGGGCGGGAAGCTCCAGGAGCGACTTGGTCTCGTCGAGAGGATTGCGGAGGTGTCTTCGCAGGCCGCCATCGAGCAGTCGATCCAGTCAGAGATCTCGCTAAGCGAAGAGCTGTTCGCCGTCGATGCTCAGATCCTTGAGCTGACGGGGCGCCAGCTTGAAGCGGAGCTACTCCTGTCCAAGGTCAAGACGGACTCCTTGGTCGGCGCAGCCAATCTTCGCCTCGGAGAGTCCGACCTCACCAAGACCGAGGTCGACCTCCTGAACGAGCTGATCGCTCGGTACACAGAGCTTGGCCGAATTCAGAAAGAGAACGCTGAGTCTTTCGCCGGGGCTGAGCGGGGGTCCAAGCGAGCCTCTGCGCTTGCCGAAATTGCCCAAAAGCAGGCGCAGGTCACGCTGTCGCTCACGGATCAGATCGCAGCCATTGAGGCGAGCGCGGCTGCTGAGAATGCCTCGAACGAAGAAAGGATCCTCAAGAACAAGGAACTCAAGGAAGAGTACCAGGCGCTGATCCCGCTCACGCAGGCGCTGGCTAACGCGCAGGTCAACGACCTGATCAACCAGCAGCTCGAACGCGAGGTCGACCTGCGTGGAGAGCTAGGCGAGATCAACGCGGACCTGCTGTCGATCCTCGGCAAGGAGCGGCAGGCCACACTCGCGCTCAACGTGGAGAAGACCGAGGCCGCCATCGCCGAGCGCGAGCGACTGCTTCTGAACACGGCGCTCTCGGAGGTGGAGATCCGGCTTCTTTACGAGCAGATTGGTGTGCTGCGCCAGATCAAGGAGCAGCAGCAGGCCATCGCCGACGCCAGCTTCGGCGAGGCGCTGGTGTTCGGCTACGAGCAGGCCATCGACGCTGTGGAGGACTGGGCCGAGGCTGGCGAACGAGCGGGCCAGGGCCTCGCGCTGATCACGCGGCAGCTCGTGAACGACTTGGCGAACAACCAGTTCTCGTGGGAGGCGCTCGGCCAGACCGCGATCAAGGTGATCGGCAACATCATCGCCGAGCTGCTGACGCTGTACGCGCTTCAGAAGCTGACGGGGTCTTTCGGTGGTGGCTTCTCCCTTGAGGGCCTGAACAACGTCCAGTCTCCTGACGACGTCTTCGCACGCGGCGGGATCATGCAGGGCGAGATGCTCGGCAGCGGCAACCTGCCGGTCAACGCCTACGCCGGTGGCGGCGTCGCGAACTCACCACAGCTTGCTATCTTCGGCGAGGGCAACGGCGCCGAGGCGTTCGTCCCCCTGCCGGACGGCAAGAGCATCCCGGTCAAGCTCGACATCAGCGGGCTCGCCGAGATGCAGAAGCTCACCATGAACCTCATCAACCGTGTGGAGATGGCTCACTCGTCGATGGCGACGCAGATGCCCATCGGATCCGGCGACACCTACAACGACACGACGGAGATCTCGATGCCGATCACGGTGGATGCGAGGGGTGCACAGGACCCGGCCCAGGTCGAGGCGTCTGTGGATCGAGCTATCGACAGGGCCATGCCCAGGATCGCCGACACGCTCGGCGGCACGCTGATGCGCGGTCGCAGCGCGAAGCTCGTCCGGGGTGTCCGCAGCGCGCAGCGCGGGGGTAGCCGATGACACAGGTGTGGCCCAGCGCGGAGAACTTCCTCGTCAACGACTCGATCGGGTACGAGTTCCCTGACCGATACCTCGGGATCACGGTGACGGCCTCGAACGGCACAAACAGGTGGACTGGGGAAGGGATCAGCAAAGACCTGCTGAGTCAGCCTGGTGTCCTTCACGCAAGGGGCTCTCTCAACTCAGCAGCCCCCCCAGGGTTCCAGTTCGAGGCTTGCTTCCAGTCACACGACGGGCAGTTCGACAGCTCGCCGGGCGGGACTGGGGATGTCCGCCTCATGTCCTGCGTGGACCGCCAGTTCTGGAACGACAACGCCGAGGTGAAGGCGAACTTCGCCATGTACGACTTTGGCAGCGCCAACGCCAGGACGATGGAGGGCTACTTCGTCTATGGCAGGGTCAGGAACGGCCTGCTAAGTACGGCAACGTCTGCCGACTTCACAGACACACCCAGGAAGTACATCAAAGAGCCGGAGGGGATCTTCTTCGGCCACATCAGGGACGACGGCGAGCTAAACGATCGCTTCGTGCTCGGAACATTCCAGGCGGGCAGCGCGGTAGTTCGGTACGAGACCACCGTAGAAGACTCCGGGGCCGTCCTTGCCGGGGCGTCGTCCAACGTGCAGCCGTTCAAGCACTTCAAGCCGCGCTCGCTGAGGATGGTGTGCAACGGGACAAGAGTGATCTGCTACGCAGAGATCGGCCCCGCCCTGGTCAGGCCGTACCAGAACGCCGACCCGGTCCTCGTCGGATCGAACGATGGCGGCGTCCAGGTTCAGGGCGAGGTCGAAGTCTTCGACATTGACAGCGCGTTCTTTGTTGAAGCAGAGGGCCGCTGGGGCTTCGGCACCCAGGGGTACATCAACGGGTCTGACTACAACACCTACATGACGGTGAAGAGCTTCGAGCTTTCGACGCTCGGCCCGACCACTCAGGTGATGCGCGACGAGTTTCGGAGGCCGTTCCTCAGACTGGGCTACCGCGTTCCTGAGCTGAGCGGTCTCTCCCAGTTCCAGCCTGGCGGCCACAGCCTCCAGCAGGCGTGGACGGGCGACGAGCACGGGTCTGGCATGGGGACGAACCCGTCTTCGGACACGAATAACTTCACGGTCCATCACAGCCATTTGCTCGGTGACCAG
>Ga0316205_10005323_pt1 | contig 10736 bp, 10 predicted proteins | sample 3monthpyrite_MG_FD_204941 | JGI IMG/M metagenome (GOLD analysis project Ga0316205, IMG submission 204941) | Microbial mat bacterial communities from mineral coupon in-situ incubated in ocean water Damariscotta River, Maine, United States -... | ecosystem: Environmental > Aquatic > Marine >...
TTTCTTAATTATTACTTCCTGCATGTAATCCATATGCTCTGAAGCTTTTTCAGTAAAGGCAAACAGGCTAAGACACCTATCCAGATTCTGGGTTTTATAAGTCACTTTATAGTAGATATTTCCCAATAAATAATCTGTTAATGCCCTGATACCATGTATAAAAGGCATTAATTTTACACCAAATGGCAAATGCTGAATTTCTGCTTTGGTCAGGAAATCTGAGTTCTTGCTCAGGCCATCAATAAAAGCCTCTAAGAGCTCTTTGTTAAATGTTATTTTACTAAGATCTTTTTCGTCTTCGCTCACGGTATTGACTATAGTACGCACGGCATCACCAAAATCATAATGAAAATATCCTTTCATTACGGTATCAAGATCTATAAGGCATAGCGCTCTTTTATCCTGTTTATGAAAAAGAATATTATTTAGTTTAGTATCATTATGACAAATTCTAAGGGGTAAGTTCCCGGGGTCATAAAAACGTAGTTCTTCAAGGGTCATTTTAGCAAAAAGAATCGCCTTTTCAGCCTCTTTTAATTTCTCTGGCGTGGCACTTCCTAAGGCTTCTTCAAACTGTTTGGCTCGAAATGAAAGATCGTGAAATCCGGGTATGGTGTCCTTGAAGATATCGAGAGGAGCCTCTTGTAGCAGGGAGTGGAATTTGCCAATAATTTTTCCTGCTTCTAAGGCGATTCCTTTATCCTGCGTAGTATTAAAAGCAACACTATCAGGAACCATTGTAAACATGCGCCAGCAGTCACTTTTACTAATTTTCAAATAAGGCTTGTCATCAATGGTCCTTATCAGCGATATTTGGCAGTAGTTTTTGTCATTTAAATATGGAAGTGCATGATGGATGTTCTGCATTAACAGGTCTATATTGCTAAAGACCTGTACATTAAGTCGTTGCAAAATATAGTTTGGCGCACCATCTTGCAGGAGAGCAAAAGTGTCATTGATATACCCCTGACTTATGGGCTGTATTTCATAGTCCTTTCTCTCAATGGAAAAATAATGCAAAACAGCGTTGGGGCCATTGCTATCCATTGATATATGGTCTAAGCAGATTCAACAGGCCATAGTGGCGTTCTGTATTCTCCACTATCTGTCATGTCCTGCAATTCCTTCATGGCTTTTTCCTTATCATCGGCATAAGTTATTCCAAACCATTTGCTATCTGAAGGTATTACCGAAACGCTTACTTCATTTTGTTCTAACATTTTCTGAATAACAAAAGGAATATATACTTCGCCTCCGGCAATGTTTTCCTCATTCTCCAGAAATATTCGCAGATCATGTTCAATATGGTCAAAAATAGAAGGATTACAAACCCAAAAATTCATACTAACCAATTCTTCGCCACTAAAGTGAAGTCCTGAATCTGTATCAGTGAGCCCTCCGTTGACCTTTTCAATTTTTGTACGTTCCACTACAGAATGCAATTTATTTCCATCCCTTTTGCAAACTCCTCGGGAAACGGAACCATATTCTGAAAGGGTATCTTCAAGGGTATAAGCTACCAGGCCATATGCATCTTTATTCTCTCTGGTTTTGATGAAATTAGATGCATTTTTATAGGCTCCCTTTCCATAGTAGTCGTCTGCATTTATAATTGCAAAGGGATTTTTAATGACATTTCTGGCAGTCCAAACAGCATGCGCAGTACCCCACGGCTTACTTCTTTCTCCATTAAATCCAGTTCCGTCAGGAAGGTCTGTAAGCTCCTGAGAAAGGACATCGATCTTTATATGCTTGGGTAATTTTGGAGACAAGTAATTCTTTAAAAAATCAACATTATCCTTTTGAGTAATTACAACGATATGATTAAAACCATTTTCCAGAGCATCGTAAATACTGAATTCCATTAAAAATTCATCTTTAGGCCCCAGACCGTCAAATTGTTTAAGTTTTCCATATCGGCTGCCTCTTCCGGCTGCCATAAGTAAAAGAGTCATAGTTCGGTTATTATGGCCGCAAAAATAAGTTTTTATACGGGAAATCGTGAACTCGATTAAGATTTTACCAAAAATTAAACCTGATTTATGTCATATTATATTGAAATTAAATCGAATAGATTTGTTAAAACCCTTTTTTAGATGTGCAACTTAGTTCGCAAATACAATATTCCCGGTCCACGTTATACCAGTTATCCCACAGTTCCCTATTGGAATATGGATACATTTTCCGGTAAGGCCTGGAAAGCTACTGTAAAGAGAAGTTTTATTGAGAGCAATGCCACCGAGGGTATTAGCCTTTATATTCATTTGCCATTTTGTGAACAAATGTGCACGTTTTGCGGTTGTCATAAGCGTATTACAAAAAGGCATGAGGTAGAAAAACCTTATGTAAATACCTTATTAAAGGAGTGGAGCTTGTATTGCGAACTTTTTGATTCCAAACCCAAAATTAAGGAATTACATTTGGGAGGAGGTACCCCGACTTTCTTTTCTCCTGAGCACCTTAAATTATTAATTAATGGCATATTTAGGTTTGCGGAAAGAGCCGAGAACTATGAATTTAGTTTTGAAGGGCACCCCAATAACACAACCAAGACGCATTTACAGGTACTATATGATCTAGGGTTTAGAAGAGTGAGCTATGGTGTGCAAGATTATAACGTAACAGTACAAAAAGCAATTCACCGTATTCAACCTTTTGAAAAGGTAAGAGATGTTACGGAATGGTCTCGTGAAATTGGGTTTACATCCGTAGGCCACGATCTAATTTTTGGACTCCCGCATCAAACTTTGGAGCATGTTAAGGATACAATTTTAAAAACCAAATTGTTAATGCCTGATCGTTTGGCATTTTATAGCTATGCTCATGTGCCCTGGCTTAAGGGGAATGGTCAAAGAGGATATAACGATATAGATTTGCCCACCGCTGAAGAAAAGCGTATCCAGTATGAGAAAGGAAAAGCTTTATTAGCTGAGGTAGGTTACCATGAAATTGGAATGGATCATTTTGCTCTGGAAAGCGATTCTTTGTACACAGCAATGGAATCTGGAAAACTTCATAGAAATTTTATGGGCTATACTGCCTCCAAAACACAATTGATGATTGGCCTTGGAGTTTCTAGTATTGGCGATAGCTGGTATAGCTTTGCACAAAATGTTAAAAGCCTTGAAGAATATGAACACCTGGTAGGAAATAATATTATACCTATCTACAGAGGACATATTTTAACAGATGAAGATCAATTTATAAGAAGACAAATATTAAATTTAATGTGTAGCTTTGAGTCAAGTTGGGATCAGGAAAGTGAAAATATCAAACTTTTTGAGCAGATCTTGACCAGGCTAAGGGAAATGGAAAAAGACGAATTAGTTGAAATTGACGTTAATAGAATTAGAGTTACTGAAAAGGGGAGACCCTTTATAAGAAATATATGTATGGCATTTGATTTGTTATTACATAGGAAAGCACCTGAAACTAGGCTATTTTCCATGACCATTTAACAGTGTTTTATTCACCTTAAAATCTAAGATCATGAAAACAATCATAGTACCCATAGACTTCTCCGAGCAATCTGAATATGCCTTAAAAGCTGCAGCCTCCCTATCTAAAAAGCATGGCGCAGAGATTATAGCACTTCATATGCTGGAATTAAATGAGGCAATGATTTCATCTTCAGAAGGATTTCATCCTGAACAAACTGTTTTTCTCATTAAAATGGCTGAAAAACGAATTTCTGAGTTTTTAAACAAACCTTATTTAAAGGATGTAAAAAAAGTGACTCCTATTATAAAGCATTTTAAAGTATTTAGTGAAGTAAATGATATTGCGGAAAAACATGGGGCCGATATGATTATTATGGGTTCTCATGGGAGCGATGGGCTTAAAGAAATATTTGTGGGTTCCAATGCCGAAAAAGTAGTGAGAAATTCTGAAATTCCGGTTCTTGTAATTAAAGATGAAATGGAAGATTTCAAGGCGGAAAATTTTGTATTTGCCTGCGCATTTAAAGACGAAAGCCTTATAGCATTTAGAAAAGCCAAGGATTTTGCAGATAAATTATCAGCAAAATTGCATTTGGTCTATATAAATACTCCAGGAGACAATTTTTTAAGCACTCAGGATGCTTTTGAAAAAGTAAACAAGTATTTGCAAAAAGCTGGTGCCGGTAAGGAAGTGAGTATTTATAATGATTATAGTGTAGAGAAAGGCGTTTTAAATTTTAGTGAAAGTATTCATGCCGATGTAATCGGAATCCCCACTCATGGTAGAAAAGGGCTATCACATTTCTTTATGGGAAGTATTGGAGAGGATATTACCAATCATTCCAAAATTCCTGTAATCACATTCAAATTATAGTTTTAGGTTAAATGATTGATTGATATGATAAAGGGGAATCCAAAACGATTCCCCTTTATTTATTTACAAATACATCAAACGAGGGAGACCATTCGTAACGCACAAAGAATATCTCTATTGAAGAAACTTGGGACAGACTATGGAGCTAAGCACTTTGCTATTGAGTATTGAGCATTGGGAATAGCTTTTTTAACTCCTCATCTGTAGGTTGTTTTCCGTATTCGCAAATTTCAAAACTCTCTACATGCTTTACTTCCGAGGCTTTATCTCCATACCATTTTTTCAGAGATGCCATCGTTGAATTATTAGGTTTGGAGGAACGCCAGTTGGCCAGCATTTCTAAACGTTCTTTTTCTTCTTTCGGAACCTTATCCAAATTTCCGGAAGTCCAAGGAAGCCATTCGAAGAACTGTGATTCATGGGCAGCCATGGCATAAATTTTCTGATCGAAAACAGCATCAATATTTATAACTACATCAGGATTAAAAGGATTAGGGCGTTGAAAGCCATCTTCAGAATATAAAAAAACGGGATTCTTTTTTAGCGGTGGTGTATCTGGAGCAACATTAGGCACGATAACCATATAAGCCGCATCCTGAACCAAAATTCCGGTATAACGGTGATCAGGGTGGTAATCATTTGGCCTGGGAGCTATTACAACATCTGCATTCCACTTTCTGATCTCACGGATGACCTTTAATCTGTTTTCCAGGGTAGGCATTAATTCTCCGTCGTGATTATCCAAAACGGTATATTCAACTCCAAATCGCTTCCCCGCTTCTTTTGCTTCGGCAATCCTGATTTTGGCCAAGGCTCCGCCTCCTTTTTCATAGTGACCGGCATCGCCATTGGTAAGGGAAACAAATTTTACCCTATGGCCCAGACTGGCTAATAGTATAGCTGTTCCACCTGTATCTATATCGCAATCATCTGGGTGTGCACCAAAAACAATTACGTTTATAGGATCAGTTTGGGCATTATTAATATGTGCAGTGAAAACGATAAAAAAGCAGAGTATCAGATTTTTCATAATTTGCTAATTAGGTTAATTTCATACCGACAGGATCCCAGTTAACCGGTTTATTTTTATAATAACTTTCATTTGCCAGTAAGGCCGCTCCTGCTGCCCTTAGGCCAAAATTAGGGTCTTGAATTATAGTGTTCTTACCGCGGATTGCCTGGAAGAAATTATAAAAATGATCATAGTGACCTCCTTTGTAATCGTCTGGTGCTTCCCAAAGTGTTTCCCCAATATTCAATGCAGATTCTCTGCTTTCCAGGTTTTTAGAGGCATATTCCGCTCTGATTTTCTTTTGAGTTGCTTCCGTATAGGCAACCATGGAGTAATTACCAGGCGTCATTCCCAATTTGGAGCGGAGTAGTTTTACAGAATTCGATCCTACCTCCATTACTCCTTCTGTTCCTACCAGCTTGAAACCTCCTCCGCCACCGGATCCGGCAATGAAATTTACCCTGAATGAGGCATTAAAGGCAGCATGTGTCTCAGATTCAGGATAATCATAAAAAGTTAATGTTACGTCCGGAACATCACGCCCGTCTTTCCAATAGCGTAAGCCCCCTGTTGAAATTGCTCTGGAGGGACCTTTGGAACTGATAATATAATTTAATGTCGAAAATGCATGAACAAAGAGATCTCCGGCAACCCCGGTTCCATAATCCCTGTAATTTCGCCATCTGAAAAAGCGTTTTTTATCAAACGGGACTTGTGGAGCAGTGCCCAGAAAGGTATCAAAATCTACTGTACTTGGATCGGCATCAGGTGGAATTGGATATTGCCATGCCCCTTCAGAAGAATAACGGTCGTTATACATATCCAGCATTACCAAATCCCCTATTGCACCATCCTCATAAAGAAGCCGTGCTTTTTCGTTACCTAAAGAAGACATCCCCTGACTTCCTATCTGGCATAACATCCCTGTATCTTTTTGAGCCTTAATTATTTCATGGCCTTCTGTAAAATTTTGCACCATTGGTTTTTCACAGTAGACCGCCTTTCCTGCATTCATGGCCTCAATAGTGATTTTTTTATGCCAGTGATCCGGGACTGCCACAATAACAGCATCAACGTCATTGCGGCTAAGTATCTCGCGATAATCTCTGGTAACAGCTATATCGTCTCCCCAAAGTTCTTTAGCCCTGTCTAACCTGCCCAGGTACAGATCACAGGCGGCTACAAGTTTAACACCCTGTACCTTTAATGCAGCGGTAGTGTCATAGATTCCCTGAATACCGGATCCTATTAATGCCAGATTTATCTGATCATTTATAGCAAAGGTATTTTCTTTATAGGTTCTGTTGAGTATTAGTTTTTGCTTATAAGAGGAAGCTAAAATTTGTGGTGCTGTGGAAATTGCAGCTGCGCCTAAACCGGCCCGTCTTAAGAATGACCTTCTTGATTGATTCTTCTTCATGTTGGAGTACTAAAGTTGTTACTTTCTTTTTAAAGAAGCTTAAATTACACTTTTTTAAGAAGTACTCCAAGAAGTTAATCAGACAGGTAAATAAACTTTGTTTAATTCTAAATCCGTGGCCAGGTCATTTATGGTTTTACTTTCCAGTAGTGCAATCATTTTTGATCTTGAAGGGCTTATTAATCTGTGAATCGGACATGGTTTTTGCTCATTGCAGTCTTCCAAACCCAGAACACAGGATTCCATCTTTTTTTTACCATCAATAACCTCTATAATTTGCATTAAGGTTTGATTTTTATTGGATGGATTAATGTAGAAACCCCCTTTAGGTCCCCTGGTGGAGGAGATAATTTTCCGCTTGGAAAGTTCTTGCAGCAGTTTGGCTAAATAAGCTTTTGGGACGTTAATTCTTTCACTAATATCCTTTACCATCATTTTAGTATTCTCATCAGTATGTACCGCGAGATACAAAACGGCTTTTAGGGCATATTTCGAAGAATTTGAAAACATAATTTGTATTTAAAATTAAGCTACAAGGATAAAAAGATATTTTTATCTTAAATATGATTAATATCATGTTTTTATTACCTCACCACTCCTATTTTTGGGCAATAATTAACAAAAACAAAAGAATGAAACAACTAATTAAGACTGCCGTATTCTTACTCGTTTTAATATTGATGAGTTGTGGCGGAAAAGAAGAAAAGAAAAAAGACGGTTTTAGTGTCACCAGACAAAAGACAGAAACGGAGAAGCCTGTAACTACTCCTGATACTGAAGTGACAAAAGCATCAGAGCGTATAGATCTAACTAACAAAGGTTTAGGGCCTGTGACTTCAGTCACCTTAAATCCGGAGATTGATCAGGCAATGGCAAGTTCAGGTAAAGAATTGTATGACCAAATGTGTCTGGCATGCCATAGAATAGGCAAAAAATTTATTGGCCCGGCCCCTAACGGCATCCTTGAGAGACGTACACCGGAATGGGTAATGAACATGATTCTTAATCCTGATCAGATGGTAAAAGAAGATCCATTGGCGAAAGATTTGTTGGTAGAGTTTAACGGTTCACCGATGGCGAATCAAGGTCTTACCGAAGAACAAGCCAGGGCTGTGCTGGAGTATTTTAGAACATTATAACAAACAATCATATGAAAACAATAACTAAATTAAGACTACTTGTGGGTTCATTTTTTATGCTGATTTTATTTGTCGGTTGTAAAAATGAAGCTAAAACAGAAGGAACAACTTCTTCAACAACACCAACAACTGAAGAAGATAAAGAACGTGGTCAGGCCTTTATTGAAGATGACGAATCAACGCCCAATGTACTACAGATTGCTATTGGTTCTCCTGATCATACAACGTTAGTTGCAGCTGTACAAGCCGCTGACCTTGAAAATGTTTTGGTAAATGCTGGTCCGTTAATGGTATTTGCACCTACTAATGAAGCCTTTGCTGCACTACCTGAAGGAACGGTTGACAACTTGTTAAAGCCGGAAAATAAAGATGCGTTGGCCAATATCTTAAAATATCATGTTACGCCTGGAAATTATTCTAAAGATTTTCTAAAGAAGTTTAAAAAATTAGGGCAGGCCAATGATCAAAATGTAATGATTGTTGTTGAAGGGGATGATGTTTTTGTTGGAGGCGCTAAAATAATAGGGAGTGTTAAGGCAGGGAACGGAATTGTTCATGTGGTAGACAAGGTAATGTTACCACCGGAAGAATAAAAACATTAATCAATAAAACAAAAAATAAAACAATGAAAAATTTAAACTATTTAATTTGTATCCTCTTTGGGTTAGGAATTACCTTAAGCAGCTGCAACAATCAATCTCAGAAATCCAATGGGGCTTTGTCCTCAAGCGCTGCAGAAAAAGTATATGTAGCTCCTGGTGAACAAGACGAATTCTACGCTTTCCTTTCTGGAGGTTATAGCGGTAACCTTACTGTATATGGACTTCCTTCAGGACGATTGTTCAAGGAAATCCCGGTATTCTCACAATTCCCGACCTCCGGATATGGTTATTCGGAAGAAACCAAACCAATGTTGAATACTTCCTTTGGATTTATTCCCTGGGATGATTTACACCACCCTGATATTTCACAAACTAACGGTGAATTGGATGGTCGATGGATTTTTGTAAACGGTAACAATACTCCCCGTATAGCAAGGGTAAGTTTGAGTACTTTTGAGACTGAAGAGATTATTGAGGTTCCGAACAGTGCCGGTAACCACAGTTCGTCATTCATAACGGAAAACACGGAGTATGTGGTGGCTGGAACACGCTTTTCGGTACCTGTTCCACAGCGCGATATGCCTATTAATGAATACAAAGGAAATTTTAAAGGCGCTCTGTCTTTTATTAGTGTAGCACCTGATAACGGGCGAATGAATCTGGAATTCCAGGTGTTAATGCCAGGGTTCAATTATGATCTTTCGCATCCAGGTCGTGGAAAATCTCATGGATGGTTCTTCTTTACAACATATAATACCGAAGAGGCCAGTTCTTTATTGGAAGTTAATGCTTCGCAAAATGACAAGGATTTTATCGCCGCCGTAAACTGGAAAAAAATTGAAGAGTATGTTAAAAATGGAGGAGGGACTAAAATGCCCGCGGATTATGCCCACAATGTATATGACGAGGAAACGCATACGGGAACTTCTACCATGAAAAAAGAGGTAATTACTGTAGATCCAACCAAAGTACCTGGAGCTTTGTACTTTTTGCCTACTCCTAAGTCACCACATGGATGTGACGTAGATCCAACAGGAGAATATATTATCGGTAATGGAAAACTATCTGCAGACCTTACTGTGCATTCGTTTGATAAAATGTTGGCCGCGATCGAAGGCGAAAAATTCGATGGTGATGCTTATGGCATTCCTATTTTGAAATTTGAAGATGTTTTGGCTGGTGTCGTAAAAAGTGGAGGCCTAGGCCCGCTACATACCGAATTTGATGAAAAAGGAAATGCGTACACTACCTTCTTTATTTCTTCGGAAGTGGTAAAATGGAAAGTTGGCACATGGGAGGTTATCGATAGAAAACCAACCTATTATTCCGTAGGACATTTAATGATTCCGGGTGGAAATTCAAGGAAGCCTTTCGGTAAGTATGTGGTAGCTATGAACAAGATTACCAAAGACAGGTATCTTCCTACAGGTCCTGAAATGGAGCACTCTGCTCAGCTATACGATATTTCAGGAGAAAAAATGGAATTGTTATTAGATTTCCCAACCCACGGTGAACCGCATTATGCTGCTGGTTGCCCTGCCGAGTTGTTAGCATCAAATTCGAAAAAGATCTATCGATTGGATGAAAATAAGCATAAATATGCTACGATAGGTGTTGATGATGCGCGTGTTGAACGCGATGGGAATGAAGTCCATGTTTATATGTCTACCATCCGAAGTCATTTTACACCTGACAATATTGAGGGTGTCAAAGTAGGGGATAAGGTTTATTTCCATATCACCAATCACGAGCAAGATTTTGATGTGCCACATGGTTTCTCCATTATTGGTCAGGGGACTTCCGAAATTTTAGTAATGCCAGGGCAAACCAAGACTTCGTTATGGGAACCTAAAAAGGTTGGGGTATGGCCATTCTACTGTACCGATTTTTGTTCTGCCTTACACCAGGAAATGCAAGGTTATGTTAGAGTATCTCCTGCTAATTCAAATATTGACCTTTCCTGGTCTTTAGGTGAATGAAAGTACTCTGGTAAATAATTTTATTTCACATATAAAAGCGGGCTGTGTCTAAGACCTGCCCGCTTTTTTCACAAATTAAAGTATCCTTCCAAAGCCACGTTTGATTTGTAAACAATCAAAAAGCAGAAATGATGAAAAAAGCAAGTATCCTGATGATCATTGGTCCTTTGTTTCTTTTGGGATTGTATGTTTTCCCGCTCTGGAACATAATGCTCGGTGCACCTCAATATCCGGAACCACTGGGAATGAATATTTATATTGATGGTATTA
>Ga0316205_10005324_pt1 | contig 10735 bp, 7 predicted proteins | sample 3monthpyrite_MG_FD_204941 | JGI IMG/M metagenome (GOLD analysis project Ga0316205, IMG submission 204941) | Microbial mat bacterial communities from mineral coupon in-situ incubated in ocean water Damariscotta River, Maine, United States -... | ecosystem: Environmental > Aquatic > Marine >...
TGTAAGCGATGGTGTTTATCTTTTAAAATTTAATTCTTCATCGCATGGAGTAATTAATAAAAAAATTATAGTTAAGTAATTTTAAAACTTAATTTAGTACATGGTAAAAAAATTTAGTAAACCTCACAGGTTTTTATCCCGAAGCGTCGGGACTGTGAGGTCTCTTGATTAACCTAAAAAATTGGTGAGTATGATTTTTAAAGTGATTTTTGTTAAGTACTAAAAAACGTAATTAAAAGCATCATTGTCATGGTAGGTCGGTTTACAATAAAGCTTTATTTTAATTCTTTCTTAAAACTTTCCCAGCTTTAATATTTTTAAATTCTTGATTATCTATGACTATTTGACCATTAATTATGACATAGAAAATACCTTCAGGGTATTGATGAGGTGTTTCAAAAGTCCCTTTATCTATAATTGTTTTAGGGTTAAACAAAACGATGTCTGCCATCATATTTTCTTTTAAAACACCTCTGTCCTTTAGTCCTAAATTTTTTGCAGGTAAAGCTGTCATTTTATAAATAGCTTCACTTAAAGAAAGAATTCCTTTTTCTCTAACATAATGACCCAAAACTCGTGGGAAAGTGCCATACCATCTTGGGTGTGGATGACCATCGCCAGGTTTCACCAATCTTCCATCGGAAGCCACCATGGTTTGCGGATGCTTCAAGATATTTTCCACATCGCTTTCGTCCATGGCATGAAATACACAAGATGCGCCACCATTTACTTGAGCTTCTATCACTAGATTAGCACCATTTTCTATAGTTGAATCCAAACCTTTTAATTCGCACCAATATTTTAAAGTTTTACCTTCCAGCTCTGGCATCCAACTTACTTTTGCAAATTGAATTCTATCCAGATCGTCACCTCCACGATCATTTAAAATATTAAAAATAATTCCAGTTTTAATACTGTCTCTTAGTTTTGCATTTGCCACACGCTCAATAAAAGCCTTATTCCCTCCAGCTCTTGCCCAACTAGGAATTAACACAGATATTCCTGTGTAACTTGCATTATATGGATATTGGTCTATCATTATATTTAAACCAGCTACTCTGGCAGAATCAACAAGAGCAAGCGTTTCACTGCTTTTTCCCCACATTGGTTTCCCAATTACTTTATGGTGCGTAAGCACTACAGGAATATTTGCTTTCTCAGAAATTGTGATAGCTTCATTTACCGCATCAAAAATGTCTAAACCTTCATCTCTTAAGTGTGATGTATAAATGCCGTTTTTTAAAGCTGCTACTTTTGATAGTTCAATAACTTCATCGATTTTAGAAAAACTCCCAGGTAAATATTTTAACCCTGTTGAAATACCAAAAGCACCTTCGCCCATGGCTTGCGATATTTGAGTTTTCATTTGTTCTAACTCACCTTTTGTTGGAGCTCTGTTATCTAAATTCATAACATTTCTTCTAACCGTATTGTGTCCAATTAAGTAGGCTACATTCATGCCAACACCTACTTGCTCCAAAGTGCCTAAATACTTTCCAAAAGGCCAAGGACTTGAGCCATCTGGTCCACCAAGACTTGTTGTTACGCCTTGTCTTATATGACTCTCACAATTAGACAATTCAAGAATTGGCTCCAAATGCGCATGCACATCAATAAAACCAGGAGCCACGGCAAGGCCTTTGGCATCTATCACACGGTTGGTTTTGGATTTAGATAAATCGCCAATTTTTATTATAACTGAATCTTTAATACCAATATCGGCAAAAACCGCACTATTTACAGAGCCATCGTACACTTGGCCATTTGAAATTACAATATCGTAAGTAATGTTTTGATTGCAGCTATACACGAAAAGAACAGCTATAGATAGGTTAAAAAATATTTTAGGATTCATATTTCTTATTTAATTTATGTGAAAAATACTAAAAGCTTAAATAAACTACACAAATATTGTATTTCATCGATAAAAAATGTCTTTTTATCGATAATATTTTATATATTGCCTTACATTTAATTCTGATTTCTAAAATTTTAGATAAAAATGTAACCTAAATTATAAAATAAGCACTGTGAACGATACAACTTATAGCTATATAGGCCTACAAAGCTTAAAAGAAGACACCTTTGGAGATACTTCTATTTTAAGAATGATTATCGAGTTATTCATAGAAGATATCGATGTGTATGTTAATACACTTAGTAGCGAATTACAAAACCATAACTGGAAAGCATTATTCCAGCAAACACACAAAATTAAACCTAACATAACCATGTTTGGGATTCATACTTTAGTGGCGCCAATTTTAGAGTTAGAAAAGAGTTGTAAAAATGAAGAAAACCTTGAGGAAGTTGAACCTTTGGTCAATATTATTAGTACTAGTTTAATATGTGCCAAAAAGGAATTGCAAACCGAACTTAATTCCATGCCTAATGAATAGAAAAAAAATAGTCCTTGCCGAAGATAATTCAACACTATCCTTGCTCTTAAAGTTTAGGTTAGAAAAAGAAGGATATGAGTTATATATGGCAGTTAATGGTAAAGAGGCAGTAGCTTTAATCGAAGAGCATACACCAGATTTGATTTTAACAGACATTATGATGCCATTTATTAGTGGATTAGAAGTTATAAGTCATGTAAGAAATAAACTTGAATTAGAAATTCCCATTATTGTATTTTCTTCTGCTGGTCAAGAAGAAATGGTTTTAAAAGCTTTCGATTTAGGCGCAAACGATTTTATGGGTAAGCCCTTTAGCCCAAATGAATTAGTAATTCGAGTCAAAAGACAATTAAGTTAAGTAAAGAAAACCCTCAGCCCCAATGATAGATTTTCAAATGCTTATAGAGTACTATGGTGAGTCTCCCTTTCTAATAAAATTAGCTTGGATAACTAGTCTTGTTTTAAGTGTTTCAATTATTCTATTAACGGTATATCTAAAATTTGCTCGAACACTTTTAAGAAAAAAAGAAGTTGATAGTTTAAAGTTTAGAGCAGCGTATGAAGCGTTGCTTATTGAATATATATATTCTGGAGATGAGGTTAGTATAATTTCTGACAACCAAAAAAGAATTATCGATGAATTAAAACCTCAAGTTTTAGATAGGTCTAAGCGAAAAGTTATTATTTCAGTTTTATATAAGTTAATGAACCAAGTTTCGGGAGAAGTTACCGATGCCGTAAAAATACTATTTAAAGAGAGTGGACTTATTAATTATGCATTAAAAAAAACACAAAGTAAAAAATGGCATGTAAAAGCGAAGGGCATAGGAGAGTTCACTAGATTTAAAATTGAATCTGTCCAAGATGAAATAAAAAAACACCTAACACACCCTTTAAGAGAGGTTAGGAAAGAAGCACATTTCTATTTTGTTAATTTATTTCATTTTGAAGGGCTAACATTTTTAGATACAATTAAAACACCATTATCAGAATGGGATCAAATACAAATGCTTGAAATTCTTCAAAGGTTCACCAATCAAGAAATTTGCGATATTAAACCGTGGCTTAAATCCAGTAATGATACAGTTATTTTGTTTGCATTAAAACTCGCAAAAGTTTATAATCAATATGAGGTAAAAGATGAATTAATGGATTTACTTTCTCATAAAAATAAGCATATTCGAATACAAGTTATTGAGGTACTTACACATCTATACGGAATTGAAGCTAAAGATGTTTTAAAAGCAAACTTTACTGAATTGAGTCTAGAAGAGCAAATAAGCTTCTTTGGCTTACTAGAAAAGTTAGTTGTACCAGATGACGAACCTTTTGTCGAAAAGCATTTGTTCCATAAAGATTTTGAAATACAACTATTGGCCCTAAAAATACTTAAGTCAATTAATATTGACAAGTATATGGGATTAAGTGAGTTGCCTCTCCACGAGAAGAGTCCAGCAATGCTAAAACTAACTAACACTAATTAATTATGGATACTAGTACAATTCAAATAATACTAAAAATACTCCACTACTTGTTTTTTGGTTATGCCTTTGCAGCTATATCATCTTATATAGTTTTATCTATAATTTCAGGAAAAGAAACCATAGATTATTTAAAGAGAAACAGTTTTGTAAATTATAAAGACATATTGTCTTCAACAATGTCTCCCTCTATAACGATTATTGCTCCTGCTTATAACGAAAGTTTAAATATTGTAGAAAATGTAAGGTCTTTATTATCTAATCATTATGTTAACTATGATGTAGTTATAGTAAATGATGGTAGTAAGGATGATAGTTTAGAAAAATTAATTGAAGCGTATGACCTTGAAAAGGTAGATTATGTAATAAATGAAAAACTAAAAACTCAACCCTTAAGAGCTGGTGTATTTAAATCTAAAAACCCAGCTTTTGAAAAATTAATGGTAGTAGATAAACAAAATGGAGGAAAGGCTGATGCTTTAAATATGGGGCTTAACATTAGTAAAAACAAATATGTGGCTTGTATTGATGTTGATTGTTTACTTCTAGAAGATGCGCTTCAAAAAATGATAAAACCTTTTCTTGAAATTACAGATACAAAGGTAATTGCCACTGGAGGTGTAATTCGTATTGCTAACTCCTGTGTTATTAGAGGAGGCAAACTCATAGATGTAAATCTACCAAAGAATTTATTGGTTCAATCACAAATTTTAGAATACCTAAGAGCTTTTTTATTAGGTAGAATGGCGTGGAGCAGGTTAAACGGTTTATTGGTAATATCAGGCGCTTTTGGCATTTTTGACAAAGAAATAGCAATAACAGTTGGAGGGTATGATACTAAAACTGTTGGAGAAGATATGGAGATAATTGTTCGTATGCGACGCTATATGGAAGAACAAGGCAGAAAATATAGAGTATCATATATACCAGACCCTCTTTGTTGGACTGAGGCACCAGATACTTATAAAATATTTATATCCCAAAGAAACAGATGGACAAGAGGTACCATTGAAACTTTAAAGAAACATCGCAAAATTGGATTTAATCCAAAGTATGGATCTTTTGGGTTACTAAGTTATCCTTATTGGTTAATTTTTGAGCGTTTAGCTCCAATTATTGAAACTGTTGGAATCTTATATTTTGTGATTTTAGTTGTGTTAAAAGAGGTAAAATGGGAATATGCTTTATCATTCTTGTTTCTAGCCTATTTATTTTCAGTCTTATTTTCAATAGTCGCGATTTATTCCGAAGAGCTCACATTTCATCAATATAAAAAGAAGGGAACTGGGTTTAAACTAGTGCTACTTAGTGCTTTAGAGCCTTTTGTATTGCATCCATTTATATTATATGCAGCAATTAGAGGGAACTTTGATTACTATTTTAATAAGAAAATAAAATGGGGACAAATGGAGAGAAGAGGCCTTTCTTCAGTTGAAACTTAAAAATTAATAAGTATGAAATTTAATATTAAAACAAAAGATGTCTATAGCTATGTGCATATAACACTAGCTTTAATATGTGCATTTTGGTTTATAAGTACTTATGAGCTTTATTTCTCTAAAACATCTGGAGTAATAATTCCTAATCTAGGATTAGCTATACTATTAAAATTTCTTAATGATTTTTGGACCGGTTTAATTATAGGGCTGTTGTTTTTTCCTTTGTTTGTTGTAATAAATATAGTCTCAAGAAAAGGAGCTTTTATTGTAGAGTATATTGTAATGACAATATTGGTTATTATACAGTTTTCGTTAGTAAAATATAGTTTAACTACACTTATAAATTTAGGAGCAGATATTTTAGGATACTCATACAATGATATTACAAGCACGGTCTCAGCTTCAGAATCAGTATCTATAACTTATCTACTGCCTTTTATAATTTTCCCATTTCTGTGTTTTTTAACTTTTGTATTAATTAATAAATATGTAAACCACCGAAAAGTTATTGGAGCAGGACTTTTTTTAGTATTATTATTTGGAAGCCTAAAGTTAGTTTTTCCTGAGGCATCTTCAGAATTATATCAAAACAAAATAGCGTTTCTAACTAAGGATATTGTAAAATTTAAGAAAGAGAAGAATAAAATAAGTGCTTTAAACTTATTTGATAGAGAAGATTATCCACTTTTAAAACCTTTTAATGAAACAACAGATGTTTTATCAGCATTCATTGAAAGTGGAGAAGAAAAACCAAATGTGGTTGTTATCGTTGTTGAAGGTTTAGGTGCAGAATTTGTTGCAAATAATCAATACAGTGGTTTTACGCCTTATTTAGATTCTCTTATTTCTAAGTCACTTTATTGGGATAATTTTATAAGTACTACTGGAAGGTCTTTTGGAATTTTACCATCATTATTTGGGTCTTTGCCTTATGGGGAAACAGGTTTTTTAGAATTAACCGATGTGCCATCACATCTATCATTAATAAGTATTTTAAAACATAATGGCTACGAAACATCATATTTTTCTGGAGGGCCATCTAGTTTTGATAGAAAAGTAAATTTCCTTGAATATAATGGTGTTCATAATCTAATTGACGAAAATAAATACAGTTCAGATTTCGTTAAAACTAATAGTAATGAGGGAGGTTTTTCTTGGGGTTATCCAGATAGCGAAATCTTTAGGAAAGCATTATCTTCAATTGATGTCGAAAAACAACCTAGATTAGATATTGTAATGACATTATCAAATCATGAACCATTTGAGTTTCCAAATAAAGAAACTTATATGTTAAAAGTTGAAGAGTTATTAAGTACTTCATCAAAACAGGACGCTTACAAAGAAAGAGTTTCAAAACATAAAGACATTTTTGGATGTTTGCTTTATACCGATGAAAGTATAAAGAGTTTTATGGATGAGTACTCAAAGAGGCCAGATTATAACAACACTATATTTATTATAACAGGTGATCATAGATTAATACCAATTACTCAAAAAGATAAACTATGTAGATTTCATGTGCCTTTTCTTATCTATAGTCCAATGCTTAAGAAAGCCAAAAAGTTTAAATCTATTTCTTCACACTGGGATGTTGCACCAAGTTTATTAAGTTATTTATCAAATAATCATAAGTTAAAACCACTAGAGGCAACACCATGGATGGGTACAGGACTAGATACAGTTAAGCAATTTAGAAACACTAAAAGTATTCCATTAATGAGGTATAAAGGAAGTTTGAGTGATATGATTTATAAAGACTATCTATATGCCAGTGGCGAATTATTTAAAATAAAAGAGAATTTTGGAACTTATAAAGTCACTGAAGAAGAGATTAAAAAAACCATTGAGGATTCTTTAATGGCGTTTAAAAAAATGAATGCTTACGTCACACAAAGAAATAAAATTTTCCCAGATTCGCTTAATATTTATGTTACGCCAAAAGTTAAATTTTCTAAAGAGCAACAAGTTGTATTAAACACATACATTAAAGAAAAATCCTTCGACGAAATACTGTTTATTGCAAGGGATAAAGCTTTCGGAAAAGATTATAAAACTGCTCGCATACTTTGCGATTATATTTTAAATGAATTCCCAAACTATACAGACGCTAGAGTTTTAAAAGGAAGAACCCTAGCTTGGGAAGGAGATTATGAGCAATCGGAACAAGTTTTATTAAACGCAATTCAACGGTCACCATATTACTTCGATTCATATTTAGCAATTTTAGATATGTATTGGTGGTCAGGTCAAGATGAAAAATCTAAAGCTATTTTCGTACAAGCCATTGCAAACCAAGTGCAATATCCTGAAATAAGTTTTAAAATGGCAAAAGCGTATCAACGTTTGCAAAATGTTGAACAGGCTTCAATGGTAATTGATAGTATTATTAAAATACATCCTAATGTACAGGAATATAAAACATTTAAGGCAAGTTTAAAATAAAGCAAATCATGAAAAGAATAATAGTTATAATACTTTTTTCTTTAACGCTTTGCGGATTTGCTCAGCAAAAAGAATTTAATGGAGATCCTGATAGAGCTTTTGAGGTAGCCAGAGAAATGGCTTTTAATAAAAAGCGAAAACAAGCTCAAGATTCGTTATTGCTAATCTTAACTAAATATCCAAATTATCATGATATACGCTCGTTCCTTGCCAGTACATATTCTTGGGATGGAGCTTACGATAAGGCTAGAAAAGAGTTTTCATATATACTAAAGCAAAGCCCAAAAAGATTAGATACTTGGGAAGCAGCAATAAAAAATGAGTTATGGAGTGAATCTGCTTTTAGAGCTTTGGAAATGGCTAAAAATGCCTTAAAACATTTTCCTAACAATCCTGATGTTTTATACTTAAAGGCAAGTGCCGAAGATGCCTCAGGAAATAAACAAGAGGCACTAGCTACGATTAATAATAGTTTGTTAAATCATCCAAATCATAAAAAAACTAGTGCTTACAAAGCTAGTTTAATAAACGATTTAAGTTTAAATGCAATTGGTGTACAAGGCTCAATAGATATATACTCTGGAGTTTTTGACCCAATGCAGTACTATTTATTAAAATATGTAAGGCAAACCAAATATGGTAGTATTCACGCTAAATTAAATGTTAATAGGCGTTTTGCTTCAACAGGAGCTCAATTTGAAATTGATGCTTACCCTAGAATTGCTAGTGGTTTATATGCTTATGTAAACTTTGGAATATCTAATACGTTTTTGTTTCCAGATATAAGATATGGAGCAGAACTACATAAATCTTTACCTTTAAGCTTTGAAGCTTCATTTGGTTTTAGAGCTTTAAAATATAGCTCAACAACTATTATTTATACGGGTTCAATAGGTTGGTATACAGGAAATGATTATTGGTCGTTTAGGACGTATGTAACACCAGGAGAGCCAAAAGCAAGTAAATCAGGAACACTAACTTTTAGAAAATATAGAAGTGACGCTGATAATTATTTGAGTATTGATGCTGGTATGGGCTTTTCGCCAGATATTTATAGATTTGACTTTGGAGGGAATGAGGAAACAATCATTAATCTTAACTCATTAAAATTTAATATAGGCTATTACTTTACATCAAAAAATAATAAAAACTCTTGGGGAGTTCAATCAGGTGTCTCGCACCAAGAAATTAGCTTTGATCCTGGAAATTATTTTTGGATTTATTCTCTTGGACTCTCTTGGGAAATTAAGTTTAGATAGTCATAATAACTGTTTCTTTAGTATCTCTAGTTTTAAATAAATAAAAATTCTATTACTGGTTTGTAATAGGTTTTATTGTAATTATTTAACTAACCATTGCTTATATTTACACAGTAATATACAAGCATTGCATAAAGATAATTCACGATATAAGAACTTAAAAGATAATTTCTCTGGAGAACTATATCTGGATGAGCTTCATCGTACTATCTACGCCACAGATGCTTCTGCTTATAGAATGCTTCCTGAAGCAGTTGCCATACCAAAGACTACAAATGATATTAAATTATTAATTCATTTTGCTAAAAGATACAAAACCACACTTATTCCACGAGCAGCTGGCACTTCACTAGCTGGACAATGTGTTGGTAAAGGTATTGTTGTTGATGTCTCTAAGCATTTTAATAAAATTATTGATTTTAACAAAGAAACAAAAACAGTAAAAGTTCAACCTGGAGTAATTCGTGACCAACTAAACGAGTTTTTAAAACCCCATGGTTTATTTTTTGGGCCAAATACCTCAACTAGCAATCGTTGCATGATTGGCGGAATGGTTGGTAATAATTCATCAGGAACTACATCCATTCAGTATGGTGTGACTAGAGATAAAGTGTTAACTCTTAATACCATTTTAAGTGATGGCTCCCAAGTTGGGTTTGGCTCGCTTTCAAAAGATAAGTTTCAAGAAAAAATAAAGCAAAACGATGTAGAAGGCGCTATTTATAAAATGATTTCAGATGAGTTTTCTAAAGAAGAAACACAAAAAGAAATAACCAAGGAGTTCCCTAAACCAAATATTCATCGCAGAAATACAGGATATGCATTAGATGCTATAATAGATTCAGAAGTATTTAGTAATTCCAGTAAACCCATAAACATTGCAAAACTATTATGCGGAAGCGAAGGGACGCTTGCCTTTACTACCAAAATCACTTTAAAACTGGATGATCTACCTCCAAAACACACTGTGCTAATAGCAGCACATTTTACCAGTATTGACGAAAGTTTAAAAGCAGTGGTTCACGCCATGGATTATGATTTATACATGTGCGAACTTATGGATAAAACCATTTTAGATTGCACAAAAGATAATCGTGAGCAATTAAAAAACAGATTTTTTATAGAGGGAGATCCTGAAGCTATTTTAATGTTAGAACTAAGGGCAAACAAATTAGAAAAAGCCAAAACACAAGCTAAAAATGTAATTGATAATTTAAAGGAACATGACTTTGGATATGCATTTCCAATTTTATTAAATAATGATATAGATAAAGCTATAGAGCTTCGTAAAGCTGGTTTAGGTCTGCTAGGGAATATTGTTGGCGATAAAAAAGCGGTGCCATGTATTGAGGACACAGCTGTTGAGCTTAAAGATCTTCCTAGATATATTAAAGAGTTTACTGCAATAATGGATAAGTATAGCCAAAAAGCAGTCTATTATGCGCATGCAGGAGCTGGCGAATTACATTTACGTCCAATGTTAAACCTAAAAAAAGCAGCTGATGTACATTTGTTTAGACAGATTACCCATGAAACGGCACTTTTAGTTAAAAAGTATGGTGGTTCTTTTAGTGGCGAACATGGCGATGGAATTGTTAGGGCAGAATTTATACCTATAATGATTGGTGAGAAGAATTATGAATTGGTAAAGAAAATAAAATTTACATTCGATCCTCATAATATTTTTAATAAGGGCAAAATTGTAGATCCATTTC
>Ga0316205_10005326_pt1 | contig 10734 bp, 8 predicted proteins | sample 3monthpyrite_MG_FD_204941 | JGI IMG/M metagenome (GOLD analysis project Ga0316205, IMG submission 204941) | Microbial mat bacterial communities from mineral coupon in-situ incubated in ocean water Damariscotta River, Maine, United States -... | ecosystem: Environmental > Aquatic > Marine >...
ATACGCATGGCATCCAGTATTGGAACGCCACTCGCGGCAAGAATACTTAATGTACGGGCAAACTGCGCAGAATTCCCACCTAAAACAACATTCCCTAAAATGGGAAGCTTTAACAAAAATTGATGGTAGCGCTTTTTAAAAGCAGCCTGTTGTAATAATTTTTTAAAAATAATAAAACCGAATAAAGCCGCAAGCAGTAAGTAAACAAACCAGTCCTGCATAAATTCACTCACTGCGATAAGTGCAATCGTTAAGCCTGGAAGTTGTTGTCCGGTATCTGAAAAAACTTTAACTACCTCAGGTACAACATAGGTTAATAAACCACCGACCACTAAAATTGACATAATGGTTAAAATAACCGGGTAAATTAATGCCAACTTCAAACGTTGTTGTAATTGTTGGCGTTGCTCGCTGTAGTCTGCCAGACGTTCTAATACAACGTCTAAATGCCCTGACTGCTCACCTGCTGCCACAGTTGCACAGTACATTTCGGTAAAAATATGCGGATAGTCACGTAAACCATCGGCGAGTGTATGACCTTCAAGAATTTTAGCGCGCACACCAAGTAATAATTTTTTTACTCGTGGTTTAATACTTTGACGTGCTACGGTTGCTGTTGCTTCATCAAGCGGAATACCCGAACGTGCTAACGTCGCAAGTTGTCGAGTTAAAAGTGCTAACTCTGTAGTGCTAATACGTTGATTAAAACTAAAGCCGCTACTTTTATCTTTCGCCTGTTGTTTTTTGACTTCTTCAACGTTCAAAGGAACAAGATTTTGGTCGCGTAGTTGCTGACGAACTAAACGCGCAGAATCACCTTCGATGATACCTTTCTTATCACGTCCATTTTGGTCAAGTGCGGTATATTCAAAAGCGCCCATATTTAATCACCAATGACTAATCTTCGCGTGTAACACGTAAGACTTCTTCAAGTGAGGTTTCGCCAGCAAGAATACGTCGAATACCATCAACGCGAATACTTGGAGAGCTTTTACGTACATGTTGTTCTAACTCATGTTCACCGCTGCCATCATGAATGAGTGTTTTTAAGTCATCATCGACATCGATCAACTCATAAATACCAGTACGTCCAACATAACCTGACTGATTACATTTGTCACAACCATTGGGCAGATATAAGGTTGGCGGATTGTCTTTTGGCAAACCTAATAGTTGGCATTCACTTTCATCGGGCTGATAAGGCGTTCGACAGTCAGAACATAGAATTCTCACTAAACGTTGTGCAAGCACACCGATTAAACTTGATGAAAGCAAAAAAGGCTCGACGCCCATGTCACGTAAACGGGTAATCGCGCCGACTGCAGTATTGGTATGTAATGTCGAAAAAACCATGTGTCCGGTTAAACTTGCCTGCACGGCTATTTGTACCGTTTCAAGATCACGAATTTCACCGACCATAACAATATCAGGATCTTGTCGCAAGATAGCGCGTAAACCGCGGGCAAACGTCATATCGACTTTGGCATTTACTTGCGTTTGCCCAATACCATCAATGTAATATTCAATCGGATCTTCAACTGTGACAATATTACGATCAGAATTATTAACCCGTCCAAGTGCGGCATACAGTGTTGTTGTTTTACCCGAGCCTGTAGGCCCCGTTACTAAAATAATACCATGCGGACGGTGCACCAATTGATCCATACGTTTTAAGGTAACCGGATCCATACCTAAATGTTGTAAGTCGAGTCGTCCTGCTTGCTTATCAAGAATACGTAATACAACACGCTCACCATGTCCTAACGGCATCGTTGAAACACGCACATCCACTGCACGTCCGGCAATGCGTAATGAAATACGCCCGTCTTGCGGTAAGCGTTTTTCAGCAATATCTAACTTTGCCATCACTTTGATACGCGAAGCGATCAGCGGTGCCAGAGCACGTGGCGGTTGCATGACTTCTTGTAAAATACCATCGACACGGATACGAATTAATAAACGGTTCTCAAACGGTTCAATATGAATATCAGATGCATTTTGTTTTACTGCACGTGCAAGCAAGACATTAATTAAACGAATAATGGGCGCATCATCTTCTGCGTCTAATAAATCTTCGGGTTCGGGGAGAGCTTCAGCAACACCGGATAAATCCAGCTCATCATCAAACTGTTCAATCCCTTTTTGTTGTGAATGTTCTTCGTATGTTTGCTGCAATAAAGCATCAAAGGCATCGTCTTCCACCTTTTGTACTTTTATTGTTTTTTGAAAATAACGCTGAACTTCCAGAAAAGTCGCTGCTGATAATGTTTTTCGGCAAATGAGCGTAATGCTATCCGCATTACTTTCACTCACCATCACACCGTGGCGACGCGCAAAGGCAAACGGTAAACTATCTACGCGAGTAGTAATAGCCATCGCTTCCGGACTATTGTTCTCCACCATCGGTTGACGTTGACTTGTCATTGACCTGCTCCATCATCGTCGGTGGCACTACGGTTATCGAATCGTTGTTCTCTTCTTTGTCAATATCATCTTTATAAGGTTCAGGTAAAGTTAAGAATTGTTTGTTTTTAGCCAACAAGGGTGAGTCTTCATCCGCAAGCAAACGCATACCTTCCTCGCGCAGCTTTAATTGCTTTGCACGAATATAGTTATATTTGCTCCCGGTGTGAGCCAAAGTTACCGCAGCATCTTTTAATATCGTAGGCTGTAAAAAAACCATTAAATTTGTTTTAACGAGTTCAGTTTTGTTATAACGGAAAAACCAGCCGAGTAAAGGTATTGCACCCAAGCCCGGAACACTTTGCTCTGCTTCACGTAACTCTTCTTGTATTAAGCCCCCTAAAACAATCATTTGTCCATCATTAACCACAACGTTAGTTTTGATAGAGCGTTTATTGGTAATCAAATCAACACCTTGCGTGCTAGGACTAACGGTTGACACTTCCTGTTCAACTTTAAGCTTAATGGCGTCGCCTTCGTTGATTTGAGGGGTGATTTTTAATGTTAACCCTACATCCTCACGTTGCACGGTTTGAAATGGATTAGAAGGTGTACTGCCGCCACCTGTCCCTGAGTATGAACCGGTTAGAAAAGGAACATTTTGTCCAACAACAATTTCTGCCTCTTCATTATCTAACGTTAACAACGATGGTGTCGAAAGGATGTTTGACTTACCGTCTGAATTTAGTGCCGAAATTAATGCGGCGACCGGATTCTTTCCCGTCGTCTTTCCCGCCGCAATATTTAACCCGCTTCCCAATGATGGAGGTGTATCAGGTGAGCTCGCAAGACTACCCAGTAAGCTGGAAATACTCGTACCAATGCCAAAATTCACCAAACCAACCGCTGAGGAACCAGAACTTCCTCCTGCCCATTGAATACCAAATTCTTCAGCCGAGTTTGTCGAGACTTCTGCAATAACCCCCTCAACAATAACTTGTGCACGGCGTACATCAAGCTGATGAATCACCGCTCGTAATGAACGAAAAATATCGGGGGGCGCGGTAATCACTAAAGAGTTGGTATTTTCGTCAGCTTGAATACTAATATTCGTTGTTTGCGTTGCAGCGGCCTTTTTACCTTTTGCTGCGGTTACACTTTTACTCACACCGGTTAAAACAGGAACCAAATCTTTTGCCACTGCATTGCGTAAATAAACAACCTGGGTAGAACCGCCCACATCAACGCGCGTATCCAAATGTGCTATCAACGCCTTAGTACGAAGGCGAGTCGCTTTGTTACCACCTAATAAAATACTGTTTGTCCTGTCATCAGCAATAACATTATTTTTCTTATTTTTTGCATCACCTGCAGAGAGCTGTTGGATAATACGTACAACTTCACTGGCTGATGCATTTTCTAACGTCACAACTTCTATCTCACCATTGCTGGCTTGATCAATACTCGCAATAATTTTCTTCAAACGTCGAATATTGGATGCCGCATCTGAAATAACCAACACATTGGAACTGGGGTAAGCGGCAAGGTGGCCACGCTGTGGAACCAAGGGACGAAGTATTGGTACCAACTGAGCAGCATCAACATTTTTAATTTCAATAACCTGAGTTATAAACTCATCACTTAACGGGATAAATTTTTTACCTGTGCTCACCGCGCTTTGCTTTGCATTAACTTCAGGAACAATTTGCGTGGTATTTTTTCCGGGGATGGCCGCAAAGCCATGAATTTTTAAAACAGAAAGAAAGACCTGATAGATTTCAGATGCTTTCAAGGCACGCTGAGATATAACCGTCACTTTGCCTTTAACACGCGGGTCAACAATAAAGTTACGCCCCGTCATTTCAGAAACCGCAGCGATAACCGCATTAATATCGGTGGCGTTAAAATTTAAAGTCACTCTGTCGGAATCGGAGTCCTTTGCCGCACTTGCCGAGGTTGCAAATAAAAGCATTAAGCCACAAATAGCGGCGATCTGTTTTATTTGATTAAAAATTATCTTTGCATCCAGCCTCATCTTCCCTACTACCCACACATTTATTATTATTTTTTAAAAATTAAGTACATTAGTATCTTACACAAACACCTATGGGTAAAGCATAGCCATCCTTATCTGTTAAAAACGTAGCTGAATCGACTCTCTTTTTCCGTTTCGTTCTATGGTAAGTGCCAAATTCTTTTGTTTTGGCAGCGTATTCATCAAACCGGATAAAACAGAAGTATTACTTAACGGCTCCCCATTAACCTCTAAAATAGTATCGGATGGATGAATCCCCAGCGAGTCCATTAGCGACTTATCGTTATGTAATAAAGAATAACCTTTTACCTTGCCATTTTTTATTACCGGAGTGACTTTCACCTGACGCCAAAGTTTAGCGGGATTGGTTAATAAGGTTTTACGTAGTTCAACTAATTGCTTATTCGCCTGTTTCGGACGCTGAAGCGACTTATTAAAACGGCTTACTTTTGCCGCGTCTTTACTGTATAAATTTTTCGTCGACGCTTTCAGTAAACGCAGGGTTTCCAGCTTACCATCCCGCTTAAGAATCACACGATCGACATAAACAGCATGCAGCTCCGCCCCCCCATTCACTTTACCGCCGATACGATACGCTTTCCCCTTGCCTTTTTTCGTCGCAATAATCGCCAGCGCTTTTTCTTTATTGGTTGAAGCAAATACACCTTGCAGCACTAAATGCAAACGCGTGTCCGGTGCATTAATCACTTTTTGTTGAGGTATAGCCGTTTTAGTCGCCGCATCACCAAATAAGTGGTACTGCACCACTTGGTTTAGGCTTGATGAAGCGATTTTGTTATTGCTCCTCATAGAGGTTTGTTGACTATGTTGAGAAACCACCTCTGTTTCTTCATCTTCAAAAAATGACCAGGTTAACTCCACAAGAGATCCCAGCAATAAAAGCAACAACACAACAAACACCAACTTCGGCGCAAATTTATTCGCCTTCATCGCTATAACATTCCAAGGAAGCGCTTGCCAAGTATCAAATAAGGTATGCTTAGTCATATTACTATTTAATTATATTCTTTTAGTTAAGCTTTAAATCTCGAACAATGGTTTTTCCTAATGTTACGCCAAAATCATTAAGCACGTTCAATAAATTTTAGGATAAAAGTACTTACACTTATATATATTAGCATTAGCCAATGCTAATGCTAATGCTAATGCTAATGCTAATGCTAATGCTAATGCTAATGTTAATGTTAATGTTAATGTTAATGTTTTCATATGCGTCACTATGTGACGCTACTGGTCACATTAAGGCACGCAAATTTAATGCCTAAGATTTAGGGGAAGTATAAAGTTAGCAACGTAGATATTAGCAACAATGCTAAACCCATGAATACTATGCATATTTTCATCTAATCTTAAAGACAAAAGTCATTCAATAACAATTTGGCATATTATCTGCTATAACGTTATTAGAAATTTCATGTATCACTATTTAAGAATTTACCCCCCCATAACAATGGAGAGCATTACAATGAAGACACTAACAAAGACAAAAGGTTTTACACTAATCGAACTCATGATCGTGGTTGCAATTATCGGTATTTTAGCGGCTATCGCGATTCCGGCTTATACTGGTTATATCAAGTCTGCTAAAATCAACGCTGTTCAATCTAATGCAGAATCTGCTGTTCGTCTACTTAAAAATGAGTTAGCAAAAAAATCTGCTGGTGGTGGCACAGTCGGTAACATAATAGATCATTTAAATTCTGGTGGTAAAAAGGAACCTTTTAACAATCAAGTGGCATATGCTACTACCCTTACATCTGCAAATGAAGGACAAGTTGTTATTTCTGGGTTAGTGACTGCGAATAGTATTAATAATACCTTTCCTTCTAGCGGAAACACAATCACTGTGGAAGTAACAGAAGGCGGCACATTAACAACATCGCTTCCATGGATGAATAATTCAACTGGATTTGGCCATACTGGAACAGGTATTGAAATTACCGTAGAGTAAAAATATTCCCAATAGAATATAAGAAAACAGGAATCTTTTAAGAGGTTCCTGTTTTTAATTATAACCCTAGGATTCTACTATGGAAAAACAAACGGGCTTCACCCTCATAGAACTCATGATAACTGTAGCAATTCTTGGCGTGATTTCAGCTGTAGCTATACCCGTCTATACAGGTTATCTAACAACAGCCAGAATGACAGAAGCAAAAAACAATATTGCCGCACTAAAGTTAGCCGAAGAAGAATATTTTTTAGAAAATAACCGCTATTTTTTTACTACCGCATCTGGAACTAATGCTCAACTTGCAACAGCAAGCGGTGGACTATGGTCTGCTAAACCCGGAGCAAATGGTAGTGTTAACTTCACTTATACGGTAACAAATGTAGATACTTATACTATAACTGCCACAGGAGATAGTGGTACAGATGTAGATGGTGAAACTGATTCTTATGCTAAAAATTAAAAGTCTCTTTTTTGATAGCAACAGATTTTTTATATTTACCCTCCTTCTAACCCCTTTTATTCATATTGAAAACTTATTCGACTCGGTGGACTTGCCACGATTTGCATTTGTATCAATCGTATCCAGTATTTGGCTTCTATCTTGGTTAACAAAATCAAACAGAAAAAATTTTAATTGGAACCCCCTATTCTTATTAATTCTCACTTTATTATTTTTTGCTGCGACCTCCATTTTATGGGGGACTCAAAACACCTTGTACCAAAGTGAGCTCTATTTTTACAGTAGTCTCGTAATTTTGATTTTCTTATTCACTCAAGTGAGTGCTAATTCAATATATTCATTTAGTGTAATGCTTTGTGCCATAGCAACTATTATCGCCATCATTGGCATCTTACAAAACTTTAATATCAACCCACTAAATTATAAACAAATCGCGCCACCTGCATCCACGTTTATAAATAAAAATTTTGCAGCAAACTACTTTGACCTAATTTTACCGATTTCTTTGACTCTATTTTTTCTTTCAAGGAACAAAAAAGAGGCATGGATATACTCAATATCTATAACACTAATTATCAGTTATATTCTTCTGATGAGAGCTCGAGGCGCATACATTGCGGCTATTATCACCTTCACAACACTCTTAATTTCACTCCATCTTTTCCCTCTACTTAAAAAACAAACAAAACTTATATCCCAACAATATAAAAAACAAATAATGTTAATTATTTTTATACCAATTATATTGTTTTTTTTACCGAACCAGCAGTATCAGTCTGATTATGAGGAAAACAGATATAGCGCTCTATTTTCAAAACAACAGCAACAACAAAATTCAATATCAGTCCGCCTTAATGCATACCAAAACTCTCTAGATCTATATAAAGAAAATCCTATTTTCGGCGTTGGCCTAGGCGGATTTCAATCTCACTTTCGACCATATATGCAAAGTGTTTTAGCAAAGAATAAAATATTTTCAGATTTTATTTATTTACATAATGAGCCTCTACAATTATTAATTGAGTTTGGAGTAGTTGGGTTTATCATCGTTTTTATATTTCTTATTTTTTTATTCCACTCGGTATTTTCATTACTTTACAATGGCCTTAAATTGAATGCAGATCCTGTTTCTAGCAAGCAAAAAATACTTCACCTAGGCTTTTTTATAGCCTTACTAGCATCTTTATTTCATTCTTTATTTTCATTTCCATTACACCAACCAACCCCAGCCACTTTTTTCGCAATGTACATAGGTATATTACTAAATTTAACTTCAAAAAAAGTTTTTATCTTTCAATCAAATATTTCAATAATATTATCTTACTCAAAAATATTCATGACAATATTACTTTTAGGCCTAATAACTAACTTTTATTTTAACAACATAAAGTCCAGTTACTATATGAAAGAAGCAGCGTTAGCATTTGAAGTTAATGATTGTGAAAAAGCGGCCAGTAACGCTATACTTTCCAATAATATTTACGGAGAAGATTACCTCTCACAAAGCCAGGGAATTAATATCTTCACTTCATGCCCGTTAACTGTAAATAAAAAACTTAACTTTGCAGAAAAAGTTCTAAAATATAACCCAACTCACCCGAAGGCATTATTTCTAGCAGGAATGTCTTACTATGAATTAAAAAACTATGAATTATCTTCAAAGATAATGAAATCCGTATCATTTCTCTATCCATACTTTACGGGAAGCTATACTTTTTTAGGACACATAGCCCTTAGGAAAAAAGAATTTAACACTGCAAAACAGTTTTATGCTAAGGCATTAACTCTCGCTCCCCAAAATAAAGCTGCAAGATACTATTTTAACTTACTAATAAAAAAAGGATATTAAATAGTTGTTATAACCACTTGATATATATAACATTTAAATCAGAGTGATATGTTGTTATTAATCAATTCACAAAAACACTTTGTTTTTGTGACATACTACATGAATCATGTATGAACTTTTTGTTATAAATACTTTTTTGCGTGTGAAATAAGAATATGGCTTTAGCGACTCCACAAATGAACCTCAGCGGTCTTGCCCGAAAACTGGTGCAAGACGGCATTATTGAGGAAGAAACTGCTGCACAAGCGCAAAACGGGGCAAAAACTAAAAATAAGCCGCTTGTTAGCTATTTGGTGGACAATAAACTCGCTAAAGCACAGCAAATTGCGCAATCTGCCTCGGAAGAATTTGGCGTCCCCTTAGTCGACATTGATGCTATTACTATTGAGCCCGATGTCGTTAAACTGGTTAATGAAAAGCTTATTCTCCAGCACAAAACCATGCCGCTATTTAAGCGTGGAAACCGTCTTTTTGTCGCGATTTCTGACCCTACCAATCTGCAAGCTCTGGATGAAATTAAATTCCACGTAGGCATGACAACCGAGGCAATCCTAGCCTGTGATGACCGATTAACTGTATTTATCGAAAAACACCTTGCTGAAAATGACACCAGTTTAAGTGACTTGGGTGATAGCGACCTTGATGATGTTGATTTTGTCGATGATGAAGCCGCGAACAATGACGATACTTCAGAGTCTGATATTGATGACACTCCTGTCGTCCGTTTTGTGAATAAGGTATTGCTTGATGCAATAAACAAAGGCGCCTCGGATATTCACTTCGAACCGTATGAAAAGTCCTACCGAGTGCGTTTTCGCACCGATGGTATTCTCGCTGAAGTGGCTACTCCGCCTTTAGGTATGAGCATGCGACTTGCAGCCCGTATTAAAGTCATGTCTCGCATGGATATTTCGGAAAGGCGTATTCCTCAAGATGGCCGAATCAAGCTTAATTTATCGAAAACGCGTGCAATCGATTTTCGTGTAAATACCTGCCCCACTCTTTTTGGCGAAAAAATCGTGTTACGTATTCTTGATCCTAGTAGTGCAAAAATGGGGATCGATGCCCTAGGTTTTGAACCGGAGCAAAAGAAAATTCTACTGGAAAATTTACATAAACCATATGGTATGTTTTTAGTAACCGGCCCAACCGGGAGCGGTAAAACTGTGACACTCTACACCGGTGTTAATATTTTAAACCAGCCGGAAATAAATATTTCAACAGCCGAAGATCCTGTCGAAATAAACTTGGCCGGTGTTAACCAGGTTAACGTTAACGCAAAGGTCGGGCTCGACTTTTCAAGTGCCCTACGCGCCTTCTTGCGTCAGGATCCCGATGTCATCCTTGTGGGTGAAATTCGTGATCTGGAAACGGCTGAAATTGCCATCAAAGCGGCACAGACCGGTCACATGGTGCTTTCAACACTGCATACCAATGATGCACCACAAACATTGACGCGTATGGTGAATATGGGCATCCCTCCGTTTAATATTGCTTCCGCGGTAAATTTAATTATTGCGCAGCGCCTGGCTCGACGATTATGTCCACAGTGTAAAAAAACGGTCGATATTCCTAAAGAAGCGTTAGCCGAAGAAGGCTTTACCGACGCGCAAATTAAAAAAGGCATAAAAGTCTACGCACCAGAAGGCTGTGATCAATGTACCAACGGTTATAAAGGCCGTGTCGGTATCTATCAGGTTATGCCAATATCCGCTGAGATTGGTAAACTCATTATGGAAGGCTGTACCTCGCTTGACTTGGCCGAACAGGCGCAAAAAGAAGGTATCAATGATCTTCGTCAATCAGGATTAATTAAAGTCCTTAATGGGTATACTTCACTCGAAGAAATTAACCGGGTCACAAAAGAGTAATAATAGCCATGGCGACAAAAGAACTTAAACAAGAAACTTTTCTTTGGGAAGGGAAAGATAAACGTGGCAATAAAACTGAAGGTGAAATAATTGGTCGCAGTGTTGCCTTAGTTAAAGCTGATCTTCGCCGCCAGGAAATCA
>Ga0316205_10005327_pt1 | contig 10734 bp, 12 predicted proteins | sample 3monthpyrite_MG_FD_204941 | JGI IMG/M metagenome (GOLD analysis project Ga0316205, IMG submission 204941) | Microbial mat bacterial communities from mineral coupon in-situ incubated in ocean water Damariscotta River, Maine, United States -... | ecosystem: Environmental > Aquatic > Marine >...
AAGGAACTGTTTGACACAGATGTAGAGCTTGATCAGGCTTTACAAGCTCGTTGCTATATGGCAATTGGTCTGGCGCTACGAGAGGTTACTTAAATGACACAGCAAGTTAACCTCTATCAGTCAATTTTTAAAAAACAGACAGAACCAATGATGGCGCACCACGTACTAATAGCGGCATCGATTTTTATTGCTCTTCTTGTGTGCTTGTCGCTCTATCGCCAATGGAGCACATCGCTACTGGAATCTGAACTGCTACAAAATCAGCAACAATTAGTGTCATTGGAAAACAAATTAAACCCCCTTAAACAGGCTCAGGCATCCATCAAAAAATCAGCTCGTGTGCAAAATCAACTTGAAGAAAGACAAAGCAAAGTCAATACCAAGCAACAACTGCTCAAGGTGATGTCTCAACGATCTTTTGGGAATACCGAGGGTTTTACAGAACAACTAACAGGGCTTGCACAACAACGTATTGAAGGTCTCTGGTTAACTTCACTCGCAATCCGTGCAGGTGGGATTTTTATGGATATGCAGGGGAACAGTTTGCGTCCAGAACTGTTACCGCAATATATTCAGCAACTATCAAATGAAGATGTCTTTAATGGTACCGAGTTTGAATCACTTGTGATGGAACGACATGAAAGTAGAACGGGATGGATAACGTTTAATCTTAAAAGTCAGGACAAGGTTAATAATAGTGGAAAGTAAATGGCAACCTGTTATTAAATTATTGGGCAAATATAATGCTCTCAGCCTGCGAGAGCGCGGAGTAATTGCTGTTCTTGTTTTTGTATTAATTTTTATTGTCTGGAATGAATTCATCTGGTCATCACAAGGGGTAAAACAGCAGGACTTTAAGCAAAAAGTTGCCTCAACTAAAACACAAATTGACGCATTCGAATTACAAATAAATACTCTTAAAGTAAATCAGGAGAGGGATCCAGATGCAAAAGAGAAACAACAACTGGATCAATTACTGGTACTTGAAGCACGTTTGGATGAACAATTACAGAAGACCATGCATGGTTTAATTAAACCTGCACAAATGACTAAAGTATTGGAAGGGGTATTAACAAGACAAACCGATTTAAAGTTATATCGTATCGCCAATCTTCCGACACAGGATGTGCTGGCTGTTAAAAAAATACAGGATGGTACAAAACAATCTCTTCAGTCACCTAAAGGTGGTGTATACAAACATGGACTACAAATAGAATTTCGTGGCAGTTATCTAAGTGCTTTGGCATACCTGAAAGCCCTGGATGAATTACCCTGGGACTTTTACTGGGATGAACTGGCACTAAATGTGCAAGAATATCCAGAGTCACATATTACGATTACGGTACATACCCTGAGTCTTGAAGAAGGATTTATTGGTGTTTAGCAAAACTTCAACACTAATAATATTGACGAGTCTGATGGGCCAATCAGTTGGCATGGCTACTGTTCTCGATGATCCGACACGTCCACCTGGTTATCCATTGTACCGACCCGGTGGTACAGTAAAACAGGGGCCGAGTTGGTATGTTAATGCCATATTTATTAGTGCAACTGAAAAAAAGGCAATAATAAATGGAAAAATTGTCAGGAAAGGTGAAAAAATAAGTGGTGCTGAAGTCGCACAAATTTTACCGACCGAGGTTCGAATGCGCAAAAACAATAAACAATTTGTAATACAGCTCAATCGTACTCTGGTCCATAAAAAATATCGAAACGAATAACAATGTATATGATTAAAAGATTAAGCGTGATGAATGTTCTGCTAAAGACAGTTTTATATAGTCTTTGCCTGGTATTGATGTCCTGTGCAACTGAGCCTGAAGAAAAACAACCTCTTTATACTACCACTGATGCGATCAAGGGTGTTTTCAGTGATGCACTGGAATCAAATGGGACACCCGCTAGCCTGCCATCGGATCAAGAGGTACAGGCAGCGCTTGTACCATCTATTAACATTACTCTTCCTGGTGGCAGTAAAGTTGATTCTGAATCGCGATTTGATATCAAAGTTAATCGAGCAAATGCAAAACAGTTTTTTATGGGGCTTGTGGATGGTACCCCCTATAACATGATTGTTGATCCAAAAGTAAAGGGACGGATTACACTGGATCTCAAAAACGTTACCATGAAAGACGTGATGAAAACAGTGCGAGATGTGTATGGATATGACTATGAGCTTACTGGCAATCGTAATTTTATGGTTTATCCAAACGAGATGGGTACTCGAATATATAAGCTGAACTATCTGGATATTACCCGCAAAGGTAAATCACAGGTACGTGTAAATTCAGGGCAACTGACAGATATACGTTCTGGTAATACATTAGGTGGGGCTGGAGGGATCGGCAGTAGCGGAGGCGCAATTCCATTATCTGGAAATAGACCTCGAGGAGTTCAAGCCAGTAGTCAAATTGATACTGTGACTGAATCCGAGTTCTGGAAAGATTTCGAATTATCAATCAAGACTATAGTGGGCAATAAGGAAGGACGTAGCGTAGTCATTAGCGCGCAGTCGGGGATTGTTGTGGTTCGTGCGATGCCACACGAGTTACGTACAGTAGAACGATTTATCCGTGAAACTGAAAATATTGTACAACGTCAGGTAGTACTGGAAGCGAAAATAATCGAAGTAAATCTTTCAGATAAATTTCAGGCGGGTATTAACTGGTCGGCACTAGCACAAAGTAGTAGCGGTACTAACAGTGCTTTATTCAGTCACGTTGGTGGTGGTACTGTATTTGATGCAAGCGAAAATGGTTTGGGTACTTCTGGTCTCCAGGGCAATTCAGGGAACCTGGATCCGGATAATTATAGCGGAGTACTCGGCTCGGCAACCTCTGCCTTTGGTGGTGTCTTCACCTTAGCCCTGACATTGGGAACGGACTTCACTACCTTTATTGAGTTACTGAAAGGTCAGGGGGATGTCCAGGTTCTTTCCAGCCCGAAGATTTCCACCCTGAATAACACCAAGGCGGTAATCAAGGTAGGGCAGGAAGAATTTTTTGTAACTAATGTAAATAGTAATACCGCGATTGCCACTGGCACCTCGAATACTTCGAGAAGTATTGAACTGACTCCGTTTTTCTCAGGGGTAGTGCTCGATGTGGTACCACAAATAAGCGAAAGTGGAAGTGTTACATTATTTATTCATCCATCCGTCAGCGAAGTGAATGAGCAAAACAAACAAGTGGTATTATCAGGTTCTTCAGAGAGTTCAGATACGCTTATTTTGCCTTTGGCATTCAGTACCGTACGCGAGTCCGATACGATTATTAATGCAAATAGTGGACAGGTGGTTGTTATCGGTGGATTAATGCAGGATAAGAAAATCAGCTTTGAAACCTCAGTTCCCTTACTGGGAGACATACCTCTGATTGGAGCATTATTCCGGCATACACGAGATCAAACAACCAAGAGTGAACTTGTTATTCTTCTTAAACCAATTGTTGTAGACGCTGACGGCAAGGTTTGGAATGATTTAATCAAACAATCCCGGGATCGAATTGAGTCGATTCATAGTGTACGTTAGTGGAAAATGAGGGGCATTGAATGAGTAGTTTTATGTATCAGAATCATTTCGGATTACAGGAATTGCCGTTTTCATTAACGCCGGATACTGATTACTTTTTTTCTTACGGGCATTATGCCGATGCCTTAAATACTTTGCTAGTTGCGTTACGAGCTGGCGAAGGTTTTATTAAAGTATCCGGAGAAGTTGGAACGGGTAAAACCCTGATATGCCGTAAACTGTTAAACACCCTGGACGATGTTTTTGTTTCAGCCTACATTCCAAATCCCATGCTCACCTCCTATGGTTTGCAAGCTGCGGTGGCCGAAGAACTGGGTATCCCGATTACTCAAAATTATGGTCATCACCATTTACAAAAATTGATTGCAGAACGAATTATAGAACTTAATAAACTTGGTAAGAAGGTTGTCTTGTGTCTGGACGAAGCACAGGCTTTACCGATAGAAACACTCGAAACATTACGTTTATTAACCAATCTGGAAACTGAAAAAAGAAAATTATTGCAAGTGGTTTTGTTTGGCCAGCCTGAACTGGATGTGCGATTGAACGATCCACAGGTACGTCAGCTCAAACAACGTATTACTTTTTCCTATAAACTGTTACCAATCGATTCTAATGGCATGCACGCGTATATTAATCATCGACTGGTGATTGCTGGTTACCAGGGTGGGAATCTGTTTAATCACCAAGCATTAACCAGGGTTTATAAATCAAGCCGAGGTATACCACGCCTGATAAATATTTTATCACACAAGGCAATGATGGTTGCTTATGGCAGGGGTGATCACATGGTAGCCAAGCAACATGTGGCAAGTGCAGTAAAAGACACTGAAGATGCACAGTTACGAAGTAAAAAGCATTCACTATTTAAATGGTTTGCAGCAGGTTTAACCACACTTATTGCGCTGGGTACCCTAGTCTGGTCTTCCTATGCATGAATTGCAATCTACTGAAACCATACGATAACAGGTAATATTGATGAGTTTAATTAACCAAATGCTCAAGGATCTAGAAAAGCGACGGGCTAATGAGCTGGAAGTTAATAATGGAGCATTACAAAGTGTAAATCGTTATGTTGCCACGGGCAGTGGTGGTCAGTCTGCTTTATTGCTGGGTATAGTCATTTCGCTGGTGATTGTACTAACAATTATCGTTGGCTATTTACTTTGGGATAAACATTTTAATCTTGCTTCTGAAAGAGGTTTGACTTCATCCACAACAACTATAGCACCTACAGTTGTTAAAAAATCGAAAAAGAAACAGCTAGATAATCGTCAACAAGTAAAAAAAGCAAAGCCCGCAAAAACAGTCAAAGCCGTAAAAAAACCGGTAGTTCCAGCACAGGCAAAAAGTCGTAATCAAACCGGTAATTCTGCAAGTACAAATATAGCTCAGGCGGATGATGACGATAGTCTTGCGGACCAATCTGGTTCCGATATTGTCATCAAACAAAACAGGGGATTAACTGCGACCCAACAAGCGGGCGTGTTATATAAAAAAGCCTATAGCAATTTTCAGGCGGGACAAGCCAGTCTTGCAGAAGATCAACTCAGACAATCATTGCAACTGGATGCCAGTTATTCACGAGCTCGAGAATTACTTGCAGGATCATATATACGCGCTGGGCGTTATGTTGAAGCGGGGCAATTACTTCAACAAGGCCTTAAGGTAGAACCTGGGAACTATCATTTTGCGAAATTGTATGCACGGGTATTAATGCAGCAGAGCAAGCAGAAACAGGCACTTGATATGCTCACTCGTTATCGGCCAGCTTTACAGGCTGATCAAGAATACTATGCACTTATAGCAGCACTATATCAGCAGACTAAACAACATCAAAAAGCCATCAATTTATATAAAGACCTGTTAAATTTGCAATCGGATCGGGGGATTTGGTGGGTAGGTATGGGCATATCTCTGGAAAAAACAGGCAAACCGACAGAAGCGCGTAAAGCTTATAGCATGGCAAAGGAAAGTGGCTCCCTCAATGCCAGTATGCGACGTTATACAGATAATAAACTTGCTGCTATAAAGGAAAGTGGTTACCCAGAGCAAGAGTAATCGTTCATATTGTTGGCATCATTAAGCACGGGTAATCGCCCAGACTTCAACTGTAGTTACCCCAGAACGTTTTAATATCCGCGCAATCTCATTAACCGTATATCCTGTTGTAATAACATCGTCAAACACAATGACGTGCGTGTAAGGTAGAGCGTTCGAAATCTCAAAAGCATTTTGCATATTGTGTTTACGTTTTGATTTATCCAGCTCACTTTGCGCATCTGTATTTTTGATACGCTTTATAGCTGTGAGATCGATATTGAGGTCGAGATAAGTAGCGATACTTCGACTGATTTCCAATGACTGGTTGAAGCCCCTCTGGCGTAGGCGCTTAGGATGTAGAGGAACAGGGATGATGCATTGCGGGGATGCACCTTCATCTTTTGTATAATGTTGTTCATATTCGCGGATAAACAATTCTGACATCAGTCGCGCATATTCCAGTTTGTGTTTGAATTTCAATGCCGGAATGAAATGGTTGAATGGAATAGTGTAATTAAATGGAACAAATGCCCGATCGAAGAATGGTGGGTGTTGCTGACACTCCCCACAAACAAATCCACTGTTTTGTACCAGGGACAAACCGCAGCGAATACACGCATACCGATTGAATGGCAATTCTGTTGTACAACAAGGGCACAGGTTTTGACTGCCGATGACATGCTGGCCGCACACGAGACATGAGTGGGGGAATAAAGCGCTATGTACGTAATTTAACCAATTGTAAACCATCGCCGCCATCCCTGGTTGACAGTTAGAAGTAACAGCCTAAAATATCCACTTCTTTGAATTTTCTTATTTTACCTGAATAGCTGGAAGTTGTATGGAATCCGATACGGTGAAAGCAGCCAACGCTGCAATTGATGCCTCTCCTTATACTGTAACAAGCGCAAGTGCACGGCGGTCTGCGCGTTGGTTTAACCTGGGTAATATTGCCGCTTTTATGCCCGGTATTCTCATTGCTCCAGTTATATTTTTTACTGAGCCACAACATATCACCATGATTATGCTGCTCATTGCATTGGTGGTTCCTCCTATTCTCTGGTTTGGACTATCCATCATTATCTACATTATTGCGCGACATAACCCCAATCATCGTGTGGGTCATTACACCCAATGGGCCGCATATCGTTTTTATGGCGCGCTAGGGGTGGTCATTCCTGTTGGGACATTTTTTGGGACTGACTGGAAGTTGTGGCTTATCAGCGGAGCAATTATTGGTCTGATCATTGTGCCCTGGTCAATGGTGGATTTATATCGCATACAGAAAGAAGACTGGCAAGACACGCAACTGGAAGGAAACAACTCATGAACGCAAAAGTACAATCGGCGGCACCTTTGAAACATGACTGGCGCCATGATGAAATTGCTGGCTTATTTGCCATGCCATTTAATGATTTGATATTTCAGGCACAGCAACAACACCGTCAGTTTTTTAATCCAAACCAGGTACAGGTCAGTACCTTACTGAGTATTAAAACCGGAAAATGTTCCGAAGACTGTGGTTATTGTCCCCAGAGTGTACGTTATGAAACGGGACTCGAGGTCGAACCATTAATGCCACTGGATGAGGTAATCAAAAATGCAAATGCAGCCAGGGCTACTGGCTCCAGCCGTTTTTGTATGGGGGCGGCATGGCGTAGCCCAAAGGATCGCGACATGTCTGCAATCATTGACATGGTTAAAGAGGTAAAATCACTCGGACTGGAAACCTGTATGACACTGGGTATGTTAACAGACGAACAAACACAACAACTCAAGGATGCAGGCCTGGATTACTACAATCATAATCTCGACACTTCACCGGAATATTATGGTGAAGTTATCACTACCCGCACATACCAGGATCGTCTGGATACATTACAACGGGTGCGCAAGGCCGGCATCAACGTTTGTAGTGGTGGGATTATTGGCATGGGCGAAACGATAGAGGATCGCATCGGATTGATGCAGCAATTATCCAATCAGGAATCTCATCCCGAAAGTGTACCCATTAATATGTTAGTTAAAGTTGAAGGCACACCGCTGGATCAGTCAGATGAAATCGATCCACTGGAATTTGTCCGCACTATTGCGGTCGCTAAAATTATGATGCCAGCCTCGCATATAAGATTGTCTGCCGGTCGTGAAAAAATGAGTGATGAAATGCAGGCTCTATGTTTCCTCGCCGGAGCAAGCTCAATATTTTATGGTGAGAAATTATTGACCACCCCAAACCCAACAGCCAACCATGATAGACAACTTTTTGATCGTCTTGGTATCGAAGCAGTTTAATTGCTGTACCTAGTTATGTCCTTGCGCGAGCGATTGAAGAAAACATTAAGCGAGCGTCACTCGACTAATCTGTATCGTCAGCGCCAGATCCTGGATAGCCCACAGGGCTTACAGGTCGATATCGATGGCAAGCCTTACATCAACTTTTCAAGTAATGATTATCTTGGACTCGCCAGTCACCCTGATGTCATCCGTGCACTATGTAAAGGAAGCGAAACCTGGGGAGTGGGTAGCGGTGCAGCCCATCTCGTAACGGGGCATAGTCGGGCGCATCATATCCTGGAAGAGGAACTTGCCGATTTTACAGGTTGTAAACGTGTACTGTTGTTTTCTACAGGCTACATGGCAAACCTTGGTGTTGTTTCTGCCTTGTTAAAACGTGGTGATACGGTTTATGAAGATAAACTGAACCATGCGTCACTTGTGGATGCCGGGATTTTAAGTCGTGCCAAACTTCGTCGCTACACTCACGTTGATATATCCATGCTAACTGAATTACTTAAACAGGACTGTAAAGGTGAGAAGCTTGTGGTGACAGATGGCGTGTTTAGTATGGATGGAGATATTGCACCATTGCCACAAATGATTAAGACAGCACATGAAGACAATGCCTGGTTGGTTGTGGATGATGCACATGGGTTTGGCGTATTGGGTAAACAAGGCCGGGGTGTAGTAGAACATTTTAAGTTAGCTTCCCAGGAAGTTGATGTGTTAATTGGTACGCTTGGAAAGGCGTTTGGTACGTTCGGAGCATTTGTGGCTGGAGATCATGACTTGATTGAATACCTGGTTCAGCAGGCCCGCAGTTACATTTACACCACCGCTTTACCTCCAGCAGTAGCAACTGCAACAAGTTGTAGTCTACGTTTGTTACAAAAAGAACATTGGCGACGTGAAAAACTCGGTGAATTAATAAACCGGTTTCGTACAGGTGCAAAACAAATCGGGTTGCCATTAATGCAATCCACTACACCGATCCAGCCGGTGTTATGCCATGACAGTGATACCGCATTAAAAATGAGTGCGAAATTACGTACAAATGGTTTTCTCGTGAGTGCGATTAGACCACCAACCGTGCCGGAAGGTACAGCACGTCTACGCGTTACTTTTTCTGCTTTGCATACTGAGGAACATGTAGATCAACTTCTTGATATATTTTCGACAAAATTTAAATGAAGCATCCCTTACATATAACTTCACAAGGTAATGGTATGGACCTGGTTTTGATTCATGGCTGGGGTATGCATAGTGGTGTCTGGACAAAAGTACAGGAAGAACTTGTGCATCATTTTCGTATTCACAGTGTTGACCTTCCAGGACACGGCAAAAGTTATCGCTGCAAATCAGGATTTAAACTTGATCAAGTTGCCAGAGACATTATTCAACAGTTAGATATTCCAGCAGATAAAAAAGTACATTTAATTGGCTGGTCATTAGGCGGAATTGTTGCCAGTAAAATGGCCTCGTTTATTGGTGGACAGCTGGCCAGTTTGGTTCTGATAGCGACGAACCTTTGCTTCACCCAAAAAGAAGATTGGCCTTATGCTATGCAAAAGGAAACTTTGCAGGAGTTTGCTCAATTTTTAATGGAACAACCCGAAGAAACACTACAACAGTTTCTTGGATTGCAGGTATATGGGCAAAAAAATGCACGAGAAACCCTTAGAGAACTTCGGCAACACATTCTTAATGAACCGTCAGCAGAGGTTGAGGCATTAATAGCAGGTCTGGATATATTGCTTGATACTGATTTGAGAGAAACAGCTAAATCAATCCAACACCCGGTATTGATGATATCGGGTGAAAAAGATCGACTCGTACCACCCGCATCACAAAAAAAAAGTGAAGGCTTTTTTGCTAATGCTAGATCACACATTATCCAAAATGCCGGACATGCTGTTTTTATGTCCCAGTATGAAGATTTCATGAAAACACTAACAGGATTTTTGAATAATGTTAAAGCAACCTGAAGCCTTCATGCTTAAAGAAAAAGTTCGTACAGCATTTGATGCGTCAGCGGTTTCGTATGATGCGACTGCGATCCTACAGCAGGAAATTGCCAATCGTTTATTGGAACGTATGCAGTGTATCCGACTCCGACCTGCCCAGATCGTTGATATCGGAACCGGTACTGGACAATGTTTGGCTGGACTGAAGGATACTTACCCAAAAGCAAACCTAACTGCTTTGGACATTTCCATCAATATGCTGAAACAATGTAGAACTAAACAGGGTTGGTGGTCTACGTTTCGAAATTCTGTTTCTTACATAAATGCGGACGCTGAAAAACTCCCCTTAGAAACAAGCAGTGTTGATTTGTTGTTTTCTAATCTTGCTTTGCAGTGGTGTAATGACCTTGAGCAAACGTTCAAGGAGTTCAGACGTGTATTAAGGCCGGGCGGGCTGTTAATGTTCACTACTTTTGGGCCAGACACATTAAAAGAATTACGTGCTTGCTGGTCTAAGGCAGATGGTTTTAACCATATAAATCAATTTGTCGACATGCATGATGTGGGTGATGAATTAGTCTCTGCGCGTTTTGCCGAACCTGTCATTGATATGGAAATGGTGACCATGACTTACCCTGATGCAATACAAATTATGAAGGAATTAAAAGCGATTGGTGCGCACAATGTGACACGTGGCCGTTCGTTGCATTTAACCGGTAAGGGTAGATTGCAAAAGGTAATTAAGGAATATGAGGCGTTGCGAAATGATGGCGTTCTGCCTGTGAGCTATGAAGTCATTTATGGCCATGCCTGGATACCTGAATCAGAAAAAACCAATGAAGCATTACCTGGCAAGGCTTTTATTTCGCTATCGAATATAGAATGAGTTTTAAAAAATGAAACAAAAAGCAGTATTTATAA
>Ga0316205_10005328_pt1 | contig 10731 bp, 9 predicted proteins | sample 3monthpyrite_MG_FD_204941 | JGI IMG/M metagenome (GOLD analysis project Ga0316205, IMG submission 204941) | Microbial mat bacterial communities from mineral coupon in-situ incubated in ocean water Damariscotta River, Maine, United States -... | ecosystem: Environmental > Aquatic > Marine >...
ACGCTTCTAAATCTTCAATAGAAGAAACCTGATAAGTTTCGATGGATTTTATAAGATTTTTAATCTGATCAATCATAAGTGTGTTTATATAAGTCTGATCGAGAGTGCTGAAAATAAAAAAACCGGTAAACCTAATGGGATAAGATTTACCGGCTTGAACATAGCTATAGCAAGTTTCGCTTATGCGTGAGCTTCCTTTACAATGGCAGCAAACGTTTCCGGATCGTGAACTGCGATGTCAGCCAAAACCTTACGGTTAATTTCCATGTTCTTTTTAGACATGGCACTGATTAAACGAGAGTAAGTACTTCCACTTAATCGAGCTGCTGCATTTATTCGTACAATCCATAATCGACGGAATACACGTTTACGATTTTTTCTATCACGGTATTGGTACTGTAGACCTTTTTCAACCGCATTTTTCGCAATTGTGTAAACATTCTTACGCTTGCCCCAGTAACCTTTCGCTTGATTTAGAATCTTTTTGCGACGGCGACGGGAAGCCACTAAGTTTAGTGAACGTGGCATTTTATCAAGATTTGAGGGTTAATTTTTTAGATCATGTCTTTAACTCTTGCTTCATCGGCTTTTGCCACAAGAGTTGTTCGACCTAAATTTCTTTTAGTTTTGCTGCTTTTCTTCGTTAGAATGTGGCTTTTAAAAGCTTTTTTACGTTTAATTTTACCGGTACCGGTAAGTTTAAACCGCTTTTTAGCACCACTATTTGATTTCATTTTGGGCATTAATATTCCACTTGCTTTATGAAAATTTACAGACTCGCAAATTACGTATAAATACGAGTCTTAATCAACGCTAAAATTACTTTAGAGGAGACAAAATCATGATCATTCGGCGACCTTCAAGATTTGGTTTAGATTCAATCTTGGCAATATCCTCTAAAGCTTTAGCTAGTTTCAAAAGTACCAGCTCACCTTTTTCGGTATAAAGCATGTCGCGGCCTCGAAATTGTACAGAAGCTTTAACTTTATCACCACTTGAAAGGAATTCACGCGCATGCCGCGTTTTAAATTCTAAATCATGATCATCGGTATTTGGCCTAAACCTTAATTCTTTTACAGTAACCGTGTGTTGTTTCTTCTTAGCTTCTTTTTCTTTCTTCTTCTTTTCGTACAAATACTTACCGTAATCGATAATTTTGCAAACGGGTGGGCGGGCATCCGGTGCAATCTCAACCAAATCGAGATTAAATTGCGCAGCAATTTGGAGTGCACGTTCGGAAGTTGTGATTTCATGCGCATTGTCGGGCTTAATTACCCGAACTTGCGGTGCATTAATTTCTTCGTTTAATCTTGGTCGGTCTTCTTTAACCGGCGGTCGAAAGTTTCTTCTTGCGATAGTTATCCTCGTAGTTTATTTAGTCTTCAGGTAGTGATTTCTCACTAATTTCGGTATTAATTGTGGAAAGAAAATCAGAAAAATTGAAAGTTCCAATATCTCCTTTACGATGTTTTCTTACAGAAACCGTGCCATTATCCATTTCTTTGGCTCCAATTATAACCATATATGGAATTTTGTCAGTCTCTGCATCTCTTATTTTAGCTCCAATTTGTTCACTGCGATCGTCAACGCTTAGCCGAACGTTATTATCTTTAAAAATTGAAGCATATTCGTGCGCTTTTTCGTTTTGAGAATCACTAATTGGAATGATTCGCATTTGTTCTGGTGACAGCCATAGGGGGAAATTACCAGCAAAATGTTCAATTAATATACTTGTGAACCGCTCCATACTACCAAATGGCGCACGGTGAATGATCACAGGTCGATGTTTTTCATTATCAGATCCGTTATAAGTTAGGTCGAATCGCTCAGGCATAACATAATCAACCTGAACGGTACCTAATTGCCATTTTCGGCCAATAGCATCTCGAATTATAAAATCAATTTTTGGTCCATAGAAACTAGCTTCGCCGAGAGCAACAAAATAGTCGAGTTCCATTTCATCTGCTACTTCTTGAATTTCACGTTGAGCACGATCCCAATATTCTGCGCTGCCACCATACTTATCATTATTTTCATCTCGGAATGATAGGCGGATATCAACCGGCATTCCAAAAATCGAGAATACAAGTTGTGTAAGTTCAATTGTATTTTTTATTTCAGCTTTCAGTTGATCATGCATACAGTAGATATGTGCATCATCTTGAGTAAATCCACGAACTCGTGATAATCCAGATAATTCACCTGATTGTTCGTATCGGTAAACTGACCCAAATTCAGCCAATCGCAATGGTAAGTCTCGGTACGATCGTCTTTCGGAAGAATAAATTCTATGATGATGCGGGCAATTCATTGGCTTAAGCATGTATTCCTCGTCATCAACCTGTATAGGATCATATTGAGAATCTTGGTAGTACGGATAATGACCTGAAGTTTTATACAACTCTAAACTACCGATATGTGGAGTGATCACTTCTTTATATCCGCGTTTGATCTGCTCATCTCTTAAAAAAGCTTCAAGAGTACGCCTCAGAGTGGTTCCGTTTGGCAACCAAATTGGTAAACCACTTCCAACCATTTGATCGATCATATAAATACCAAGCTCTTTACCGAGCTTGCGGTGGTCTCTTCTTTTTGCTTCTTCAATTTGATGCAGATGCTCATCAAGCATTTTCTGTTTTGGGAAAGAAACTCCGTAAATGCGCGTCAATTGTTTTGAATTCACATCGCCGCGCCAATAAGCGCCGGCTAAATTTGTAAGCTTAATTGCTTTTACTGCGCCTGTGTTGGGAATGTGCGGCCCTCTGCATAAATCTGTGAATTTTCCTTGAGTGTAGAAAGTAATACTGCCGTCTTCCAGGCCTTCTATTAAATCAACTTTATATTCGTTGCCAATAGCCGAATAGAAACTCAGTGCGTCTGACTTCGAAATTTCTTTACGCTCAAAGGTTGATTTGGTTCTGGCAAGCTCTAAAAATTTCTTTTCAATGGCTGCTAAATCTTCTTGGCTAATCTGATCATCTCCGAAATCAATGTCGTAGTAAAACCCGGTTTCAATAGGGGGACCAATGCCAAATTTAGCTTGTGGATATAGTTCTTGGACCGCTTCTGCCAATAAGTGAGCTGAGGAGTGCCAGAAAGTATATTTACCGTCGTTGGAGTCCCAGGTATTGATTGCAATGGTAGCGTCAGTACTAATTGGTCGATCTAAATCCCAAATTTCATCGTTCACGTTAATGCTTAATGCTACTCGTGCCAAACCAGATGAAATGGTTTGTGCTATTTCCATCCCGGTTATACCATCGCTATAGGAACGAGAGGAACCGTCGGGTAATGTAATATTGATGGAATTTGCTGCCATTAAAAAGAATAACTTGAATTTGATATATGGGGAGTGAAGATAGAAAAAAAGGAATTCAGGAACATTGTGTTGTGGTGGTATAATTTTTCATTTTTTTGTTGGTTAATGGTTGAAAGAGATTGCATATTCGACGCGCAATTCTGAAGCAGATTTTCATACTTATGACCGATAATTACGGTGGCTTCTTCGAGTCTCAATGTTTATTCATTTGTGATCAAATATCGCTTACTATACTAGATGCGAATGAAGCATCCGTACGGTTTTTAGGTATTCCAAAAAGCGAGATTCTTTCAAAAACACTTCACGACTTGGTCACAGAAATTAACCCGAGTTTAGTCGATAAGATTAAAGATCATAAGCAGTCATCTACTTTCGATAAAGTTTGGAATATGATATCAGCAGATGGTAAAAAGCAGATTGTACAGTTTTCATCGCATATAATTCAATATCTAAATAGGCCAGCCAAACTACTTATAGCGCATAATTTGACCTCTATAGTAGATGAAGATGCAGATCAATTAATTAGTTCACCGGTTGGTTTTCAGGGATTTCCACTTGCAGAAATTGAATGGAAAAGATCTGGTGAAATATTACGATGGTCGGAAAAAGCGGTAGAATTATTTGGGTGGGAAGAAGAGGAAGTTTTAAATGATCATTCATTACTTATAAATTTCGTGCATCACGAAGATGTGGATTTAGTTTTTGGTAGCCTTGATCAGATGATTAAACAACGTGAAGAAACAATCTCGATTATAAATAGAAATGTTACAAAAAGTGGAAATGTAATTTATAGTGAGTGGTACAATTCCATTCTCTATAATGTAGAAGGGGAAGTGGTGTCGATTTATTCGCTAGTAGCGAACGTAACAGATCGTGTAATTGCGTATAAAGAATCGGAAAAAAGTAGGCAGAGTTACCGTGATCTTTTCGATTCTATGAGTGACGCTATTTATTTGTTGGATTATGACAACACTATTTTGATCGCAAATCAGGGTTTAAAATCTACCTATGGATATGAGCCCGAAGAAGTTGTATCACAACACCAGAGCATGTTAAGGGCACCTGGAAAGTTTGATGACGAACAAATGGATAGGATAAGGGTGCTGTCTGAATCAAAGAAAGCCCAGAAAATGGAGGTATGGTCTAAGAAAGCAAATGGCGAAGTTTTCTTAACTGAAATGTTGGTTAATAAAGGCAGTTATTTTGGCCAAAGTGTTTTAATAATTATCGAGCGCGATATCTCCGACCGTAAGTTTGCGGAGGAAGAACTTACGCGGCGGGAGAAATTATTCAGCGAGTTGTTCAATACAACACCATTAGCTATCACATTATTAAACGAACACTATGAAGTTGAATTGGTTAATAATGCGTTTGAACTTTTGTTTGGTTACAATTTGGAGGAAATAAAAGGGCTGGAAATTGATCGAGTTATTGTACCAAGCGAGGGAGTTGATGAAGCAATTCGACTCACTAATTCTCCAATAGCTGAGGAGAAGCAATTAATCAGAAATACGAAAGATGGTAGACTGCTGAATGTAATAGCATACTCTGTGCCTGTAATTATTGATGGTAAAATAGATGCGAAGTTTGGCTTATATGTAGATATTACTGAGCATGAAAGATCGGAAGAAACCATACGAAAATCGTTGAAAGAAAAGGAGTTGCTGCTTGCAGAAGTCCATCATAGAGTGAAAAATAATCTAGCGGTTATAACAGGTTTATTGGAGTTACAATCGTATGCAACAGAAAATGAAAGTGCTAAACGCGTTTTAAAGGATAGTCAGCTTCGTATCCATTCAATTGCATTGGTTCACGAGAAACTTTATCAAAATGAGAACCTCTCAGAAATTGAAGTCGAACCGTATATAAGGGAATTATCTCAAAGCCTTCAAAAATCTTTTCAATCTGAATCCACAACCGTTAATATTCATTTTAATATCGATCCGATAAATTTGATTATAACACAGGCCATTCCTTGTGGGCTGCTAATTAACGAAATTGTTACCAATGCCTATAAACATGCATTCACTGAGCAAGAAACAGGGAATGTAATGCTGGATTTTAAAAAAAATGGAGAACTGTTAACGCTTTCTATTAAAGATGATGGGGTTGGCTTAAACAACATGAATTACGTGAAGAATAGTCCAACTTTGGGAATGAAATTGATACGAACAATTTCAAAACAGCTAAAAGCGGAAACGGAAATTAAAAGTGGGGAAGGGGCAGAATTTATTTTCCGCTTTGAGAAAGCTCATATTTAAAACAAGTGCGTTCTACTGGATTTGAACCAGTGACCTCCACGATGTCAACGTGGCACTCTAACCAACTGAGCTAAGAACGCAGAATATCAAAGATACGCTTTATCCAATTTTCATCAAGGAAATTTCAATGATTATTGAATATAGTTTATTCCGAAATAGTTATCTTTGCAGCCAAATTATTATCTCCTTGACATGATTAATCGCAGACTTGTACGCGAAACTGTTCTTCAATGTATTTATGCATATCAGCAAAGTGGTGATACCGTACAGCATGTGGCTGATACTATCCTTAAGGAAGCAACAGGAAAAGAAAAAGAAGCCAGAAGGTTTGCTGAACAATTGTTTTTTAGAACACTGGAAAATCGATCACAATTTGATGAAATTATAACGAAGCATATTAAAAACTGGGAAATTGGGCGGCTGGCAATGATTGATCGTTTAGTGTTGCAAATGGCACTTTGTGAGTTTTTATACTTCGAAGATATCCCTTCTAAAGTATCCATCAACGAGGCCATCGAGTTGGTAAAGAAATATTCAACGGCAAAATCCGGTCGATTCGTGAACGGAATTCTTGATGCTTCTCTTATAGAGCTAAATAGTGAAGGTAAAATAAAAAAGACCGGAAGAGGGTTAATCGATAAGTCAGGTAAATAAATGACTCAGCAAAGAGTTGGTTACATTGCGATAGGTGATATTCATGGATGCGTACAAACCCTGAAAAAATTGCTTACTCGCCTTGATGATGAATTTGGGGATTCTCGCGAATATGTTTTCTTAGGTGATTATGTAGATCGGGGACCTTCTTCAAAAGAAGTGATTGATATTCTTATTGAATTTGAAAAGTCGCATCTTTGCCATTTTATTCGAGGCAATCACGATCAAATGTTCATGATGTATAATCAGGATAATACATACTATGAGTATTTAAATTTTGGTGGAGCTCAAACGCTTGAATCTTATGCATCAAGTTCGGATAAAAAAGTACCGGAGAGCCATTTTAAGTTTTTAGCAAGTACGAAACTTTTCTACGAAACGGAGCACTGGGTGTTTGTGCATGGAGGGCTACCACCAAAAATGACTGTAGCCGAGGCATTGGCCAATGAAGAAGTTTATAACAGTTTTTTATGGATGCGCGATCATATAGAAAACGGTGATAATAAATGGGAAAAAACCGTAGTTTTTGGGCACACTCCGGTGAGAGAGCCCATTGAAAAAAACAATATGATTGGCATTGATACAGGATGTGTTTATGAACAATTTGGTAATTTAACAGCGGTAATTTTACCAGAGCAAGAATTTGTTCAACAGAAGAAAATCGATTTTTAAACTATTTATTATCAGTAATTAATGAGTCTAAGATGTGGTATAGTAGGGTTGCCGAATGTAGGTAAATCAACCCTTTTCAATGCATTAAGTAATGCAGGCGCTGAATCAGCAAATTTTCCATTTTGTACGATAGATCCAAATGTTGGGCAGGTGGCTGTTCCGGATTTACGCTTATTAAATCTCGCAGAACTAGCTCAATCAGCAAGTGTTGTTCCAACAAGTATCGAATTTGTTGATATAGCAGGATTAGTGAAAGGTGCAGCCGAAGGAAAGGGGAAAGGCAATGCATTCTTGTCGCATATTCGAGAAGTAGATTTAATTCTTCATGTAGTTCGTTGTTTTGAGGATGATGATATTATTCATGTAGAGGGGGATGTAGATCCTGAGCGTGATATAGCCATCATTGAGTCTGAATTGATTTTAAAAGATTTGGAAAGTGTAGAAAAGCGAGTTTCAAATCTTCATAAACAAGCAAAAAGTGGGGATAAGACATTTAAAGCTCAATTTGAAGTAGTCGACCGACTACGAGAACATCTTGAAAATGGCAACACTGCTCGTAATTTTGAAGCAACAGATGATCAAAAGTTAGTTTATCGAGATTTGTTTTTACTTTCAGAAAAACCTGTTCTCTATGCATGTAATGTTGGTGAAAACGACTTAGAATCAGGAACTAAATTAGTTGAAGTGGTTAAAAAAGTAGCTTCCATTTTTGGTGATGAAGTGGTGATGTTCTGTGCAAAAATTGAAGCTGAGATTGCCGAACTAGAAGATGAAGAAAAAGAAATGTTTCTTGAAGAATTAGGAGTTTCAAGTGCCGGAATAGACCGTTTAATTCATGCTGCGTATGCCGAACTTGGATTAATTACCTACTTCACTGTTGGCCCGAAAGAAGCCCGCGCGTGGACTATTAAAAAGGGGACAAAAGCACCACAAGCTGCAGGTGTTATTCATACAGATTTTGAACGAGGTTTTATTAGAGCTGAAACTATTGCCTATAACGACTATGATAAGTTAAAGACAGAAAAGGCGGCAAAAGAAGCTGGAAAGATGCGGCAGGAAGGGAAAGAATACGTTGTTGTTGATGGTGATGTATTGCTTTTTAGATTTAATGTATAGGTTTTAAAAACGAGTGGGAATCCTGCTGAAATAATGGAAAATTGAACTCGATGCCAAAACCAACAGAATTGGTAAAGGTAAAATCAGATTCCAACTGTTCGAGTAAAGTATTTATTAAAGTGAAACCTAATGAATTCATAGATTTGTGTTCCTCAACTTTATATCCGATGCCATTATCTATATAAGTAATTTTTATTTCTCCATTCTCTTGTAAAACAGAAAAAGAAATAAACGGATCTGATATATTTTTGAAGGCGTGTTTAACTGAATTCGTAAGCAATTCATTTATTAATAATCCTAGCGGGATTGCCTGATTTATAGTCATTTCAAAATCATCGGCAATATTGATAAATGATTTTGGGCTAATGTCAGTATCACCAAGAGAGAGAACATTCTTAAATAATTTCTCGATGTAAATGTTTAAGTTGATTTTAGAAAGTGTTTCTGAGCTATAAAGTAATTCATGTACATCGGCAATGCTTTTGATTCGATTACTCATTTCATCATAAAAAATCGATAATTTTTTATTATCAGACTTAAAAGACTGAAGGTGCAATAACCCAATAATTACTGCTAAATTGTTTTTTACTCGATGATGAATTTCTTGCAGTAGTATTGTTTTTTCGCTCAGGGAAGTACTAAGTTGTTGCTGTAAAGTGGTCTCGTTTGTAATATCCAAATGTGTACCAATAATTCTTTCCGCAAAACCCTCTTCATCACGCGCAATTACTCGACCTCGATCTCTTATAACTCGATATGACCCATCTTTATGCTTTAACCGGATAACTAAGTCAAATTCGTTATTCCCTTCAATAATATTTGCAAATTTATCTTCAGGTATATTAATATCTTCAGGATGCAGCATTTTTACAAAGGTATCAAAATCCGGTTCTATTTCCCCTGGTTCATAGCCAAGCATTTTATACCACCGCGTATTTACAATATTCTGTCCCGTTTTAACATTTAAATCCCATACCCCTAAATCAGCACCACGTATGGCAGATTCGAGACGAACTTCACTTTCTTTAATTTTTCGTGATGCCTCCATTCTGCGTGTTATATCCTGAATTGTCCCAAAAAGAGATACAATTTCACCTGATTCATTTTTTGTAGGAATACCAATTACTAATACATCCTTTTTCACTCCCTTTTCAGTCTTAATTCTAATTTCTTGTTCATAAGAGAGCCCATTGTTAACTGCCAATTCAATCAATTCATGGAAATGGGCTGCATCGCTGATGGTATATCCAAATATTATTTGTTCAAGATCGGGTTCTCCCAACTCTTTATCTCTTTCATAAATTTGGAAAGTTTCATCCGACCATGTGATCAAGTTATTTTTAATATCATAAAACCAATCGCCAATTTTTCCAGCCTTTTGGGCATTATTTAATCGATCGTTTGCAGCAACAAGTGCATTTTCGTATTGAATTTCCTTAGAAATATCAACGGCAATTGTATCCCATATTACTTGATTATTTTCACTATCTAATTTTGGAGTTCCGGCTGCCCTTATCCATTTTTGTTTCCCGCTTGGTGTTGTAAAACGATATTGAAAGCTCCATAAAGTAAGGTTCTTAGCAGATTCAAGAATAGTAGGACCCATTTTAATAACATCATCGGGATCGATCAACGACCACAACTTCGAGTTGTCTTCTAGAATTTCTTGTTGACTAATCTCATAAATATCCAGACATCGCTCACTGATATATTCAATAGTTCCGGGATTATCATCGCCCATGCTGTATCTAATAACAACGCCGTGTAAGTTCTCAGTTAAAGAGCGAAAAAGTTCTTCACTGGTTTTTAAATCAATCTCAGTTTTTTTTCTTTCAGAGATATCTTCTTGAATTGCAACGTATCCTGTGTGAATACCGTCTTCGAAAATGGGTGTTATATCTAATTTAATCCAATGCTCGTAACCATCTTTATGGTAGTTTAAGATTTCTTCAGAAAATGGAACTTTGTCTATTAAATATTGCCTGATCCTTTTTTTTGCCTCTGCACTGGTATTTTTTCCCTGCAAAATTGACCCAGGTTGTTTACCTATTGATTCTTCAAATGAGAAACCTGAAATTCTGCAATATGCTTCATTTACCCAGATTATTTTTTCATCTTTACCGGTTAAAATTACTCCATTGTGTGTATGCTTTGCTACTAACGACAGATTCTTAAGGTCTTGCTTTTGCTTTTCTAATTCGAGAATGAATTCTATCGACTTCAATTCTTTTAGAACAGACTGATTTAGATGATGTAAATCACGCTTTAAAATAATGTCGTTAACTCTAAAATCTGTAATAAGGCGTGCAACATCTTTGTCTTGCAATTTATTTGATAGAATTATTACAGGAACACTAGATCCAATTTCATTGAAGTAATTTAGAACATCAAAACTAGTGCCGTCTTCAAATTGATGATCAATAATAAGAATATCAGTTTGTGAGGCATCCCAATTAGATTGAAAATCATTTACAGAATAAAACTCAAGAACTTTCAGGTTTTTGTGAATTTTCCCTAATTCCTTTTTGATACGTTCAATATCACTCTTGCTATGATCTATAAGACCAACCCCTATTATATTCATAAGCAGCTAATAAAAATTCAATTTCTAAGTGTCTTCATCTAAACAGTATTAGATACATTTCATTTCCATAAAAATGAAGTATTATTTTTAATTAGTGTAACATTTTATCGGTATTTCAACCATGA
>Ga0316205_10005329_pt1 | contig 10729 bp, 9 predicted proteins | sample 3monthpyrite_MG_FD_204941 | JGI IMG/M metagenome (GOLD analysis project Ga0316205, IMG submission 204941) | Microbial mat bacterial communities from mineral coupon in-situ incubated in ocean water Damariscotta River, Maine, United States -... | ecosystem: Environmental > Aquatic > Marine >...
TTCAGTGTTTCAGGAATAAAGCTCTGACCACCAAAACCAGGGTTAACTGACATCAGTAAGATAACGTCTACTTTATCCATTACGTGCTTTAAGCAATCAAGCGGTGTTGCCGGGTTAAATACTAAACCAGACTTACAACCAGCTTCGCGGATCATCTGTAAAGTACGATCAATATGCTCAGAAGCTTCAGGGTGGAAAGTGATGTAACTTGCACCAGCATCAATAAAATCAGGAATAATGCGATCAACTGGCTTCACCATTAAGTGAACGTCGATTTCAGCGGTAACACCGTGTTTACGCAGTGCATCACACACCAATGGGCCGATCGTCAGGTTCGGAACATAGTGATTATCCATTACGTCAAAATGCACTACATCAGCACCTGAAGCGATTACGTCGTCAACTTCCTGGCCTAATTTAGCAAAGTCTGCTGACAAAATAGACGGGGCGATTTTGAAATCTGCCATGTTCTGAACCTCATTGTTTGGTTTAAAAATGAGGGCACACTTTACCCGATTAGGTGACTATTTTCAGCTTGATTATGTAAATTTACCTCCACACCAAAGTAAAGCCTTCAAAATCAACCACTTAAAACAGTTGGCCTTTACATCTTTATTCGTTATCCTGAGCAAATTACTCATCATATTTGGAGAATTTCCGTGTTTATTGCTAAATCACTGCACATTTTGGCTGCTGTTATCTGGGTTGGCGGCATGTTTTTCGCTTATATGGCATTGCGCCCGACCGCAGCCAGCCTGCTTGAGCCGCCTCAACGACTAGCAGTATGGGATGGCGTGTTCACGAAATTCTTCTTCTGGGTATGGATTAGTATTATCACTATCCTGATAAGCGGCTATCACATGATGTTCAGTGCATTTGGGGGCTTTGCCGGCTCTGGCATGCACATCCACCTGATGCATGGCATGGGGCTGATAATGATGATGATTTTCATGCACGTTTATTTTGCACCTTATAAGCGTCTGAAAAGACTGGTTGCAGAAGGTAATTTTCCGGAAGCTGCTAAAAACCTCAATACAATCCGCATAATGGTGGCTATTAACCTCGCCATTGGGCTACTGACTTTCATAGCTGCTGAGAGCGTTTTGCTATAATTAAAGACTAATGAATTATTCGTTAATTATTAGGTGATCCTTCGGGAATACTTGGGTAATAAAAAACCCTAATATATAGAGTAAATAGATGAATTTACTTTGGCTATTTGCTCTGTCACAATAACGCCATAAATTTTTACACATAAGTTCTATATTTAGATTTGATTTTATCTTTGGAGGATAATCATGAAACGCACATTATTAACACTGGCTTCTGTAGCCGTTTTAGGTCTGTCATCAACAGTAATGGCTGCTGGTGACGCAGCTGCAGGTAAAGCAAAAGCAGCTAGCTGCATGGGTTGCCACGGCGCACAAGGTATCAGCGCTGTTCCTACTTACCCTAACCTTGCTGGTCAGAAAGCGGCTTACACTGCTAAGCAATTAAAAGCATTCAAAAGTGGCGCTCGTAAAGACCCTACTATGAACGCAATGTCTAAGCCATTAAGCAATGCAGATATCGACAATCTATCTGCTTACTACGCTACTTTGAAATAATCGTTAGTAATTTCGATTAGTTTCATTCAGTCATTATGACTGTCAAAAGCCCTGTTAATGACATCATCAGCAGGGCTTTTTTGTGCCTGAGCGTTTTTCTCTCATTCATCACAGTGTCTCACTCAGCTACACCATTACAAACACATGACATGAACCCGCTGACATTGGTTTATGGGTTGCCGCTCGTTAGTCCGGCTCGTTTAACTCAACAGTCAACATTAACTGCCTCATTAAATGTAAGTAATACCATCAATACTGAAGATAAGAATAATGAAGTCCTGTTTATTGATGGCGAAACATCTGAACTAAACCTGATGTATTTTTTTCCAGTTAATGAAAAATCCAGTTTCAGAATAAGACTGCCATTTATTAGCCATGAGGCCGGTTCACTGGACAGCTTTATCGATGACTTTCACCAGACCTTTGGATTTCCTGAAGGTGATCGTCCAGACTTCGCCAACAATCAGTTTCTTTTTTTATATCAATTGAATAACACCGACATTATCCGAATCGATCAGGCAAACAATGGCATCGGTGATATTTCAATTGATCTGGCTTATCAGGCTTATGCCAATGACAAGGAAGCAGGTAGTTTGTGGAGCAGTATCAAATTACCAACGGGTGATAGCAAAATACTAACCGGCAGTGAAGAAATTGACGTCGCTGTCTGGTATGCCACTGAATATCAGTTTCATCCCGAATGGTCACGTTATTATAATATTGGCCTGCTAATCGCCGGTAAATCCGATATTCTTCCAGGCCTGCAAAAAACTGATATCTATTTCGGAACCGCAGGAATAGAATGGAAAACCACTGCAGCAGTAACCTTAAATATACAGCTGGACTTTCACACCGCTTTCTATGAAACCAAAACAACATTCTTAGGTGACAGCATTCAAATCAGTTCAGGCGGGCACATTAAGTTATCAGCAAGCAGTCGCCTTGATATTGTCGTGGTAGAAGATATATATATTGGTGCATCTCCCGATGTGACTTTTCAATTAGGCTATAACCAGACATTTTAGAACCTTTTATATGACGACTCGTTTACTTTTTATTTTATTATTTTTGTTTTTCTCAAACATTATTCATGCGACAGAAAAACTTTTCCAGACTGCTTCTCAAGCTGAAATTCCGGTTACTGTTTTTGAGGCCGATAAAAGTTCGCCGGTACTGCTCTGGATCCCATCTGAATTTGGTTTGCGCGGAAGAGAAGATGTAACCGCCCAGGCACTTGCAAAAAAAGGTATTGAAGTCTGGATCGCCGATCTGCACAGTGCATTTTTTCTTCCTTTTGGCCGCAGCAGTTATAACGACATTCAAAATGAAGACATAGCTGAACTCATTATAGCGGCCAGCAATAACAAACAGCGCGAAGTTATACTCTTTGCCACCGGGCGAGCAGCTCCTGTCGCACTACGAGCGGTCAGAAATCTACAAGCGAACAAACCAACAAACAGCATCGTTAAGCGCGCAATTTTATTCCATCCGAACTTTTATACGAACACTGTCAATGTCGGCGATGAAATCGACTACCTGCCAATTACCTATGCAACTAACCTTGCCATATACATCGTTCAACCTGGCTTATCCGGAAAGTCTTATCAACTAAAAACCCTGTCAAAGCATTTACAAAAAGGCGGCAGTGATGTGATGAGCCAGATCATTCCTGGTGTCAGTGATGGTTTCAATATTCGCGAACCGGACAACGAGCTTGAAAAACAGGCCTACTTAAAAACGCCTTCAGTCATTTTTAAAGCTGCAAATATACTAAGTCACTTTAAAAAAGAAAGACATGCCGTTAAGTTACCCGAAATAACAAGCAAGAAATCGTCAGGCCGTCTTAACGCAGGACTACAGCCGTACAAGGGAACAATAAAAGAACTTTATCTGAACTTTAATGACAGAAAAAATCAGCACCACACTCTCTCCAGTCATAAAGGAAAAATAATACTGATTAACTTCTGGGCTAGCTGGTGTCCACCCTGCGTGAAAGAGCTTCCTTCACTTAATCGCTTACAGAAAAAAATTGACTCTGATTTATTTACCGTATTAGCAGTAAATATTGGCGAAGATAAAAAAACAGTTTCTGATTTTTTAAAGCCAATGAAAATAAACTTTCCCGTATTATTTGATCCTGATGGTAAAGCAGTCAAACCCTGGAACCTGGTTGCCTTTCCAAGCAGCTTTCTGGTTGATAAGAAAGGGAATATTCGATACGGACTTTTTGGCGGTATTGAATGGGACAACGACGAAGTTGTTGGTATTATCAATAAACTACAAGCAGAAGAGTAGTCTGCCCATATTAACAAAACACAGTTTTATTTCTGCCTGTATTTTTAGCTTTGTACAAACACTCATCAGCCTGTTGCAATAATTTTTCTGGTGATGAGGAATGATCCGGAACAATTGTTGCCACACCTATACAACAAGTTATATAGGAAGCAGTAGCAGAAAACTCATGTTTTATATCACTTTCTTTCAAATGCTTATGAAATATTTCTACCAACTTTTCAGGACATTCTGCACTACTGTCATTTAGAACCACACAAAACTCTTCACCGCCAAAACGAGCAGCAAAATCATTTTCACGCTGAAATGTTTCACGTAAAACTGATGATACCTGCTGCAAACATTTATCACCCTGAATATGTCCATAATTGTCATTATATAGTTTGAAATGATCAATATCGATCAGCATCACTGTGATTTTTTTCTTATCCCTTAATGCACGCGACCATTCTTTATGCAACTGCGCTTCAAGATAACCTTTGTTATACAAACCGGTCAGACCATCTTTGACCAGAAGTTTTTTCAGACTATCATTCAGGTCATGTATTTTTTGGCTTTGTTTCAAAATATTTGAAACAATAAAATAACGAACGATTATTAAAAGAAAAGTAAATATCGTAAAGACAATAATATTTTGAAAAATCAATTTATCTGTAAAGGCTTTAATCTGGATATGATCTATCATATCCAGAACCAGCCAGTCCGAGTCATCAACCTCAGTTCTTGATAAAACTCGACTCAACTCACTTTCTGTCATCCTGAAGTCAAGTCTGTTTTCAATGGTATCTCTGCCACCGGTATCAGTAATTTCAATTAAAGGCTCAGGATTTTCGCGGACAAGCATTAATTTGTGCCCTTCCGGAGAAGAATACTTCAGGGCGTTCTGAATCTCACCCAAACCAAAACTTACAAAAAAGATATATTCTTTAGCTGACTTATTAAAACGATGAAGAATATCGTAATGATAAAGGATGTGATTTGGGTGCACTTTCGATTTATGATAGCCCGTATTAGCATAATCCAGTACATCACTTAAACAGACCGGACCTGTAAACCCGTCAAAATCATCTATCAACAGTTCTGCCTGATTATTTGTAATATTAATGGTAAAAAGATCGGGGATATATCGACTCAATTTCTGTTTGATTACTTCAAATAGCTCTTCATTATCCGGATCATCAATCAGGTAACGTATCAGCTCAATATTATCTTCAACAAAAAGACCAACATAACGCTTTCGACTGAATATCGCATTTTCGACAGCTTCGCGGGCATTGATAGCAGCTCGTTTACCAATATAGTGCTGGTTTTCGATAAAGCTGTTCTTACGCTCAATGGTTGACCAGATCATGATTGCTGCGAAGATCAGGAATACTGAGAAAAATAGACCTGTTACTGGAGGTCTCTGGCTAAGTTTTTGTAAAAAGTTTTTTTTCATCAGTCTTTTATTATTTTTATTTACATTTAAGTATATACGTCTTTTAAATAGTTTCTGTGAAATTTGCCTATTTGAACAGGTCCGGCTGTCGCATCATCCACATGTTACTGTCGTCACCATCTGAAAAATTCGATACAGTAATACCTAATAATCTGACTTTACGGTAACTAACCTCTGTTTTTTGCAATAACTCTGCAATAACCGGCAGCATGTCATTGACGCCACGCAATGCGTTCTGCAAGGTTTTGCTTCTGGTTATTTGCTCAAAATTATCGTATTTCACTTTTAATGTTAGTGTCTGTCCAGATAACTGTTTAGCTTCCAAACTATCACTTACTTCGATAGCCAGCAGCCCTAACACCTTCAGCATTTCATCTACATTATCCAGATCTTTTTCAAAGGTAGTCTCCGAACCCAGTGACTTTCTTTCACGCTGTGACACAACTTCTCGATCATCAATACCGCGACAGATATCAAAATAATAGGAACCTGCTTTTCCAAATGCTTGTTGCAACTCTGCCAGAGATAACGCTTTAAGATCAGCACCCGTATGCAACCCCAGCGATTTCATTCTGGCTTCAGTTGCTCTACCAACACCAAAGAATTTTCCAACCGGCAATGATTCAACAAACTGTTGCCCCTGTTGCGGACGGATTACGGTCACCCCATCTGGTTTGTTCATATCCGATGCAATTTTAGCGAGAAATTTATTGTAAGAAACACCAGCCGAAGCCGTTAACTGAGTTTGCTTGACGATTGACTGCTTGATGTCTTTTGCAATTAGCGTTGCAGAGCCTTCAAAGGAATTATTTTCAGTCACATCGAGGAATGCTTCATCTAAAGATAAAGGCTCCACCAGATCGGTGTATTCAAAAAATATCGAACGAATTATCTCAGAAGCTTCTTTATAGGCTTCGAATCTCGGCTTGACGATAATAGCCTGAGGACAGAGTCGATAAGCCTTTGATGAGGCCATTGCGGAACGTATGCCAAATTTTCTGGCTTCATAGCTACAGGTTGCGACCACACCCCGTTTGTCAGGCTGGCCACCAACAATCAAAGGTTTGCCACGGTATTCAGGAAAATCCCGCTGTTCTACCGAGGCAAAAAAAGCATCCATATCGACATGAATTATTTTTCTCTGTTTTTCCATGCCATTAAAATCCAGACGCCAGATACCCCAGTCGTTATGCTTCGTTATCCACCAGCGTTAATGCATGCCTGATCAGATCAAGCCCGGCATCCTCTTTGTGGGCATTTTCACTTAGAAAACGCTTCCAGGCCTTGGTTCCACTGACACCCTGAAAGATGCCCAGCATATGACGAACAATCGATTGCAATCGCTCACCACTGGCCAGTTGCTTTTCAATATAAGGGAACATGCTTTCAACCACCTGATGGCGACTGAGAATTTCATGTGAGTCATCGAATACCAGCTTATCAACCTGTGATAAAAGATAGGGGTTGTGATAGGCCTCACGTCCCATCATCACGCCATCTACATGCTTCAGGTGCTCTGTGGTTTCTTCTAATGTTTTTACGCCGCCATTCAGCGTGATATGACACTGCGGAAAGAGCTCTTTAATTTTATAAACCATCTCATATTTCAATGGGGGAACAGTACGATTTTCTTTCGGACTAAGCCCTTTCAGTATGGCTTTTCTTGCGTGCACAACAAATGAATTACAACCCGCCTCATGCATGCTACCAATAAAATCCACCAGCTCCTCTAATGAGTCTTTATCATCAATTCCGATTCGGGTTTTGGCTGTCACCTCAATTGCTGCCGCATCCGTCATACTGGCAATACATTCTGCGACCAGAGCAGGCTCTGCCATCATACAGGCGCCAAAGCTGCCATTCTGAACTCGATTGCTGGGACACCCAAGGTTCAGGTTTACTTCATCATAACCATAGTCTTCGGCAATCTTGGTGCACTCAGCCAGATGCCCAACATCACTACCACCCAATTGCAGGGCAACCGGATGCTCCTCTGCATTAAAACGGAGATATCGATCACGATCACCAAAGATAATAGCCCCAGTGGTCACCATTTCTGTATACAGCAGGGCATGTCGGCTAATCAGGCGTAAAAAATAGCGTTCGTGACGATCTGTCCAGTCGAGCATCGGCGCGACACTAAAAGCACGGTTAAGCATAATTAAGACTTTTTAAAGGGAGGTCTGGCTATTTTAAAGTAAAACAGGGGGAATTAATAACCAACAGACCTATCAGGAAACGAATATCCTGAGCCAGTCTGTTGTTTTAGAAGTTACTTAAGCACCAACAGCGCGGCGATCTTCAGCAGTTCTACGGTCTTTATCGGTTTTTTGTTTCATACTGTCTTCACAATCTTTCTGACGACGATCAGCTTTAACCTTACGCTCTTCAAGCTCACCTTCGATCAAATCCATCATCATAGTATGTCCCAGTTTTTCATCAGTACTCATTTTCTACTTTCCTCTAACAAATCATCAACACACAACCACTCAATTCATTACAATTCAAACAAACGCATAAAAGTAAATAATTAAAGCGATCATTACTATTTATAGATCATTTAGCAGAAGAATTCCATTCAACGCCCGCGAACTCAGTCAATAACCAGCCTTGTTGATGATTATCTAACACACTGGTAACTACCGACCTTTTCCCTGTCACATCAAAGTGACAATTATTTAAACACTCTGAAAATCACTTTGCAAAAGCCAAAACGTGGTTTCTGATAAATGGCTGCTTTTCGGTTTTATCTGGTCAATTAAACCCTGCTCTATTAATTACATTTAATATAACTATCTATCAAATAACTGGTAAACCGTATTGGCAGCTGTCGATGCACAACGGTGTTTTGGATAATTAAACGTGATTTTTTGCTTTTGTTCTTTTTCAATAACCTCTTCAGCGCTAACACCGACTTCTTTCAAAACCGTATCCATGTCCTGCTGTGCTTTTTTTCTGGCTTTGAACAAAGCCATCTGCAACCGACTATATACATTCACAGCACCATCACCCGATGTTTCTATGGCGAGGAAGTTTGCCTCTGGATATTGTCCTGTCACCAGCGACTGCACACCGTCAGACACACCGGACGAAGGCATACAACCAAACGGCTTAACACTGACAACCAGATGTGATTTTTTGTATTTAACGGCCTGAATTAACTTACCCACTTCCATATGCCCTTCACCACCGCGTAGTTCATTGGCATAATAAGCATGACTATCTTCTGCAAGTAAATCCATATCGGCCAGATGATAATCATTAAGACCTACCGCTTTAGCATAACGATTAAACCAGGCTTGCATAACAATATCAGCAAGCTTTAGTAGAACGAGTTTTTTTCGTAGCTTCAGTTTCTCGGTCCACGGCAAACTTAATTTTAATTGTTGACGGCTGTCGTATTGTTCAGCCCAGATCATATACAACGTCCAGTTTGTTACTGGCTGAATATCAACCTCTGCACCTTCTTTTTCTAAAAACTTTTGTAAATGATAATTACCATCACCCTCAGTGGTCATTGCCCAAAATTCACCAATAACCGAAACCTTTGGTTTAACCCTGAAACGATCAAGCTCAACAACAGATAATTTTCGTTTAACGTTACGTAATGCAGACATTACATTTTTATTGGCTTCCAGTTTTTCTACAATTAATTGTTTGCAACTTTCAAGTACGCGATTAACTTCGCCTTCTATTTTTTCATAAGGTCGCATTCTGTAGGCGAGCAAATTAATCACATCACCAATAATGATAGCTTTAAACATAGCTTTAAAAAATGTCGGGTTAAAGTCCAGTCCAAGATTTTCTCCACCCTGCTGTACTCCACCTGCACTTTCAAACAGCAAGACCCTGAAACCTTCAAAACCTGCATCTCTTAATGCTTTTCTATATTCAGTCACATACAAACCAAAACGACAAGGTCCACAGGCACCCGCCGTTGTAAATATATATGACTCAATTATTTCTTCAGTACTCACGCCTTTAACATCGCGCAAATGAATTAAATATTTAACTAAATTACCAACGGTAAAGTAAGTCGGATTACACTGCCCCCGGTTACCAAATTCTTTGCCTACTTGCATAGCTGCATTATCAGGACAATCAAGTGCCTGAAACTTATAGCCTATGCCAGTACAGGCCGCCTGTATAAAAACATCCTGCATCAACGTCAGGCCACCAAACAGAACAGTGGTCGTGTCTCGCTGATTAGAATGAAAAGTATTCGGGTTTTCATCAACCCAGTGCTCCTGAACTGAAGCATCAATATTTAAAATTTCGGCCTGCTGTTTTTCATAAAAACGAACTTCTTTTTCAACAGCATCAAAATCAACCTGAAAAACATTATTACTGTTATCCATCATTAACTTTCCCCACTCATCATTTTTTCTTCTTCCATAATTATCTGATCAGACATTTCTCGCTGCTGCTTCGAGACCAGTACCTGCTTATCATCTCTTTGCTTTAGAAAATTTGCATTAAACTGAACATTTACACCGGCATTATCTATCGCAACAACTTTTTCAAGCGCGGAATCATGCTTTTCAGCTGACTGTTTCAGATACTCTTGATATTGCTGACCAATCTGATCCCATTTTTCTTCATCTTCTGCAAACAAATTATTATTAAACTGCTTAATATGTTGTTGAATTAATTCAAGTCGCTTATGCCTGACTCTTTTTTCAAGCTCATTTATCTGCACCGCCCTGTCATTCAGTTTTTCCTGATAGCGTTCTAATGTATAAGCATACGTTTTGACACGAATTTTGATACTGCCTCCAGGCTTATTAGCATCTATATCATGCATTGCCATATATGGCGTTTTACTGACCGACATTATCTGATCAACAATGCCATAACTGGGTGCGTCATGACCGCACTTAAAGCTCGACAAATCAAGCACAGCCACATTCGGATGGCGTGCTGCAAATTTTGCTGCCCAAACTTTTTGCACCGAATTCACAGAATAGTTTTCTGGCCAGACATCTCTGATATCAAACACATCTTCGATCAGACCTTTCTCAATATCATTATGAAAAAACCGTTTTAAATATCCAGTATCTTTAGGAATTGAGCGAATTGAAAGCACCGGATAACCAAGAGACTGAAACTCTTCCAGTATTTCATGATTAAGGCCAGGATCATTATGATATGGACGACCCAACATTAACAAAGCAATCGTATTATTTTTTTCAGCTTCGGTAAGAATTTGTAGCCCGCGCCTTTGTAGCTCAACATCGACCGTTTGCATCGCTTGCCAGCCACGCATGCAGGCCAGGTGATTTTCATCTTCAGACAAATCCAACAAATCTGACCATGTTTCAAACAGCTGACGTTCTAACAGGGTTTTATCGGTAAAATCCAGCGCAGAATCTAAATAACGGATTCCATTTTG
>Ga0316205_10005330_pt1 | contig 10728 bp, 8 predicted proteins | sample 3monthpyrite_MG_FD_204941 | JGI IMG/M metagenome (GOLD analysis project Ga0316205, IMG submission 204941) | Microbial mat bacterial communities from mineral coupon in-situ incubated in ocean water Damariscotta River, Maine, United States -... | ecosystem: Environmental > Aquatic > Marine >...
TTTTTTCATGGCGGACACCCTACACGATGATTGCGCGGTTTTCAAGCAATTCGTGCCGATGAGTCAACTCGACTTGGTTTTGACCAGGTTTTTGGGGTGTCAAGAGGGGTTACCGGAGTGTCACTATCAATCCCGTCTGGCAAAACACAAAGCCTGTCAGAACGAACTAAAAGCGCTAAAAGCAGGCATTAAAGCAACGGAAGCAGAAAAGGATGCTTTGGTTGCAGCCGCCCGTGCCAAAATCACACCCGATGAGGCAAAGGACTTGATCCTTGCGCGTTTCTTGCTGACCTTGCTAGCTGAATACGATGTGCGACTTAAAGCTTATGTCACAGAACTGATCAAAGCCGTTGAAAACCTTCATAACAAATATGCAGTAACGGCAGAGACCATTACCAATGACCGAGATGAAGCAACGAAAGCCTTAGATGGATTTTTGAAGGAGTTGGGCTATGTGGCATGAGGAACCTCTAGGCGAATTATGCACGCCACGAAAAGGTAAAAATACTACTTTAAGTGAAGGGGTTAAAGACGGTTATCTTCCATACCTAGGTGCAGGCCAAATTTCGGGTGCTTCAATAGAAACATTTGCCAGTGTAGATGGTGGGGTTATATGTAACGAGGATGACATTCTGATTTTATGGGACGGGGAAAGAAGCGGGTTGGTTGGTTACGGTAACTCGGGCGTTGTTTCTTCAACAGCAGCAAAGCTGGTAGTAAACAAGAAAATCAATTCTGAGTATTTATACTACTTCTTATCTGAAAAATTTTCTTGGATTCAGAATCAGAGAACGGGTACTGGCGTACCACATGTTCCAAAGGACTTAGCAAAAATACTTTCTATCCGATATCCAAGAGAAGATTTAGCTCAGAAGAAAATAGCTCGAATCTTGAGAAGCACAGATAATGCAATCGAAAAAACACAAGCCCTCATAGCCAAATATGAAAATATCAAACAAGGCATGATGCAAGACCTCTTCACACGTGGTGTCGATGAAAATGGTCAGCTCCGCCCTTCATACGAAGAAGCGCCGCATCTTTATCAAGAGACTGAATTGGGATTGATTCCTAAAGACTGGTTGATGGAAGAGCTTCGTCACTTCGTGCCGAAAGCCGAATATGGTGTATCCATAAGCTGCGATGAGAATGCTGAAAATGTACCCGTCCTAAGAATGAACAATATATTCAACGGTGAATTTGATGTCTCAGACCTTAAATATGCACCGGAGCTGGAATTGACGGGTTTGTTCATGAAAGAAAAGGATGTGCTTTTTAATCGAACTAATTCATGGGAGCACGTTGGTAAAACTGCAATATGGAAGAAACAGCTAGAGAAAGCTTCATTTGCGTCATATATGGTTCGACTAATTCCAAACAACGACTTGATGATACCCGAATATCTATCTTATTGGCTTCAACTTGACGATATTCAAACATCAATACGACGCTTCGCGACTCCCGGGGTTCAGCAGGTAAATATTAATCCTACCAACCTCAGAAGAACATTGTGCTCTGCGCCAAAAGATACCTCCGAGCAATTGATGATCGTGAGCCGAGTTCAATCAATTGATAAGAACCTCGAAAAGGAAAGGCAGGTTAAAAATAAGCTAAAAAGCCAGAAATTGGGATTAATGCAAGACCTGCTTACTGGCAAAGTTCGGGTTGCTGAGGATAGAGAAGAACGTAAGGAAGCGGTGGCATGAGCGAGTATAATTTTGTAGAAAAGCCCTTTCTTGAACAATTGGCCGCGCTTGGCTGGGGTATTATTGATCAAGGCTCTGGTATTCCATCTGATCCATCCGTTAGTTTGCGTGAAGACTTTCGCCAATGGGTGCTGAAGGGTGAACTGTTTAAAGCGCTTGATCAAACCAATCAGCTCGATGATGGAACGCCTTGGCTGGCTGAGAAACAAAAAGAAGAAATCTATGATGATTTAACCCGTCAGTCAGGTAACTTGATTGAAGCCAACCAAGCGATTCAAGAGCTTTTATACAAATATACCGTTGATGAAAATGAAGTGACGGGTGAGAAAAGCCCCGATGTAAAAATCATCGATTTTAATAAACCAGAAAAAAACCGCTTCGTTGCGATCAACCAATTCAGAATTGATACGCCAGGTCGCGTTAAATCAATGATCATTCCCGACTTGGTGCTATTTGTGAATGGCTTGCCGCTGGTTGTCGTTGAAGCAAAAGACGGTAATGCCTTTACAGCCAACCCAATGAATGAAGCGCGCACTCAGCTTTGGCGTTACAGCAATCAACGTGAAGAAACGAAAGCAGCAGGATTAAAGGAAGGCGAAGAAGGCTTATTCCACCTCAATCAGTTTGTGATTGCGACAACAGGTGAAGAAGCTGAATTTGGCTCGATCACTTCACTGGATGAAAAATATTATTACGCATGGAAAAGCATTTACCCTGAAGAAAATGCTGTATACACACCGCCACTAGGTAAAGAGCGCCAGCAGGAAGTCCTTATCCAAGGCATGCTCGCCAAAGCAACGCTTTTGGACATCGTGCGTAACTTCATCATTTTCATGCAGGTCAGCGAGAATACGATTAAAGCCATACCGCGTTATCAGCAATACCGCGCTGTGGGTAAAATCATTCATCGTTTACAAACGGGTGTAACTTCAGATGAACGCTCTGGTGTTGTTTGGCATACCCAAGGTTCCGGTAAGTCCCTGACCATGGTGTTTCTCACTCGCAAGCTGCGCCATACCCATGACCTAAAAGACCTCAAGGTTTTGATGGTCAACGACCGTACGGATTTAGAGGAACAGCTTGGCGACACTGCCGCATTGACGGGGGAGAAAGTCTATTTCGTTGATAGCAGTAAAGACCTCAAAGAAGACTTGAAAGGTGATCAGTCTACTTTGCACATGGTAATGATCCATAAATTTATGGAGCGTGAAACGGGTATTCCTGACTATGTAGAGAGAGCGCTGGCTGGTGAAGCCGTTCCTCAATTTAAGCATTTCGGCGTGGTTAATGAATCTGATCGTATTCTGATATTGATTGACGAGGCGCACCGAACACAGTCGAGTGACTTGGGTAATAATCTATTTGAAGCTTTTCCTAATGCCAGCCGTATAGCCTTTACGGGAACGCCGCTTATAACTGAACGCCACAAAGAACGCACTATTGAGCGCTTTGGTGGCCGATATCTTGATGAGTATAAGTTAAAAAATGCCGAGGCTGATGGAGCCACGGTTAAAATTGTATATGAGGGAAAAACGGCTGATACAGCGATAAAGGCAAAGCATGAGTTTGATAGGAAGTTCGATAATCTGTTTAAAGACCGTTCGCCAGAAGAACTCGATGCGATCAAAAAGCGCTATGGCGCTATAGGCGATATCTTTGAAGCAGAAAATCGCATACAAGAAATCTGTGATGACCTTATCGAGCACTACGCCACAAAAATATTACCCAATGGATTTAAAGCGCAGATCGTCTGTCATTCAAAAAATGCGGCAGTTACCTATGAGAAGTGTCTCGCTAAATCTATTGCTGCATACCTTGCAAAGCTTAAAGAAAGTAAAGGTAACGAGGCGATTATTGAAGCATTAGCATTTCTAACTGCGGCAGTCGTTATTTCCAGTGATGGAACGAATGAAAAAGCGGTAATCACTGAAGCGAGAAAGAAAACCAAAGCGCTAAATGCGGTTGAGAACTTCAAGAAAAAGTATAACTACGATAAGCCAGAAACGTCTGTGGGCATTCTTATTGTCTGCGACATGTTGCTAACAGGATTCGATGCCCCAGTTGAACAGGTCATGTATATCGATAAGAAGATTACCGAACACAGCTTATTACAGGCGATTGCAAGGGTGAACCGTGTTTATCCTGATAAGTCTTGTGGTTACATTGTCGATTATGTCGGTTTGTCCAGCAACCTGAGTGATGCGCTGTCGATTTACTCAACCGAAGATCAGCAAGAGATTCTGGATACTTTCAAGGGCGTTGAGGCGGAAGAACCCATATTGCGTGATCGATACAATAGGCTTATTCAGCTTTTTGAAGATGCAGGCGTAAAACCAATCAAGTCTTTCGTTGAGCAGAATATCAATGATGCGAAAAATGAGTACGAGGTTTTAGAGCTAACGCTTGATGCTTTAGAGGATATCAAACTGCGGGAGACATTCAATGTCTACATGAAGAAATTCTTGGGGAGTTTAGATATTGTAATGCCAAACCCTTTGGGTAAGCCATTTACAATTCCAGCAAAACGATTTGGCTATATACATGCGAAAGCAAAACAACGCTTTAAAGATGACAGTATTACTATTGCAGGTGCTGGAGCAAAAGTTAGAAAGCTTATTGATGAACATCTGATTGGGCTTGGCATTAATCCAAAGATCCCGCCAACTGAATTGCTTTCAGATACTTTTATTGTAGAGCTAGACAAGAATAAATCACAGAAGTCGAAAGCCTCTGAAATGGAACATGCGATCCGAAAACACTGCAAGATTCATTTTGAAGAAGACCCCGAGTTCTATAAAACCCTCAGTGAAAAGCTCGATAGTGTAATTCAGAAGCACAAAGAAAACTGGGATCAACTTTGTCTTGAATTAATGGATATCCGGCAAAAGGCGAGTGAGGGGCGAACAGAGATAGTCGAGGGACTTTCAGCAGAAGAAACACCATTCTTTGATCTGGCAAAAGCGATTGCATTTAACGGCTCAAAGCCAACAGATGAAGACATGGATAGCTTGAAGAGTTGTGTTTCTAACATGTTTGAAGAGTTTCACAATACTATTGATATTGTGAATTTCTGGAAAAATGATCATGAAATCAAAAAGCTTAGAAGCACGCTTACTCGTCATATTCTGCTTTCGAATGTTGATCCAGCAATTGATGCTCGAGAAAAAATCGTATCTGAAGTTATGTCGTTAGCCAAAGTGCGGCATGAGCAAATACTAAATGGTAAGGGTAACGCATGAATCATCAAGTCCATGATATAGAATTCAGCTATTCAAAAAGCAAAAGGCGCACAGCAAGCTTGTTCGTAGAGCGTGACGGTTCTGTATCGCTCATTGTTCCTGAAGAGCTTGAGCTTGCAGATATTAAAGAGATTGTCGAAAAGAAACAGGCTTGGATATACAGGAGCCTCGCAGAGTGGAAAGACCTGAATTCATCAAAAGTGGAGCGAGAATTCGTTTCTGGTGAAACCTTCTTGTATCTCGGTCGGGGCTATAAGCTGCGGGTTAGCAATGATCTTAAATCTGACCTTATTCTTAAAGACGGTCATTTTCTAATCAAGGATAGTAAGCTCTCAAACTGCGTCGAAGTGTTTAAGGCTTTCTACCGAGAGAAAGGGCTAGAAAAGGTATTGAAACGCATTGAATACTACCAAGGCAAGGTGGGCGTTAAAGCTAATGAAGTTAGAGTGCGTGAATTAGGAAATAGATGGGCATCATGCACGCCCGAAGGAAACCTAAATTTTCACTGGAAGTGTGTAATGGCACCGCTTTCAATACTTGATTACATAGTCGTACATGAGCTTTGTCATTTACACCATCCAAATCATACAAGCGCTTTTTGGAATGAGGTTGATAAAGTCTTGCCGGACTACAAAAAACGATATGAGTGGTTAAAGCATAATGGTGCTGGTTTAGATATCGTTGGATAGAAAGTAGAGAGGGATAAGATGATCAAAATTGACTTTCACATGCATACGGTGGCCACCCCAAGTGATGCTCATTTTGAATTTTCTCTGGATACTCTAAAGAAATATGTTTCTAGCGCTGAGCTGGACGCTATTGCGATAACAAACCACAACATGTTCGACCTTGAACAATACAAGCTAATTAAAGAAGAACTAGATATATCCGTTTATCCGGGCATTGAGATTGATATAGATAATGGGCATATCTTGTTAATTTCAGATGGGACTAATCTAACTGACTTTTCTGTAAAGTGTAAAACCGTTACTCAGAATAATCCAACGGAAACTGACTATATCAATGTAGATACACTGCGCGAGATATTTCCAATTTTATCTCAATATATTCTTATCCCTCATTATGATAAACATCCTCCAGTGCCACAGGAAACGATTGATAAATTAGCAGAACATATTACTGCGGGAGAGGTGCAGAGTCCTAAAAAGTTCATGTACTGCAAAAAGGATGGGGCGAAGTTGGTTCCTGTGTATTTCAGTGACAGCAGGATGACAACGAAACTGCGTTCTATGCCGGTGCGACAAACTTACTTAAATTGTGGAAGTGCTGGATTTTCATCTTTAAAGAACGCTCTGAGTGATAAGAATAAAGTGGCTCTTTCTTCTGACGAAACAGGAAGTCTGTTCGAAGTTTTCGAAGATGGACAGAAGCTGATCTCTGGATTGAATGTTGTTTTAGGAGAAAGATCGTCTGGAAAATCCTTTACTTTAGATAGGATTAGCAATGAGTTTGAAAATATTCGATATATAAAGCAATTTTCACTTATTGAAAGAGATGGGAAGGATGATGAGCGTAGATTTAATAAGCTCTTAAGTGATAAGCACAGTTTGGTTACGCGCGAATATTTGGGCGAACTACAAAGCGTGGTCAACGATCTCGTTGATGTGGACGTTGATGTCGATGAGCGCTCTGTTGGTGATTATGTTGAGTCTTTGCTGAAATACGCTAAGGAGTCTGAACGTCATGATACTTTTTCGAAAGCCAAGCTATTTAGTGAAGAGAAATATTCGATTTCAAGTCAGAAGGGTTTGCAGGACTTAATAGCCTCGACTGAAAATCTTATCGAAAATATAGAATTTAGAGGAATCATCGAAAAGCACGTAACTATAGATTCACTGAAAAAGTTGATTATGGAACTGATGATTGACTACTCAAGCCGTGATCTGGATCGCCTTAAGAAAATTTGGGTAAACGAATTAGCCTCTGACGTTAAACAAAAACTTCGCACGCGAACCGCAAGTACTATTGTTGAAGATGTGGACTTATATAATATCGCTCTAAATAAATCTAAAGTGAGACGATTTGAGAGTGTGGTGGAGGACGCTCGTAAAAATAATGTTATTCAGCGAAAAAATATTCAGGGCTTTGAAGTGGTGGCAAAAGCCAAGCCTTTTGAGAGTGCGGGAGCGCTAAAGAAAACCAGTAAAACAAATAAGGCTTTTAGTGATGCTTTTTCGAGATATGAAGAGCCATATCACTTTCTTCAAGAGTTGAAGCAAATAGATGGAATAGAAGAAGCTGATTATTACAAATATTTCGTCGAGATTGAGTATAAAATTTTGAACAAAGATGGGTATGAGGTTTCTGGCGGCGAAAGATCGGAATTTAATTTGTTGCAAGAAATAAAAGACGCTCAAAAATACGATATGCTACTTATTGATGAGCCTGAATCATCCTTTGACAACCTATTTTTAAAGAGTGAAGTCAATCAACTTATTAAAGATATCGCAAAAACTATGCCTGTCGTAATCGTTACACATAATAGTACGGTTGGGGCATCGATCAAGCCAGATTATTTAATTTATACCAAAAAGCAGGTGTCTCCAAACGGAGTTCAATATATTGTTTATTCTGGTTTTCCGTCAAGTAAAGAGCTTACCTCTACAGACGGCAGTTCTATTAATACACTTGATGTCACTTTGGGGTGTCTAGAGGCTGGTGAGGTAGCTTACAACGAGAGGAGATCTGGCTATGAAAATCTTAAAAATTGAAAATAATAATGGATACTTTTGTTGCGAAGAGCCGCCAAATTGGAAAGAGATTGATCAGATCGATAAAGATACCCTTATGCAGTTACTAGATATTTTTATCGAAAAAGATGTTGTTATGGATGCTTTCGATGAAACGTTAATTCAAAATCAAGCGCAACAAATAATCTATAAAAGTGTGTATGAAAAGTTTTGCGCTCTAACTGAGAACAAAAACAAATTTGTAGATGAGAGCGAGCGCACTTATTTGTCAGCTATTCAGAAGTATCAGTCGTCAGATGGCACGTCAGAGTAATATCAAGGGAATGGAGCCCATATCTCTGTCTTGAAGAATTTTATAGGAACCAGCAAGAAGCGTAGGAAAATTAAAGATGCACGAAATTATCTGCCCGCACTGTAAGAAAGCATTTAAAGTTGACGAAGCCGGGTATGCTGAAATTTTGAAGCAAGTTCGCGATAGCGAGTTTGATCAGCAATTGCATGAGCGCCTTGAACTGGCTGAGAAAGACAAGTTAAATGCAGTCGAGCTTGCTAAGAGTAAGGTCAGCAGTGATATGCAGAAAGCCGTATCAAATAAGGATGCGGAAATTAAAGAATTGCAGGCAAAGCTTGATTCTGGTGAGGTTGCAAGGAAGCTTGCGGTGAAAGAAGCATTGAGTTCAGTTGAAAAACAGCGCGATACACTAGCCAATGAGCTGAAGCACACGAAGCAAGAGTATGAGGCGGCGACAAAGCTGGTCGAGGCAAATCAATCAAAGGAACTGCAAGAGATCGCTACAAATAAAGAGGCTGAGATACAAGAATTGAAGGCAAAACTTACCGCCAACGAAGTTGCTCAGAAGCTCGCAATCACTGAGGCAGTTGGAAAGGTTGAAACGGAGCGTGATGAGTTAAAAAATAACCTGAAGCATGCGGAACTAGAAAAACAACTTGCTGAGAAGTCGCTTAAGGATAAATACGAGACACAGATAAAGGATCGCGATGATGCAATCGAACGCCTTCGTGATATGAAAGCGAGGCTGTCGACCAAAATGGTTGGTGAAACGCTTGAGCAGCATTGTGAAACGGAATTTAATCGTATTCGTGCAACTGCATTTCCTAGAGCGTATTTTGAGAAAGACAATGATGCTAGAACAGGCAGCAAAGGTGATTACATTTTTCGCGACTCGAACGAAGCTGATACCGAAATTGTTTCGATCATGTTTGAAATGAAGAATGAGAATGACACGACCGCCACCAAGAAGAAAAATGAAGACTTTTTAAAGGAGTTAGACAAGGATCGTGCTGAGAAAGGCTGTGAGTATGCAGTATTAGTATCATTGCTAGAGCCCGAAAGTGAACTCTATAACTCAGGGATTGTTGATGTATCCCACCGACACCCGAAAATGTACATCATTAGACCTCAGTTTTTTATCCCCATTATTACACTGCTACGCAATGCGGCAATAAAGTCGATGGAGTACAAGACCGAACTCGCGTTTGTCAAGGCACAAAATATCGATATAACAAACTTCGAAAACGATCTCGATAAATTCAAAACCGCTTTTGGGAAGAACTATGACCTGGCATCCAGGAAGTTTCAAACGGCAATAGAGGAAATTGATAAATCAATTGATCACTTGCAGAAGACGAAGGATGCCTTGCTAGGAACGGATCGAAACCTTCGGCTTGCGAACAACAAGGCGCAGGATGTGACGATCAAAAAGCTGACACGGCGTAATCCTACCATGGAGGCGATGTTTGAGGAGCTAGATAATCAGGATACCACTGATGCCGAATGATCAGTTATATTTTTTAACCAAAGGTTAGACTTCCAAAGTTCTTGAAGTGATTTCGCGTTGAATAATTTCAATGGATGCCAATGCGTTCCGTCGCTCATGAGTGTTGGGATTGCTTTTCGAAAGCTCATTAAATGTTAATCTGAGCAGTGCGTACAATTCTTTTTCACTTTTTGCTGCCAATTCAAATCTCGCAATCAATTTCATTGTTACCTCCTGATGTTGGAGGCCGCGATCATCGCGACCTTTCGTAAGGCCCCAATGCGCGGGAGGTCATGTTCTGCACCTGTGGTCGAAATATATGGAGAAGCGTAATTTTCACGCTTGCTGACCTAATGGCCAACCGCTGCAATCAACAGGATTTAGAAAGGACGCCGGACGCGGCTTTTGATAACTCAGGAGCGTGACAGAGAAGTGGTTACGTATGAATGGCTGTTGGTAAGAGCAGCCCGCCCGTTTGAGAGACAAGATTTGCTCACCTTGCAGGTGAGCCTATGTAATTGAAGAGCGCGAAGGGCATTGCATCCCCTCACAATCAAGAAAAATGACGGTTTCCACTTTGTAGACCCTCCGCAATTTTTCTGGATTCTTTCACCCCCGCCTAGTCGGCCTAGTCGCCAGAGGTTCATGAGCAGCGCACCAAGCAGTGCTTGTAAGAACCTCAACAGCGAATTAAGGAGATTAGAAAATGTGTGAAGAAATCAGAATTTACGTGGCAGACCTCGCAGCCTATAACAACGGTAAGTTATACGGAGCGTGGATTGACGCGACCCAAGACCTTGAGGGCATTCAAAAGCAAATCACTCAAATGCTGGATGAAAGCCCAGAAGAAGACGCCGAGGAGTACGCTATTCATGACTATGAGGGTTTTGGCGGTTATTCAGTGAGCGAGTACGAAGGCATTCAGTCAGTGCATGAAATCGCTTGTTTTATCGAGGAATATCCAGAGATTGCAGGGGAATTGCTCAGCCATTTTGGCGGCAGCATTGACGAAGCCCGCACAGCTATAGATGAAAATTATGCGGGCTGTTATGAATCCGTTGCAGATTTTGCCGAGGAGCTAACCGAAGATTCAGAGATATCCAGGACATCCATAATAATTTGACCAACAAATAATCACCTGCTAATCTTTTTATTAGATAAAGACAAATAACTCGTGAGTCACGAGTTATTAGCTCGTTTTTATGCCGCAGCCAGTCGACATCCCTCTACCTGTGTCGTATCAATGCGTTTGATGATGAATTCTAGCAGGATTGAGTGTTTTCCGAAAACCTCGAGG
>Ga0316205_10005331_pt1 | contig 10728 bp, 6 predicted proteins | sample 3monthpyrite_MG_FD_204941 | JGI IMG/M metagenome (GOLD analysis project Ga0316205, IMG submission 204941) | Microbial mat bacterial communities from mineral coupon in-situ incubated in ocean water Damariscotta River, Maine, United States -... | ecosystem: Environmental > Aquatic > Marine >...
AGTGAACACTTGATCAGAAACTTAGCCCATGAAATCAAAAATCCACTAGGGGGCATAAAAGGCGCAGCGCAGTTGATGGAAAGAAAACTTCCTTTAGATTTTCCGCAAAAATATTCGCAAATTATCATCCGAGAAGCCGATCGTTTAGGCGCTTTAGTGGATCGACTTTTAATGCCAGCAACACCTGAAGCAACGCAATTAGTGAATCCTCACCAACTAATTGAAGATGGATTAGAAATAGTATTACTGCAAAGCGATCATTCATTTCAAGTGGTTAAAGATTATGATCCAAGTCTGCCAGATATTAAAATTTCTCCCAACCAAATCATGCAAGCATTACTTAATTTAATTAAAAATGCAACTGAAGCGATCCAACTATCAGGTCATAAAAATGACGAGGGTTGTTTAACACTAAGAACTCGAATGCTTCACCAACACACGATTGGTCAATCGCAATATCGGCAAGTAATAAAAATAGATGTTGAAGATAATGGAATTGGTGTACCGGATGACTTAGTTAACGACATATTCTTCCCAACAATCAGCGGAAAACAATCGAGTGGTTTAGGCTTGAGCATTGCACAAAGTTTAGTACAACGGCACAAAGGCATTATTGAATTAGAAACACCTTCTGCTAAAACTTGTTTTAGTATTTATTTACCATTATAAAATTTATCTTATCGCTGTTTCGTATAAAAGATATGGGAAATGTATGAAAATTGATCAGTTTAATAAAAAAGTTCTTTTAGTTGATGATGACGATAGTATTCGTTGGGTACTAAACGAAATGTTGATCGATATGAAACTGTCAGTGACTCAAACCACTACCGCAGATGACGCACTAGAATTATTACAAAATTCGCATTTTGATTTAATGATTTCAGATGTCAGAATGCCCGGTAAATCCGGCATTGAATTACTAAAGACTTGTCAAAAAATTTATCCTAACTTACCCGTGATTATAATGACAGCTCACTCAGATTTAGATAGTGCAGTAACCGCTTACACTAAAGGCGCATTCGAGTATTTGCCTAAACCGTTTGATCTTGATGAGGTAAGTGATATTGTAGAGCGTGCATTAACGCCAAAACAAAATACGAGTATCGAGCCTGAAATAGTGCCAGACAATAAGTTTTCAATTGTCGGCGAAGCGCCAAGTATGCAAAATTTATATCGTGCGATTGGACGACTTTCGAATTCTCATGTGAGCGTTTTAATCAAAGGAGAATCAGGTACCGGAAAAGAATTAGTTGCTCAAGCACTTCATCAACATAGTCCTAGAAAAAACAAGCCCTTTATCGCACTTAACATGGCAGCCATCCCAAAAGATTTGATCGAGTCAGAATTGTTTGGTCACGAAAAAGGCGCTTTTACGGGCGCTACAGGACGATCATTAGGTCGATTTGAACAAGCGGATCAAGGAACACTTTTTCTTGATGAGATCGGCGATATGCCACTTGAAACTCAAACACGATTATTACGGGTTTTATCTGAAGGTTCATTTTATCGGATTGGATCAATTCACCCCGTTTCCGTCAACGTCAGAATTATCGCTGCAACTCATCAAGATCTACTTGAAAAAATCGAATATGGAGAATTTAGAGAAGATCTTTATCACCGCCTGAATGTTATTCCGTTGGAGCTACCGCCGCTCCGAGAAAGAGTAGCGGACATTTCTTTACTCTCAAATTATTTTCTAGACAAAATAGCCAAAGAACTAAATGAACCAAAAATTCAAATCTCAGAATCAGCGCTCGTCGAAATGAAAAAATTCGATTGGCCTGGTAATGTTCGCCAGTTAGAAAATACCTGTCGCTGGCTGTCCGTTATGGCAAACAGCCAGTTTATTACGCCAAGCGACCTACCTAAGGAATTATTCAATAAAACCTTAAAACAAAACTCTAATCATTGGAAAAAATTGTTGTCTAATCATCTAAAAAATCGATTTAGTGACGGCGATAAAAACTCACTCGTCGACATTCAAAATGACATCGAACAATTACTGATTAAAACAGCTCTAGAAATATCCGCAGGAAAAAAAGCCGAGGCGGCTGGCTATTTGGGTTGGGGGAGAAATACCTTAACCCGAAAACAGAAGTAGTTGTTTTAATGCTCGTAGCTTAGTTAATATCAAACCATATATCGCAACTTGAGCTTTGCCCTTTTGATGCTATCAGAGTATAGTTATCTGACAGCAATAGGGATATGCAGTGCCGCCGTCCAAGGAATTATTATCTTATTCCTAACAATCATCTCTATTACCAAAGAAATGTAGTTCTGTACCTATACATTGGTATTAATAGCCGCTTTTATCCAAGTATATACAGTCAGTTTTTTGTATAAAGCTTTTCTTAAGGCGTTATTTAAATTCAAATATTACAAAGGAAAAACTCATGGCTTATCATTTTAAAAATCTTGTATTTGAGGGCGGAGGTGTTAAAGGTATTGCTTATGTTGGTGCGATGCAAATACTTGAACAAAAAGGTATTCTATCTAAAATTAAGCGCGTCGGAGGAACATCGGCTGGTGCAATCAACGCGGTGATGTTTGCTCTTGGTTATAGCAATCAAGAAACTTTAACGATTCTGAAAAAACTTAACTTCAATAATTTTATGGATGACAGTTGGGGGTTGGTACGTGATAGTAAAAGATTGGTAAATAAATACGGTTGGTATAAAGGTGATTTCTTTCATGAATGGGTTAGTAAATTGATCAATGACAAACTGGGGAACCCTAATGCCACTTTTCGTCAGTTGACCGCAGCCAATAAACCAGAGCTTTATGTTTATGGAACGAACTTGAGTACACGCTTTGGTGAAGTATTTTCAAATGAGCATACACCGGGAATGCGTATAGCAGATGCGGTTCGAATATCTATGTCGATACCGCTGTTTTTCGCTGCTGTTAAAAATACTCGTAAAGACATTTATGTAGATGGAGGAGTACTAAACAATTATCCTGTAAAACTATTCGACCGGGAAAAATATTTAGGTGATGAAGTTTCTGAATTGAACTCAAAAGAGCGCTCCTACTACACCGAAGAAAACTTGGGCTTTATCGCAAAGCACCCAAACTCTAGCCCCTACCGCTACAACAAAGAAACCTTAGGCTTTCGTCTAGATAGCAAACAAGAAATCGGTGTTTTTAGAGATGGGGCAGAACCTCAACACGTTAAAATAAATGATTTTTTTGATTATGCTAAAGCGTTAATTACCACCGTCATCGAAAGCCAGGGCAACAGCCATCTTCACAGTGATGATTGGCATAGAACAATTTATATCGATACCTTAGGTGTAAGCACAACTGATTTTGATATAGAAGACGAAAAAAAGTCAGCGTTACAACAATCCGGTGCTACGGCTGCAGAAAAATATTTTGGCTGGTTTGATGATGAAAATAATCTCGCACACAATCGTCCTGAAGCTGGTTAGTTGTTCTTGTTACTATTCGGCTGTGCGTATTCTCATAATTTACTAGCTAAGCGATTTTCGCGAAGCTAGATAGAGTATTGTGCAAAGATTTTAGACCCAGATTTTAGCAAGGAGAGCCAACATGCGTGAAGGTTATAAAATTGATTTTCTAGGTTCTAATCATAAGATAGAACTTCCTCAACCTGGTATTGCTTTGCAGTCCGATATTCTACAACCACCAGAACTCCCTAGCGGCGAATTTGTCGTCCCGTATATTAATTACTCTCTCTTAATGAGTCGCAGTACTAAACAAGCACTTTATTCCGCAGCAAATGTCGATCTAGACCAAATGAAACCGGTACCAGGCAAAAAAGGGCGTAGATGGTTTATCGACCGACGGGTGGGACGTGATAATCAAATTCCTAATTATCCTTATCAAGGTACCCAATGGGATCGCGGGCATCTAACCAGAAGAACAGCGGTTACCTGGGGAGAAAATATTAACTTCGCTACCAAAGCTAGCAATGATAGTTGCGCATACACTAACGCCTGCATCCAACATGAAAATTTTAACGAAGATGAATGGAGAGCAGTAGAGTTACTTGTATCTAAATTTGAATTAGCCAAAAAACTGACCGTAATAACTGGTCCAATTTTTACCACCACCGATCGATTTTATATTAAAGAATTTGAAGACTACCCAGTTAGAATTCCTTCGGCTTTTTGGAAAATTATTGCCTATGTGGATGACCATCAAAAAATGAACACACAAGCCTATATTTTTTTCCAGGATATTCCAAGTGTGAAAAGTTCAAAAGCGAGAGCAAGATTGAAACTAAAAAACCTACAAGTGACAACGACTGAAGTGTCTCTTTGGACGGGTTTAGAATTTGATCTGTTGCTGTTTGATTCGAATCCGCTTAAATTCTATAGTGGTCCAGAAAGTATTAGCACCAAAAAACATAAAGAACTTTTAAACAATGATTCTGCTACCTTACAGTTAGATGAAGGGATAGTTGGAGAGAGCTCTATTAATGCCGCGCGAAAACAATTTCCGCTGGAAAAATTTTATGAACTTATCAATGAAATAAGGTGGGTTTAGAGGTAAACCTAATTTACTATTCGCCCTACAAAAATCAATTGTGAGTGTAAGCTAATCTAATTTTTCCCCATGCTGAAATCTTACGGTTAAAGATAGCGTTGATAGTAAGTAATCGACAAAGTCTCAATTGAGCATTTTCAAATAATTCATAATTGGTGCCATATTGAAGCGACTTAAATAAAATGAGTAAGTTCGCTAGTATTTGTTTTTCTATAAATCGCTTAGAGTATTTTTCGTAATCCAATAGCTCAACAAACTCAACTATTTGGTCGCCCTCTAGCGGGATATTTTTAGTTTCTGATGCACCAAACATAATTTCTGATATGCTCTGTTGCCTAATTGAACGAGCTCTTTGGGCAGCGGTTCCAAAGTAATTATCTTTAACCTTGTGGTATTGTTCTTTTGAATAATCTCTATAAGCCATATTCAGTTCTTTCTCATAAACTTGCATCTTGTTAGTCAGTAGAATATTAGGTGTCCACATAGCCATAATACCATTAGTCACAAAGTCTAATGAGCGGATTAAATGTAAACCCTGAGAGTTATGCTTAGCCTGAGAAATGCGGTTCTTGAGATATTTTATGGAATAGGCTGAAATGATTTTTTTTGTTTTCCTAAATCGTTTGTTATGCTGTAGAGCAATTGTATAACCATTTTCATCATCCGAAATTATTGTATCATATGGGATTTTTGTACTCGAATATAACATCTTAGGAATATAAAAAGTACCATTTTCGCTAGCGTATACACTGTTGATCCTTTCTATCAGAATATCAATTTCTTTCGGAGATAAGCCGACTAAACAGTTTTTCCTACATTGATATTCATCTCTTAGTCTAAAAATTGTTGCAGCCTCGTTGCAGCTTAACGGTTTTTTTGAAAAGGGATTCGCCACCTCAAGCACCATTAGCTTCTCTTGTAAAGCCATTCGATTTGCTTCAGGCTCATCATATTGAGCCAGCTCTTTTTTTATGCTGCTTATTCTGCTTTTTAATTCGTCAGAAATTGTAATTTTTGAACTCGCTTTTTCATAAGCTAATAAGGGTAAACTCGATTCCAAATTCGCTGGTTTTACAAACATTAGCTCTTTAACAAGCGAGTCGATTTGCCCTTGGTGCCAACAGACATAATAAAGCACTTCCGAAAACTGTTCTTTCATAGCTTTGTCTAAAATCTTTTCAGCATGTGTATTTGGATTATAGATCGTAAGTAAATGTCTGGCATATAAATACTCACCAAAACACCGATGCACAAAACGAAGTCCAACAGTCCCATTGCCACGAAGTACCCCAATATTAATGTAAAATTCAATCAATTTATTAGGTATATAGGTTCCCTCTGATTGACTTAGACCTAACTCATCTGATAATTCACCTAAAATAGTTTTTTTTGCCTTATCGTTATGAACTAAGTAGGACAAGTAAGCCAATATTTCTACTAATTTTTTGTTAGTCAAATTAACATCACCTTGAACAATAGCATCAAGATCAAATTTCACTTCTTTCATCATTGATATTAATTGACTACTGCGCCTAGAAATCGATTCCCTAATAAACATTTGAATTAATTCCGGCTTGCTGCTCGGGAGTTTTTTGTTACCTATAAAATCTAAAAAGACCATTAAAGTTAATAAAAAAGGATTGCTAGCTAGTTCCATCGTCGCTCCTGAAATCCTAACCATAAAATCTTTAACTTTAAATATCGTAATCTCATTCGCTTTGTAATATGCTTTGTCACTCTTAAAATCGTAAATGTTTTTTGCTAGTTTGGAAATTTGTTCTTCAGAAAATGGTTGCATGCTAAATGTTTTTAACCTGTCAGAATTAAATAGTCTCACTCTATCAAATGATGTCGGTCTACCAGCAATTAGAATCGATACATTTCTTTTAGCAATGCCTTTATATACGACATCTAGAAACTCATCTCTTTTTTTAACATTATGGAATTCATCAAGACCGTCAATTACAATAAGGCATTTCTTATCAAGTCGTTTCGTGATCCAAACTAAGCAAGCTTGTTCAAAAAAGCTTGACGAACTTAATATTAAAAATGGTAACAAATATTTAGAACTATCCAGAATCGCTTTTTCATTTGAATTAAACCTATCAGGGTTCCTTAATAGTTTTGATATACGATTTGCATTGACTAAAAAAACTTCATTAAAAATCGAGCTTTCGACATGGGCATAATAATCACAAATATAGCGACATAAATTTGATTTCCCGTATCCCGGAAAACCCGTTAAATTAGCTCTAGCACTATCTTGTTCGAGATGCCTGGTTAAATCATTCAAGCTACTAACACGTATCCTTTCAAAATCATCCTGTCTTTTTCTGCTATGAAACTCTGCTTGTTTTGCTCCGATTGAATTTCTCTTTAGTTTGATATCTGGGACTACGTAGTATGAACTACTAAAAGGAATGTCATGCCCATAGCTTGTACCGTTTACTAAGAACTCGATAGTATTGCTAAAAACATATTCTTTTGTTTGAAAACGTTTGTATTTTTTATTGGTGTTCGAAAGTATTTTGTATTTAGACAAAAAAATAAAAAAATTAAGTAACTTTTTTATCTGAGGATATCGGCTAGCATAAGTAACGTAAAAGTGGGGAAAGATGACAGTTAAAATAGCAATCAGAGCGATGACTGAAAAAGCTACTAATAAAACATTACCACTATTAGATATGTGTATGTAAAATGTGGTAAAAATATCGAACATTAGCTACTCTCTATATAGTAACCAAATTCCACATTAGTTTTATTTAACTTAATCCATTGAGATAATTTGTTATTTAGGCTGTTGGTTTTAAAAATAAATTTAGACATAATGAATCTTTGCCTCTCAAAAAGAGTTGAGAACTAAAAGAAACAAAATAGAGCGGTTGGTTAGGAATGACATCCCTAGTAACTCGGCACGGCTGTTCCATTTCATTGACTATACTTGATTGTACCCCGATCAAAATGTAAAATCTAATCTCAACTTGAGAAACGTTTAAGATAGAGATACGTATCACATAAGTTGGCTACACCATGCAAAAATTAGTTCCGACACTGTTTATTACCTTACCAGTGTAATTACAAAAAACTAGGATTCCATCAAAATGTCTTACATAAAAAATCTAAAATGTACAAAATGCAAAACCGAATATCCTAGTAATAAACTAATGAATCTATGCCCAAAAGATAATCGACCACTAGAGCTAATAATTGACACCAATAAGATAAAAAAAGACAAACAAAATTTTGAATGGTATAGACCGGAAATCAAATCAATGTGGCGTTTTGGATCACTACTAGGGCTTGATATCAACGATGTAAATGACCAGAAAAATATTGTGTCACTCGGTGAAGGTTATACTCCTGAAATATATCTGGTAGACCATCCTATCGCAAAGAAGTTCAACTTTAATCTGTTTTTAAAAGATGAAGGACAACCGCACAAAGGGTGGGGAGCCAACCCAACTGGGAGCTTTAAAGATCGCGGAATGAGTATGGCCATTTCTATGGCGAATCATTTTGGCGTTAAAAAAGTCGTAGTACCAACTCAAGGTAATGCAGGAGATTCTCTTGCAGAATATGCAATGAAGGCAAATATGCAATCGGTGATCATTATGCCTGATGATACTCCCATGCCAATTTTAGGACGAGTATCTGCGCTGGCAAAAATGCGTGATGATATTGAAATCGAACTAGTCAAAGGCACTATAAAAGAAGCAGGCGCATTAATGAAAGATAAATATCTATCTCAAGGATATTTTAATATGGCAACGTTTCAAGAACCCGGCTGGCGGATAGACGGAAAAAAGACTCTCGGTTATGAATTAGCCGAACCTGCAGATGGTAAAATCCAGGATTGGAAACTACCAGATGTAGTACTTTATCCTACCGGTGGGGGAACCGGAATTTTGGGGATGTGGAAAGCCTTTGATGAAATGCAGGCTTTAGGATTAATCGATGAAAAACGTCCAAGAATCATTTCCGTTCAATCTGAGAATACCGCTCCCGTTGTGAATGCATATCAAAAAGAAGATTTAGATACAACTCCCTCAAATGCAGGTGAAACTATCACCACGGGGCTTAATGTGCCAGGTGGTGTCGGTCATTTTAAAGTGCTGGATATAATCAAAAAAAGTGGTGGAATGGCAATTGCTGTTGATGAAAGAGCGATCGGAAAAAATTTAACTTATATTTATCAAAATTACGGCATTTGGATCTGCCCGGAAGGTGCTGCGACCATCGCAGCTTTAGACTCGGCATTAGAGAATAATATGATTAACCCTGGCGACAAAGTGGTTGCTTTTAATACTGGTTCATTCGAAAAGTATTTACCGAACCTCAGAGAGTTCATTTTTGATTACTGAAATAGCCTATTGCATATTTTATCTACTATTTTTGGAACTTCTTTAAATAAATATTTGAAAAACACCCAGAACTTCTATTAAAATCCATATCGAAATTTTTTACATTAACTGATGACTCGTTCAACTTAACCTGGCTTAAAAAGGAGGTAAATATGTTTCTCTCGTTAATTAAATCTATAATTTTAGCTCTCCCACCTCCAAAATTTTGAATTTTGAAAAACTAATTTAACTTATCTAAACCTCTAAACTATACGTTTAAAAACAACTTTTATGTAGGAGAATGATATGCTGGAAGTTACCCAGTTGACGCGAAACTATGGCGCTCTGAAAGCGATAGAAGATGTCAGTTTTAAAATTGGCAAAGGTGAAATTGTTGGATTGCTTGGACATAATGGGGCAGGAAAAACAACCATTATGAAAATCATCAGTGGTTATTTAGAACCCAACCAAGGCACTGTTTGTGTCGATGATATTAATTTAGCTGACCACCCCAAAATGGTTCAAATGGGACTTGGATACCTTCCTGAAAACCTCCCCATCTATTCCGACATGACAGTCGCGGAATATCTAGATTACGCCGCAGATCTCAAAGGGCTAGAGGGAGAACAAAAACTTAAAGAAATCAAAAAAGCGATAATCGATACTGATATTGCCCAAAAGTTATTATCTCCAATAGCCACTTTATCCAGAGGATTTAAGCAACGTGTAGGCGTAGCCCAGGCCATTTTAGGACAGCCCAAACTACTCATTTTAGATGAACCGACTAATGGCTTAGATCCCGATCAAACTCAACATATGCGAGAGCTAATCCGAGAAATTGCAAAGAATGCAACCGTAATATTATCCACGCATATCATGCAAGAAGTAGATGCCCTTTGTACTCGAGTATTAATTCTACGCGCTGGAAAATTGGCCGTTGATGAGAAATTGGAAAACCTGAGAGGTAGCGATAAAATACATTTACAAACATCTATGCCAGAGCAAGAGGTTTCGATGTTAATGGACCTTGACGAAATAAAGTCCGTTAGATTGTTAGATAAAGAAAATTACCAGCAAGACAAATTGATCGTTTATAGCTATCAAATCACCCTGAATTTAACCACTAACCAACGAAAAATTTGTGCACATCTAGCATCGATCATTATCAGCGAAAAATACCAACTTTATACATTACACGCGATACAAAGAGATTTAGAAACACTTTTTAAAGAAGTGAATGAAAAAAGCTACATGCGAGGGGGACTCAACAATGCAGCCTAATATTAATGCTAAGGTAACAATTGCAAAAATTGCAGCGAAAGAAATAACACTTTTCTTTGCGTCCCCAATCGCCTATTTATTTCTCGCTACGTTCGCCACAATCACACTTTTTGTTTTCTTTTGGGGGCAGTCCTTTTTCTCAAGAAATATTTCTGATGTTCGTCCTCTTTTTGAATCGATGCCCGTTTTACTTATATTTTTAAGCTCCACCTTAACAATGAGATTATGGAGCGAAGAACGTCGCTCAGGCACGCTCGAATATATACTCACCCAACCTGTTCCACTATGGCATTTTGTTGTAGGCAAATTTCTCGGTTGTTTATTTTTACTAGTTATCGCTTTATTCATTACCTTACCTCTACCAATCACCGTTTCAATTATTGGCGAACTAGACTGGGGTCCTGTGCTCGCGGGATATTTAGCTACTCTGTTGATGGGAGCCGCCTATTTGAGTATCGGCTTATTTGTGTCAGCAAGAAGCGACAATCAAATTGTTAGCCTTATTGTTGCCAGTATTGTTTGTGGTTGTTTTTATTTGATTGGCACACCCACTATAACGAACTTTTTTGGCAATCAAGATGCAGAATGGCTTCGT
>Ga0316205_10005332_pt1 | contig 10727 bp, 7 predicted proteins | sample 3monthpyrite_MG_FD_204941 | JGI IMG/M metagenome (GOLD analysis project Ga0316205, IMG submission 204941) | Microbial mat bacterial communities from mineral coupon in-situ incubated in ocean water Damariscotta River, Maine, United States -... | ecosystem: Environmental > Aquatic > Marine >...
AGACTTTAAGGGTCTGAATGAACGTAGTAAGTGGTATGCCTTCATGATGCTGCTCATTATGTTCTCGATGGCCGGAGTCCCTCCAACAGTCGGTTTCTTTGCAAAGTTGTGGGTATTGGAAGCTGTACTCAATGCAGATATGGCGTGGCTGGCAACGGTCGCAGTACTGTTTTCCGTGATAGGTGCCTTCTATTATATTAGAATCGTCAAATTAATGTATTTTGACAAACCTGTTGATGAGACAATGATTACTGCCGACCTGGACATGAAAGTGGTCGTTAGCGCGAATGGATTGCTGATGTTATTGCTCGGACTGTTTCCTGGTACTTTAATGTCTGTCTGTCAGGCTGTTATTCAATAAGTCCTTACTTGCCAATACTTTCGTCATGAGCATACTGCTTCGGCTTGTTTTGATGAGCTGAATACCACAGTTAATAGTTTCACTTTCAACTGAATCAATACAGCACCACTCTATATTCATAAAAAGCATATATTCTAAAAAACTAATACTAATACTAATACTGCAATATGCAATATATGTTAATATAAAGCTATGCAGCTGAGACAAAAACTCTTTATTGTCCTTGGATTAATGGCGTTGGTGCCATTGATGCTCTTACTGTTCGGCGCTGTAGGCCATATAGAAAGGGACCTGGAAGCAACAACACAGGAGGAAATACACAAGACCCTGGGTAAACTGGCACAGGAAATAACCACGCTGATGGATAACCAGAAAGCCATTGTGCGAGGACTAGCCAAGGTACCTGTCGTCAAGGATTTTGCAGCTTCCATTGTCGACCCCAAAGAAGACCAGGACTATGATCAAAAAGTCATTAACCTGATGGCTTTTTTTCTCAACTATCAATCCACAGTACCCAGTATACAAGCGATCCGCTTCACCGACATGCAAGGAAAGGCGCTGGTGAAAATCAAGGAGGGAAAGCTGATTCAACAGAAAATGGTAATGAGTAATGGCCGACACTATGTAGAAGATATTGCCTATAAGCCCTTTTTTCGCTGGGCTCTGAAAACCGATGAAGATGTATCGATATCCAATTTTGAACGTGGCCAGGTGTCAGGAGAAGTAGATTTTTGTCCGGCCATGGTTCGATACAGTGTCCCGATTCGCGATGAACTGGATTCACCCTTTGGTATGTTAGTTGTAAATATGTGGGGTCGGCGTATTGATGATGCCGTAGAGGCCGCTTTAGGTGGTTATCCAGGCCAGGCTTATATCGTTGAGATCAATCACGAAAAAGAGCGTGATGGTATTTATCTCTATCACAAGGATGCGGATAAGCGCTTTTCAAATCAACTCGGAAATGATACCAGGTTTTCTAATGATATTGGTGAGCAGCGCTGGAAAAAAATAAATGATGATAAGCGGGTAGGTATGGTTGTCAGTGATCAGGATAACTATTTTTATTATTATAAATTTTCTCCATTTCAGGATCGACAGACGCAGTGGTTACTGGTGATTGAAATGGCCAGAGAATCGGTGCTGGCACCCATTCTCGACCTCAAGAACTGGATTATCTACCTGATGCTGGTTGTGGTTCTGGTCAGTGTGGCGATCGCACGCTGGGCAGCATCACGACTGGCCAAGCCTGTACATGATCTGGCACAAATCATTACACGTTATGCAGATGGTGATCACAAAGCTCATTATAGTGATGAGCGTCGTGATGAAATAGGTTATGCAGGTAAGGCCTTTAACTACCTGACAAAAAAGGTAGAAAAGGCACAGCAGCAACGCATCAAGGCGGAGCTTGCAGCCAGACAATCCGAGCGTCTGGCGGCAGTGGGCCAGATGGCCGCAGGCATTGGTCATGAAATAAATAATCCATTAATGAATATTATGTCTCTGGCGTCTCTGGTGGAAAAAAGTGTGCCTGATTCAGATGTGCAAATGAAAGAAGATCTCAAGGCACTTCAGAATGAAGGCCAGCGCTGTGCGCGAATTGTACAAGGAGTCTTGAACTTTGCCAGAGAGAATAAACCAAAATATGAAGAATTCGATTTTTCACAATTATTACGTGAAACTAAAACTATTTTTGAGCATCGACTACGTACCTCCAATGTTCACCTGGTGCTTGATATTGAAGAACCATTGTTGATGCAAGGCGATTCAAACCAGTTGCAACAGGTTCTGGTGAATGTCGTTATCAATGCTTTACACGCATCACAACCTGGCTCGAAAATCATTATTAAAGCACGTGGAGTTGAAGGTAACATTGTTGCAGAGATTCTCGATAGTGGTAACGGTATTAGTGATGATAATCTTGCCCGTGCTTTCAGCCCGTTTTTTACTACCAAGCCTGAAGGCAGTGGTACGGGACTTGGGCTGTCCGTCAGTTATGGCATTATCAGAAAGCATGGAGGCTCGATTGTGCTGGAAAACAGGCCGGAAGGGGGTGTCAAAGTAGAAATTATTTTGCCCAAAGTCAGTCAGCAAACAGGTAGTCATTTAAATGATTCAGTCATCAGATCCGAGGTGGAACATGCAAGCTAGTGAGTTAAGGATTTTATTTGTTGATGATGACTCAGTGACGTGTTCGGTGATGCAGCGAAACTGTGACCGTGTCGGTTATCGATGTGATGTATTCCAGTCTGCTATGGAGTGCCTGCATGAATTTGAAAAAAACGGTGCCGATATTCTGGTAACTGATCTACGTATGCCAGAAATGACTGGCTTTGATTTGCTGAATAAAGTACGTGAGATTGACAAGGATCTTCCGGTGCTGGTGATGACCGGTTATTCATCGGTTGAAAATGCCGTTGAGGCCATGAAGCTGGGGGCGACTGATTTTATCAAAAAGCCATTTGATTTCGAAGAACTCAAATTGATAATTGACCGAAATCTTAGTGCATTTCGCCTCAAGGAAGAGAATCAACTGTTAAAGAAACGTTTATTATCAGGCAGAAACCGTTTTGGCATGATTGGCGATACACCCGTCATGAAGACCCTGTTTGCCACGATTGAAAAAGTCGCCACCGTGAGTTGCAATGTTATTATTACAGGTGACTCCGGTACCGGTAAGGAGTTGGTAGCAAGAGCACTGCATGAATATAGCCCGCGAAAGGACGCACCTTTTGTAGTGATTGATTGTGGAGCCCTGACTGAAACGCTGCTTGAAAGTGAACTGTTCGGTCATGAAAAAGGATCCTTTACCGGGGCCACCCAAAGAAAACGTGGTTTAATGGAGCAGGCCAGTGGCGGAACGTTGTTTCTAGATGAAATATGCAACATCAGCGACGCCATGCAGATGAAACTGATGCGCGCACTTGAAAGCCAGACGATAACACGTGTGGGCAGTACGTCTGCTATTCCAATTGACCTGCGCATTATTACTGCCAGTAATCGTGATCTTGAAGCCATGGTGAAAAAAGAAGAATTTCGTCATGACTTCTATCACCGTCTGAATGTGGTCAATATACATGTGCCCGCGTTGAATACACGCCGTGAGGATATTCCTTCATTGGTTGAGCATTTTGTCTCAGAGTTTGCAGAGCGTTATAAACGTCAGATAAAAGGCTTTGATACTGTCTCCATGAATAATTTATATAATGCAGAATGGAGTGGCAATATCAGAGAACTTAAAAATATTGTAGAACGTTGTGTTATTTTATCCGACAGCCCGGTGATGACCTGGCCGGATCAGTCATTTTCGAAACAGGAAACCAATGACATTGCAGGTATTCAATTTCCGGCAGAGGATTTCCCGTCGCTGGAGCGCCTCGAGCAGGAATACATCGAGCATGTGCTCGAATACTCCGGCGGCAAGAAAACCAAGGCGGCTAATATTCTGGGTATCGACAAAACAACTTTATGGCGAAAGTTGCGCCGGTTCAGTCAGGTGGAATAGGGCATTTTACAGTGTTGCAATGCATCTAATTCTGCATATTGCAACGCATAAAACAGTATTTAATGATTGATTAATATAGATAAATTAAGTAAGTCAATGATATAATTGCAATATAAAATAACTTGCAAACATGGAACGATGTTTGCTATCTATATAACCACGATATTTATAAAAAAACATCCTGTTTGGAGGAGTCACCTATATGAAGAAGCTTACAGCAATTGTTACTACAGCAGTACTCAGTACCGCCCTGATTGGTTGTACTGGTCAGGAATTAAAACCAGCAAAGAATGGTTATAACCAACAAAAAGTTGTTTACCATGTAAACAATCTGCAAACTGCCAATGGCGCTTTGCGTAATGTTAAAAATCACCTGAATGCACTGGGTGACGAGAATGCAGAAATCATCGTGGTTACTCATTCCAGCGGTGCCTTCTCTATGGTTGATGGCACTAAAGATGCCAAAGGCAACTCTTTCGAAGATACTATCGCGAAACTGTCTAACCGTGGCGTTAAGTTCACAATTTGTGCAAACACCATCCGTGGCAAGAAGATCGACAAGAACAAGATCAACCTGAATGCCAAGGTTATTCCATCAGGTGTTGCTGAAGTGGCTCATTTACAGCAAAAAGGCTACCTGTACGTTAAACCTTAATATTAAGGTTTTTCCAGCCATACAAGAACGGGCGCCTCAGGGCGCCCGTTTTTTTTATTGAAAATAATCTTTTCATCGCTTGAAAAATAGTATCCAGCACTGTAAGATTCGCTCTCGTTGTTAGTGCGGGGTGGAGCAGTCTGGCAGCTCGTCGGGCTCATAACCCGAAGGTCACAGGTTCGAATCCTGTCCCCGCTACCAAATTGTAAAAAACCAGAGGCTTGCGGGCATCTGGTTTTTTTTGCGCGAATGTAAACATACTTGCAACACGATTACTCATTAGCGCTTCTTTATGCTGCGTTGACTGTGGTTTTGCCGATAAGCGTGTGGGCGTCAAACATGGATCGTTATATGCCCAAACGCTTTTTTCTGTCACGAAACAGGATAGTATGAACCGTCATTGATCATGTGGTGTGACAAGTGTGCTGAACCAGCGATAATCATTCAGGGTATCTCGTCACTTTACCGTGGCTGGTAATAGCCATATATTATCAGGCGTCATCTGTATGTGAGGTGCCTGTTTATTGTGTAGCCTGGATCTGGAGACAGGGTTCACACAATGCATGAGCCGTATTCATCCCTGTCGACCCAATTATACGGAATACTTGCATATTCGATTCTTTTCCAATATATTCATAAAGATAATTAGGTTTTACTCAATCATACCTTGTGACACTGAAAGCTGTTCTATGTTGTTTGTTGTTTTACAAATCACAACTATTCGAGATTCCCTGCGCAAAATAATGGGGCTGTTACGTGCTCAAATCCCTGACCTTGAAAGGCGGCAGTGCCTTATTGTCGCCATGCCGGCTGTTCGACAGTTGTGGGTACTCTGTTGCCGACGATTTCCCGGTCAGGATGGAAGTTTAGTTCTGTATGTCTCGCCCCGTTCCGCCAGACCGATCGCGGTTGAACCGGCGATTATTGATCTCAATTCATTCTCACATGACGCACGATTCTACCCTTCATTGTCGGTATGCGTGAGTATGTATTTTAACAGTCGGGCGCTTTAGTATCGTGCTGCGAAGTAATCCGGAAAGCGTGACAGCCGTCTTTCAGACAGCATTCGCAGGCAACGTGCGGAGAGGCAAGGAAGGACCTGGATTCGCAGGCCTGAAGAGCAGAACGACGGACCAGCTGCCAGATAGCATCCGCGTGTGTAGTCCTGGCATATCCGCAATCTTCCATGATGTTAAAATGTCTGGGCTGGATAAAAAAGTCAGCTATAGGACGGTGGACTCTCTGCACCAACGGATCATAACGGCCTGCAAATACTTGTTCGTAATCCTACTGATGTCGCCGGGAGTACAGGCACAAGGGCCGGTGCAATCGATTCCCGAAATGAGTCTTGAGCAAATGATATCTGCTGCGCTCTCTTCGCACCCGGCTGCACAGGTACAGCGGTTGCTGGAGGAATCAGCCCAGGCCGATGTCGACAGTGCTAACTGGCAATTTTATCCGACATTTTCTTTCGCCATTGAAAATGCGCAAACTGGTGCATCGGATCCCTCGTATCCTGGTGATGACAGGGTGTCGATTCTGAGTCTGCAGCAACCCCTGTGGACGGGTGGGCGCCTGACTGCCGGACTGACGAAGGCCGAGGCGGGCGTTATTGCCAGTCAGGCATCACTGGCAGAGACACGTCAGCAACTCGCCTTGCGCGTTGTACAAAGTTATGGCGATTGGCTGGTAGCCCGGCTCAAGACACATGCCTATGAAAAGAGTCTGGATACCCATGAGCGCCTGCGTAATCAGGTCAAGCGACGTATTGAACAAGGTGCATCCGCACAAAGCGATTTGATTCTGGCGGTTAGCCGTATGCAAGCGGTCGTTGCAGAAATATCGGTGGCGCGTGCGCAAATGGACATAGCCCTGACTCGCCTCGGGCAGCTGTTGGGGATGAACCCCTCCGGCTTTAATGTGTCGATTGCCGAACCGCGTGCGCTGAATGCCGATGTGCAAAAGCTGCTTGAGCGGGCATTTATTGTTAATCCGTCGCTGCAGAAGGCGCAGGCCGAAATGATGATTCAGAAGGCCGTTATCGCTGAACGCCGTGCTGATCTCTCGCCTGAACTGTTTTTGCGAGTCGAACGCCAGTATGGCAACCATTCTTTCAGCAATGCTGATCCGGAAAACCGGATATTTCTTGGTGTCAACAGCCGATTCGGCGCCGGACTTTCCAGTCTGTCCAATGTCAAGGGCGCAGTGGCGCAATACCAGGCTGCATTGGCCGAAGTGGAGGTGCAAAGACGCTCCATCAGTGAGCTGGTACTTGCCGACTATGCCCTGGCTACCTCGTCGGAAATCCGTCTTGAAGCCTTACGTATCTCGCTGAACGCAGCCAGTCAGGTATCCGAGTCCTATGATCGCCAATTTCTTGCGGGTAGGAAGACCTGGGTGGATGTCATGAACGCGGCACGTGAACTGGCCCAGACCGAAGCGCAGCTGGCCGATATCCAGTCTGCACAGGTTGTTGTTACCTGGCGTCTGGCTATCTACACCCAGGGCCTTGGTGAGCGGGCCGTATTACCGTCGCCTGGTGAGGTGGTTAATACATCGATGAATCAGTCCGGTACCGGTGATCCATTTCTTACTGACGGAACTCATACAGACAAGCACCACTGCGAGTCTGATCCATCTGCCGTGGTGCAACAAACAGTATGTCAGCGACCAGGTCAGGGGTATACAAGCGTACGGCTTGTACCTGGTTATATGCCCATGAAGGTAGACAAGCAGTGAATCCGGCCAGCAATAACACAGTGAATTTGTTGCCCTGTCTGGTGCGGCTCGCACAATTACAGCATGAGTCGGTGGATCGCCTGGCTATACAGGAAGCAGTGGAAGCAGCCATCTCCAGCCAGGTGACGGCGCAGGGTCAACTGAAAACGGTAGCCGGACATCTGCAGGTGCGCGCCCCACGTTGGCTGGCGATGCCGGATGCTGCAGCAGTGCCGGTCCTGCTTTACATTACCTCTGGTGAGCGCAGCGGGGAATGGGGTGTGCTGCGTGGCAAAAACGCCCAGGACCAATGGATAAGTGAGTGGTGGAATGAGCAGGATTGCTGCTGGCGCGAACAGGCCAATGACAGCTTGAGCGATCATGCCTTTGCCACCATCAGGCTGAGAAAGCCTTATGTCGCCAGTCGCAGTCCCGTCTACCAGTTGATTCGCGATGAGATTTTTGCCCACGGACGACTTATCCGCGAAGCCCTCATCGGCGGGATAATGATCAATTTCATTGCACTGGCGACCTCATTTTATACCATGCAGGTATACGATCGAGTCGTCCCAACCGGCGCATCCCAGACACTGATGGTTCTGACACTGGGCGTACTTCTGGCGGTACTGTTCGAGCTGATCGTCAAGCGGGTTCGCAGCAATCTTTACGAGAATATCATCGACCAGGTTGACCAGCGTCTGGCGCGCACCATTTATATGCGCTTTCTGTCTATTCGTATGGATCAGTTGCCGCAAAGTGTAGGGGGGCTGGCAGCGCAGATGCGTGGTTACGAAACGGTACGTGGTTTCTTTACCTCCATCACTACTAATCTACTGGTCGATGCACCCTTTGCCATGCTGTTCACACTCATCATTGCGCTTATTGCCGGCTGGCTCGCGCTGGTTCCCTTTACGTTTTTTATCCTGTCTGTCATCAATGGCCTGTATTTTCGTCGCCGTGTCGAAACTTTCGCGAGGCAGGCCATGGCAGAGAGTAATCTCAAGGCGGGTCTCCTGGTCGAAACCGTCGAAGGGGCTGAGACGATAAAATCAGGACAAGGTGGCTGGCGCATGCTGTCACGCTGGATGAAAACCACCGACACTGCGCGTGACTGTGAGCTGCAAATGCGTCATATCAGTGAGCATTCCCAGCACCTGACGGCTGCTTTTCAGCAGTTTTCCTATGTGCTGCTGGTCGCCTCCGGGGCCTTGCTGGTGAGTAAGGGAGAGTTGACGATGGGTGGCCTGATCGCCTGCTCCATCCTGTCAGGCCGCGTACTGGCACCGGTGGCCATGATTCCGAATCTGCTGGTGCAGTGGGCACATACGAGGGCAGCTCTGCAAGGGCTGGACCACCTCTGGTCCTTGCAAGACGATCACCATGGCCAGGAACAACCCGTGGTAATGGACAATATTCGCGGCCAGTATCTGTTTGAATCCGTCGTCGCTCAATATCGTGACAACAAGGCACTGGAGGTGAAAAATCTCGTCATCCAGCCAGGTGAGAAGGTGGGTGTGCTGGGTCCGGTGGGGGCCGGTAAAACCACCTTCCTACGTCTGCTATCCGGCATGTATAAACCCCAGGAAGGCCGCATCCTGCTTGACAGCGTAGATCTGGCGCACATCGCTAAGCCCGTGCTGGCCGACCACATGGGTTATGTACAACAAGATGGTCGTCTGTTCGCCGGCACACTGCGCGATAATCTCATCCTCGGTCAGCTCGATCCGGGCGATGACGCTATCCTGCAGGCGGCGGACGAAACGGGCTTGCTTCAGGCCGTCATCAACCAACACCCCAAAGGCCTGCAACAGGAAATTTATGAGGGCGGCGGCGGTCTTTCGGGTGGGCAACGACAACTGGTTAATCTCACCCGGGCCTTTTTACGAAAACCGCGCATCTGGCTGCTGGATGAACCGACAGCCTCGATGGACCACAATCTTGAACAGCAGGTCACCCGGGCTATCAAGCTTACGCTAAAACCCGAAGACACGCTGGTTCTGGTAACACACAAGGCCGACATGCTGGAGCTGGTCGAGCGTCTCGTTGTCATTTCGAACCATCAGGTTGTTATGGATGGCCCCAAGGAGCAAGTCCTGCAGAAACTGCAAAGCGCATCATCAACACAGGGACAAGTCGCATGACAAATGCTGTGCATGTAAAGCGGCCAAAATCTGTCTCGATGATGTTGATGTTGTTTGTTGCTCTGGTTACGTTTCTGCTTTGGGCAGCTATATTCGAGATTGACCAGACTGTGCGTGCTCAGGGGCAAATCATTCTAATCTCGCGTACCCAGATTATTCAGGCCGCCGATGGCGGTGTTTTATCCAGAATTCTTGTCCAGGAAGGGGAAAGTGTTGCGGCCGGACAGTTGCTTGCCGAACTTGAACGTGAGCGTCCTACTGCTGCCTATGAAGAAAACCGGGCCAAGGTGGCGGCGCTCGCTGCGGCCATGGTACGCGCCAAATCAGAAGCAAGTGGCAGCAAACCGGAATTTAGCGATGAACTCAGACAGTATCCGGAGTTTGTTGCAGCTCAGCAGGCCTTGTTCGAGCAGCGCAAATTCAGCCTGCAGGAAGAACTGGCGACGCTGCAGGACAACCTCGGTATGGCGCAGGAAGAATTACGTATGAATGAAGCATTGCTGCAGACCGGTGATACCAGCCGCCTGGAAGTCATGCGGGCGAGACGTCAGGTAGGTGAGTTGCAGGGTAAAATTAATACTGCACGTAACAAATACCGGCAGGATGCGATGCAGGAAGCGGCCAAACTGGTAGAGGAAATATCCTCTACCCGTTACAAGCTCGAAGAGCGGCAGAGCATTCTCGGTCATACCGAGCTGACCGCTCCGGTTGCCGGGGTAGTGAAATATATGAAGATTACCACCATAGGTGGTGTGCTCCGCGCTGGTGATGAGTTGATGCAAATATCTCCTACAGAAGGTGACAAAGTCATTGAAGTCAAGATAAATCCTGTTGACATCGGTCAACTCAAGCTTGGCTTACCGGTTGCCGTTAAGCTGGATGCATTCGATTACTCGACTTACGGAACCTTGCAAGGTATCCTCAGCTACATCAGTGCCGATACCCTTGTCGAACAAGGTGCAAATGGTCAGACCCTGACCTATTATCGCGCGCATGTGCGTCTGGATGAGGATAAAAATAAAAGTAATATAAAATTGGCTGACGTTTCACTTAAACCCGGGATGACAGCCACAGTCGACATCCGTACCAATAGTCGATCCGTATTGAAGTATCTTGCCAAGCCGGTCTTCAAGGCCTTTGGCGGGGCAATGAATGAACGTTAATCACTATATCCTAAACTGAAACGATAACTAAAACATTATAAGGTGAGAACCATGGCGACGAATACAACCGGCCCGATTACCCTGCATAACGGCACAACCTCACACCCACTCAAGGCCGGCCAGGCCAACACCATCAAGGTTAAGCCGGGTGAGCATTATCGTATTGAACAGATCCAGGATGGCA
>Ga0316205_10005333_pt1 | contig 10727 bp, 10 predicted proteins | sample 3monthpyrite_MG_FD_204941 | JGI IMG/M metagenome (GOLD analysis project Ga0316205, IMG submission 204941) | Microbial mat bacterial communities from mineral coupon in-situ incubated in ocean water Damariscotta River, Maine, United States -... | ecosystem: Environmental > Aquatic > Marine >...
ATTAATTTTCATCTATTACTTGCTCTGTGGTGCATAACTCATTAAAATACCGCGTTTTCCATAAGCAACTGGCTCTGAGGATTCGTCAAATGCGCTCAGATATACACCCGAATTATAAAGAAATTAACGTAACTTGTAGCTGTGGCAGCACATTCGCTACTGGTTCAACTTACGAGAAAGAAGAGTTACACATTGATGTTTGTTCACAGTGTCACCCTTTCTACACCGGTAAACAGAAAATCGTTGATACTGCTGGCCAGGTTGATAAGTTCAACCGTCGTTTCGGTGGTAAAAAATAGATCAAACAGTCTGACTGAAAATTCCATTGTGAAATTTCAAAGATTGAGAAAGGCACTTATTTTAAGTGCCTTTTTTATTGCCTGTTATTCAGCTCAGCCTGCTAATACGCAGCCTCTCAGCTCCGTCTCCGACGCATGCCCTGAATTTATTAGACATGAAAAAGCCATCATCACCTACATTCATGATGGTGACACCGTGCATTTGAGTGACAAACGAAAAGTCCGTCTTATTGGTATTGATACCCCGGAGTTAGCGCGCAAAGTCAGAAATCGACTTCAACCTGAACAGGCGTTTGCGAAAGAAGCTAGAGATTATGCCCGCGCACTCATCAAACAGCTGGGCAGTGAAGTCACCCTGATGGCTGGTAGCGAAGCGACCGACAAGTACGGACGCCACCTCTTTCATATACAGTTATCTGATGGCAGTCTTTTGCAGACGCGCTTATTGGATGCAGGGTTTGCCATTGCTTTCACCACCCCCCCTAATCAGCATTTTAGTCAGTGCTATCTGCAACAGGAAAAACTGTCTAAAAATCAGCATAAAAAAATCTGGTCTCATCAAAAATACAAGCCAATTCAGGTCAGTCAGCTGACCAATAAAATCAGCGGATTTCATATCATTAAAGGCGTGGTCAGACAAATTGGTGAAAGTAAAAAAGCATTCTGGATAAACTTAAAAGGCAATTTCTCTGCCCGCATTAAAAAATCTGACATGAAATATTTTTCAAAGCCATTGCAAACACTTGTTGGTCAAACAATTGCCATTAAAGGCTGGGTACGACGCTATAAAGATAAATATCAGATATCACTGCGCCACCCTTCGGCAATAGAACAGCTTTAAAATTATTCCCACCAATAAAAGCATCGTCATTCTGACTGCTGCAATGGTAAACTTAACCAAATTAAATTCATTTACCGGATGTCATTCCTCATGTCTGCAGAACTAAAACGCGCCGCTCTCGATTACCATCAGAACCCCCAGCCAGGAAAAATTAGTGTAGAAACCACTAAGCCTTGTGAGACCCAGTCAGATTTATCACTGGCCTACACTCCCGGCGTTGCAGAACCGGTCAGAGCCATCGCAAAAAAGCCGGAAGATGCTTACAAATACACAGCAAAAGGTAATCTGGTCGGTGTGATTACTGACGGCAGCGCAGTGCTTGGCCTGGGTAATGTCGGCTCACTGGCAGGAAAACCTGTCATGGAAGGCAAAGCTGTCCTGTTTAAGCACTTTGCCAATATCGATGTTTTTGATATCGAAGTGGATGCCGATGAACCACAAAATTTTATCGACACCGTTGCAAGAATAGCACCCACATTTGGTGGTATTAATCTGGAAGACATCACCGCGCCAAAATGTTTCGAAATCGAAGAAACTCTGCAGGAAATGTTAGACATTCCTGTTTTCCATGATGATCAGCACGGCACAGCGATAATCATTGCCGCCGGTTTAATCAATGCATTAAAACTGCAAAATAAAAAAATTGAAGAGGTTCGAGTTGTCTGCCTGGGTGCCGGTGCCGCTGGTATTGCTTCAATGAAATTGTTACATGCTCTGGGCGCCCCCAAAGAAAACCTGTTTATGGTAGACCGTAAAGGCATTATCCACACCGAAAGAGATGACCTGAACAAATACAAACAACAGTTTGCGGTTGACACTAAACTGCGTACATTGACCGACGCCATCAATGGCGCCGATGTATTTATCGGTGTATCAGGCCCGGATCTGTTATCAAAAGATATGCTACTGACAATGGCAGAGAACCCCATAATCTTTGCCTTATCAAACCCTGACCCTGAAATATTGCCCGAGCTGGCTCATTTAACCCGCGATGATCTTGTCATGGCAACAGGCCGTAGTGACTATCCGAATCAAATCAATAATGTACTTGGCTTCCCCTATATCTTTAGAGGCGCTTTAGATGTTCGGGCATCTAAAATTACTCAGGAGATGCTGATTGCCTGTGTTCATGCACTGAGTGCACTGGCACACGAACCGGTACCAAAAAAGGTTCTGGAAGCCTATCAGTTAGAACACCTTGAATTTGGTGCTGATTACATTATTCCCAAGCCTCTTGATCCGCGCTTACTTGAACGCATCCCTAAAGCCGTCGCGGAGGCCGCTATAGAATCCGGCGTTGCAAGGCTCGAGTTGACTCAATAAGCTGACCAGCCCAATCCCTGTTTTGAAATCTACTGCTAAACTTATTAGTAAATAGAAACAACACTCATACAGGGAGAAGAGTATGAACAAAATTGTCATCGTTGGCGCAGGCCGCGTTGGTGAATCAACCGCGCAGTTTATCGCCAGTCGTGATTTATGCAGAGAACTGGTACTTATTGATGTTCGCGAAGGCGCTGCTGAAGGTGCAGCGCTTGATATTCAGGAAGATGCCCCCCTTTTTCAGTTTGATACCAAAGTTGCCGGCAGTAACAAACCAGAGATGATGGCCAACGCCAATCTTATTATCATTACCGCTGGAATCCCACGCAAACCCGGCATGTCACGCTCAGACGTGCTTGTAACCAATGTAAAAATCACTGATGAAATCGTTAACAATGCGATGCAATTTGCACCGGATGCCATGCTGTTATTTGTTTCAAACCCGGTCGATATTCTGACTTACCGCGCCTGGAAGGTTTGTGGCTGGCCGCGTAATCGTGTGTTTGGTCAGGCCGGCGTACTGGATGCAACCCGAATGGCCAGCTTTATAGCGATGGAGTCGGGCTATTCAGCACTGGATATTGATGCCATGGTATTAGGTGGTCATGGAGACTCCATGGTACCCATGATGCGTTATACAACCATCTCAGGCATTCCTGTCGCCAATTTTCTCAGTCAGGAAACCATTGACAGCATTGTTGACAGAACACGAAATGGCGGCGCAGAAATCTTAGCCTTGCGCCAGAACAGTAGCGCCTATGATGCACCTGCCGCAGCCGTGGCAGCAATGGTTGATGCCATCGTGCATGACCGCAAACGTATTCTGCCTTCTGTCGCTATTCTTGAAAGTGAATACAACTGTCAGGAAATTGCTATCGGTGTTCCTACCGTTCTGGGTAAAGATGGAATGGAGAAAATCATCGAGCTGGAGTTTAATAATGAGGAACAACAAGCCTTTGAAAAGTCTGTCGAAATGGTGAAGAAAGACATAGCAACACTATAGTCTCACAGGCTTTTGTTAGTCACAAAATCCAGTGAAAAATCACACACCTGATCGAACAAGCCATGATGAAGTCTCCAGCCTGAAAGCATCGGATTAAATTCAAAGAAGTATTGATGGAAGGCAGATGAGGCTTACAGATGTAGCAAGGTGTTTTGCATAATACCCGGACTAATAACAAAGAGATTAATCCGGGTTAAGAATAATTAGTCAAACTGATATCAAACGCACTAAATCGCATTTCCCCAGGCATCGCTGCGCTGACGGTGCATCTTAGTTGACGACTTTTTTTCAAAAAGACGCTCCCAGTGCCCAATATCGCTACCCAGTCCTTCACGAAGCTCCAGCCCCATGACATAACCTAAGCGATCATCAACTTTAGACCACCTGACTTCACTATTTAAGTAGAATTTACCTTTCAAACCAGCTATTTCTACCCACAGATCAACCATAGCACCCACTGGAAGACTATCGTTTCCCATAATGCGTAAGCCGCGCTTAGAGATATCAAGTGTTTTTGCCGGACGAGTGGATGATTCATCTTCCACTGCCTGAAGCGATGCAGTCACCTGAGCCAACAATCGGTCTTGTCTGGCATAACGACTATTTTTTCGATGATTTTGAGCTGTTAACATAAAATTTCCTTATTAATCAATAATATACCAACATAACTTCCATATTTTTACAGATTTCCGAAACCTATATCCAGTCTAAAATATAGACAATTCATTATAAAGTCTAGCCAAACTGGGATAAAAATAAATAGGCTTCTGACAAATGGCACAAAATATTTACAATGCCTTTTTCTCAGGAAAGCCGAGGCTATACCAGGCTTCCAGGTCTTTTATATCGCTTTCAGTGACTTCAAGCCCCGCACGGTAAGCCGTTTCATCTTTTGTCAGCTTAATCCAGCAGACACTGGCAATTAAATGAAATGTTTTCTGCTTACTCTTTGGTATAGAAACCCACAAATCCAGCTTTGTATCCACCGGCACATGGTCTTTCAAAGAAATCTGTATACCTTCCGCGGAAATATTAACTGACTCACAAGCTATGTTTTGTCCGGATAATTCTGGACAATCTTCTGACACAATCACTTCTGACTGAAGATTACCATTGGATGTAAACCGTTTATTTTTTCTCTGGTCACCTATTTTCTGTGACATGAAACACTAACTCCAAAATCTATGTTTATTTTCTTGTATTATTCCAGCCATACCTGATAACGCTGGTTATTGTCTTCATAGTCAAACACTGTTTGTGCGGCTAAACTGCTCAGCCTGACTTTTTCAATGATTTCTTTCAGGTCTATTTCTGAAGATTTTTTTAATTTTAGTTGAATTTCTGCAGGAATAAACTGTTCCAGATTTAAAACTGCTTCAGCAGGCAAATCAACTTCAACTTTTGTTACCCCCTGCTTTATCACTTTGACTTTTAATACATTCGCCAGTGCTTTTATCGACTCATTCTCACCTACTACAGGACACTGATAGTTTCTCGCTTTCTCGATTAAATCTTCCGGTAAAACTTCATGCAAGACTTTCCACCAGTTAATATCCACATTTAGCATCTGAAGTTGCTGTGTAAAGCCCTGAAAGGCACGCATTATAAAAATCAGCTTAGCCGGGCCAGCTGAGCGAAACCACCAGCGTTTTTCGGCCAGAAAATCGGTAATTTTTTCCCCAACCTGCCAGTGATTAAGCCTGAAAACCTCATCTTTTAAAAATGGCTCAAATAAATACAGACATAAGCGCGGTAAATAGGGCTCTATTCTGGCCAGTTTTTCAGCATCAAAACCCATCGCAGCAAAGTTCCTGATTGGTAAACCGGATGTTTTTTCCCTGAGTGAAATAATCAGTTTCAACAATGCCAGGCTTTGCGCCTCACTCAGCTCAATAGTGCAACCAAAATCCATTAGCACCATTTCAATCTCAGAGCTGGTATTCTCTTTGTTACGAAAATAACTGTTACCCATATGCGGGTCAGCATGTAACTGACGTGTTTTAAACAAACTGGTCAATAACAATCCCAGCAATGTACAGGCTATTTTTTCACGGCTTTGTTGTGGCCAGTTCAGGGTTTGGTCCAGATAAAGTCCTTCTTCCCAGCTTTGTACCAGTAATTTCTCACTGCTCAAATGCTCATAAACAAATGGCACTACAACGGCAGGTAAATTCAGATGATGTAAGAAAAAAATCTGTGTCTGAGCTTCGTGTCTGTAATCCAGCTCATTATGCATATTATCCTTTAGAACATGCCGATAGCCATCCAGATCAAAGCTCCATTGTTTTACCGGACCGGCTTTTGGCATCATACCAAGCAATTTCATTTCGGCATCAATCGCCATTTGAATATCCGGGTATTGCACCTTTATGGCCACTTCATCACCATTTTGCAAAACAGCATGATGAACCTGCCCCAGTGAAGCTGCCGCTATCGATTCATCAATCGATTTAAACACCTTCTTCCAGCTACAACCCAGAGACTTTTCAATCACAGGCAACATCTTTTTTAAGGGTAGTGGTTCGATTGATTTGATGAGTGGCGCTAATTCATCAGCGGCTTCACCGGCTGCTGCAAACAGCTGCCCAACCTTCATGGTGACCCCTCTGGCATCTGCAAATTGCTGCATCAAACTATGACGTGCTCTTTGCTGACTATCAATATCGTCAGAACGGGACAGTCGTCGAAAACTGAAAAATATTTTTATCAGCTTTTGACTTCTTTTGAATAAATTCCACATTGATTGAAACTCTTTAAAACATAAAAAAAGCAGGACGATGCCTGCTTTTTAATTTTGTGAAGTGTAAAAGTCAGGCTGCCTTTTCTTCCCGTTTCTGTATTCGACTCTCAGGCATATCCGCCTGATACAGGTAGCTCATCTCCAGTGGCTGTTTACGAGGCGCAAAATAGTCAATGTAATCTGAAGTCCAGTGATTCCACAAACGATCCTCCTGCCTTGCCCAGGACCATGAATAATTCGCCAGCTGATCAAAGGCTTGATGGGCAGTAACAGAAAGGTTTTCAGTCACAACACAGCTCCATAACGGCTCTTTTGCACCCATATAAGGGTCAATATATACGCGTATTCTGGAAAAACCCTGACTCATACTGTTCTCAACCGGAGATTCAAAAATTAAATCCACTCTGTCGCGGAATTTTTTATCTTTGACCCTGCCCAAACTCAAAGTCACGCCTTCGAATAGCTGCCCCTTGTCATCATAATCATGCACGAATAAAAAACCCATTAAATGCTTTTCATCGACCAGTAATTCTTCGACAAACTGCCTTGCTGAAGACGGCATTGCAATATCCAGCTCAAGCAGCTGCTTAGTCAATGCTATTAATTCTTTGTCTTCTTTACAACGTAATTTAAAGCTTTGAAAAACCGTTAAATTATATTTATTCCACGGCCGAGACCAGCCCAGTTTTCTCGACTGGCGATATGACTCAAGCGAATTCATCAGAAATCGCATAATTTTCCCGGGTTGCCCCTTTTTCGAAATGGCCTTTTTGACATTCTGATATTCTTTTACGTTGTCAATCTTAAAAGACTCGGTATCCATATTGATTCTATCCTCGGTACTTCTTTTTATAATATTTATGACTATGTAAATATTATCCACAGCCTTACAATAAGTTATAGTCGGTTTTTATCCATTAATAAAGTCATGGATCTTTATATGAGACTTTAATCACTGTTTCCACTCCTGGCCTCTGCAGATTACAATGGTGTTATGACGACCTTACAAAAGCCCCGCGCTTATTTAATTGATTCCAGCATCTACATTTTCCGAGCCTGGCATGTATTTGATGACGATATAGTCGATATTGACGGGAACCCGACCAATGCTGTCTATGGTTTTTCTGAGTTCTTATTTGAGCTGATAAAACGAACCGGTGCCAGCTACATTGCCTGTGCTTTTGACGCCAGCCAGACGGACTCATATCGACGAGAAATCTATACCGAATACAAGGCCAACCGGCCGCCGGCACCTGAAGAATTAATCCGTCAGTTTGATTACTGTCGACAATTTTGTCGTGCTGCAGGCATTGCTGACTATTCGAGTAACCGGTTTGAAGCGGACGATATCATCGGCACGCTGGCACGCCGGCTTCGAGAACAGGGCTTCGCCATCACTATTGTCAGCGCCGATAAAGACCTGGCTCAACTGGTAGGCTCAGAAGACGACTTCTGGTGGGATTATGCACGCGATAATATGCTTGATCAGAAAGGTGTAGAAAAACAATTCGGCGTCCGTCCTGATCAGATTGCTGACATGCTGGCCTTGTCTGGTGATAAAGTTGATAACATCCCCGGCATACCGGGTATTGGCTATACACTGGCATCACGCATACTCAGTAAATACCAGACTGTTGAAGATATTCTGGAAAACATAGAACATATTTCCAAAATGAAATTCAGAGGCTCTGCGCGGGTTCAGAATCTGGTTGATGAACACCAGCACATTTTGCCAATGACCAAAAAGCTGACCACCATCGTTACCGATGCAAAATTTCAGGGCCCAAAACAAGATGTGAGCTGGACAGGCATCGAAGAAGTCTTAATGCATAAGTTATTCGACCAGCTTGATGCCGGTGACATGCGACGTAAAAAATGGCTAACCCTGCAAACACCTTAAGAGACTGCGTAAACACATGAGCAAACTTGTGCTTTTTAACAAACCCTTTGAGGTGCTTTGCCAGTTCAGCCCGGAAGAAGGCAAAAAGACTTTAAAAGATTTCATCGACATTCCTGATGTTTATGCTGCCGGTCGACTCGACTATGACAGTGAAGGCCTCATGCTACTCACTGACGACGGCAAACTACAGCACCGTATCACTGACCCCAAATTTAAACAGCCGAAAACCTACTGGGCTCAGGTAGAAGGTGAAATAAATGATGAGGCGCTTAAACAGCTGCGCAAAGGTGTTGAATTAAAAGACGGAAAAACTCGCCCAGCCCAGGCAAAATCAATGCCTGAGCCTGAGCACTTGTGGGACAGAAACCCACCGATACGTGAGCGAAAAAACATTCCAACCAGCTGGTTACAGCTAACCATTACAGAGGGACGTAATCGTCAGGTAAGACGGATGACTGCCGCTGTCGGTTTCCCTACATTACGTCTGATTCGGTATAAAATTGGTCGCTGGACTCTGGACGATATTGCCTCCGGTAGTTTTCAGGTTACTGATACGCCTGAACGATAATATTTACAAAATTGTTAAACATTATCTTCTTAAAGTAAACCATATACGGCTATAGTAACTGCACAGTCTATACGCAGTTAACGATTAATGATCAAGAAAATAGCTAGCAGTCAGCTTCAGGTCGGCATGTTTATCAGCAACCTTGATGCCAGCTGCCTGGAACATAATTTTATTACGACCCGCTTTGCCGTCAACAACAGTGCAGTCATAGAAAAAATCCTGAAATCAGGCATTAAGAATCTATATATTGATACCTCAAAAGGAATCGATATTCAGGATGCTTATACACAAAATGAGGTCAGTCAAAAACTCGACTTCGAAAAACTCAAATCAGCAGAAGACTATAAGATTCCTTCTAAGCAAGTATCTGTAAAAGAAGAAATAGAAAAAGCCCGGGGCATCTACAAAGAAGCCCATAATATTATGCAAGACCTGATGGGTGATATTCGCCTGGGCAAACAGGTTGAAATTGAAAAAGTTCAGCCTATTTCTGAGCAGCTTGTCGAATCAGTCTTCCGAAACAAAGATGCCCTGATCAGCCTTAGCCGAATAAAAGACAAAGACCACTACACCTTTATGCACTCAGTCAGTGTCGCAGGGTTAATGATTACTTTCAGTCGGGCTATGGGTTTTGACATGAACCTAATCAAGGAAATTGCGATTGGCGGCATGTTACACGATGTCGGTAAAATGATGACACCAGACAACGTTCTCAACAAACCCGGGAAACTTGATGACGGTGAATTCAATATAATGAAATCACACGTGGTTTACTCAAAAGAACTGCTAGAAGGTAAACCGGGTATTACACAGGCCGCACTTGATGTAGCAGCCATGCACCACGAAAGAATTGACGGTACAGGCTACCCACTGGGACTTAAAGGCGATGAAATTTCTCAGGTAGGACAAATGTCGACGATAGTGGACGTCTATGATGCACTGACATCCGTACGTGTTTACAAAAGCGCGTGGGAACCAAATCTTGCGTTAAAAAAATTACTGGAATGGAGTGAGCACCATTTTAACCCGGTGCTAGTTAAGCAGTTCATTCGCTGTCTGGGCATCTATCCAATCGGTACACTGGTTGAACTGGATTCTGGCAATGTGGCCATCGTGATTGAACAGGGCGAAAACGATTTACTGAACCCGTTTGTACGAATCATCTATAACACCAGAAAAAAAGGCATTGTGCCAGTGAGAGAGCTCGACCTTAGTAAAACAGACGACCATATTGTAAAGTCGGTTTCACCGCAAACGTACCAGATTGATTTATCCGCTTTTTATTAAATTCTATCAGCATGCAACAGGATACCTTTGATTTGTACAAAGATTTCCATATCAAACTTTAACTGCAAAATTTTAAATGATTTTTTTGAAATACGCGCAAGGATAATATCCTTATTACTCACCAGTTGTAACAAGACCTCACTGCCAGTTTCTTCCACAACACTTAAAATTTTTGCCGGCAATATATTCAGTATACTGCTGTCATTTGGTCTGGATTTACACAAACTCACATCCGCAGCATAGATACGCAAACGAACACTACCGCCTTTTTTTAAATTTCCTTTAACCTGTAACAGGGTTCCGCTTTCGGTGACCACCGAAGACAGACCAAATTCAGAATCTGCATTAACCACTTTTGCATTAAGTACAGCAATTGAACATTCTGTATTTAACAGCGGCGAATCAGCAGAGCTTAAAGCCTGTGTGATATTCCCCTTAAATATAACCTTACCAGCCTCAAGCACAATAATGTCATCACACAACCTCGACACTTCTTCAAGACTGTGACTGACATAGATGATTGGAATATTTAACTGATCATGAAGTCGTTCAAGATAAGGAAGAATTTCATTTTTATGTGCATCATCCAGCGACGCCATCGGCTCATCCATTAATAACAACTGAGGCCGCTTTAATAATGCACGGGCAATAGCAACCCGCTGTTTTTCACCACCCGACAGGGACTTGGGCATACGCTCCAGCAAATCAAATAAATTTAACAGTTGAATTAAATATTTTTTATTTTTTTCATTAACAGAACCGGAAC
>Ga0316205_10005335_pt1 | contig 10717 bp, 10 predicted proteins | sample 3monthpyrite_MG_FD_204941 | JGI IMG/M metagenome (GOLD analysis project Ga0316205, IMG submission 204941) | Microbial mat bacterial communities from mineral coupon in-situ incubated in ocean water Damariscotta River, Maine, United States -... | ecosystem: Environmental > Aquatic > Marine >...
CTCAACGGCTGGGGCTATATCATTCCGCTGCAACTGAACCGGGTTCTGAAAACCGCGTTCGGCGCGTGGCTGGGGTTCTTTGCCATCGGTCTGGTGCTTTGGGGCATTTATACCGGTAAGTTCTCGCCCACCGAAGCGGCGGGTGTGACGGTTGGCTTCTGTATCATTGCGGGCCTGTTGTCCTGGGTGGTCAGCAGATTGACCCATCAGGACAAAGAGCGCACATGGGAAGACAAAAGCTATCTCGAGATGCTGGTGGTGGAAGGTTTCACCCTGAAAGAAATCCCCGGCATCACCATGCGGTCTGCCGAGATCACGGGCATCCTTGCCCCGCTGATTGCCATTTCGGTGGTGATGCAGCAGATCCTGTCGTTGTTGGGCGCGCAGGCCGTGATCGGTGATTTCGTGACCTCGATGGGGGGCTACTATGCGGTCCTGTTCACGGCGATGGTCATCGTGTTCTTCTCGGGCATGGTTCTTGAATCGCTGCCGGTGACGATCATTCTGGCGCCGATCCTTGCGCCCATCGCGATGAGTGTGGGGGTTGATCCGGTGCACTTCTCGGTGATCTTCCTTGTGGGTGCCTCGATTGGCTTCATCACACCGCCTTACGGATTGAACCTTTATGTCGCATCAGGCGTGACGGGTGTTCCGTACTTCCGTTTGTTGCGCTACACGGTGCCCTACTTGATTGCACTGCTGAGTGTTTGGTTCCTTGTGGCCCTGACCCCGGAACTGGCGCTGATGCTGCTGCCCAACCGGTAAGGTTCCGTGATGCCCGAAGATCGCATGGTTGAGACTAAAGGACAGATACCAACCAACCTGCGGCTTCTTCTGCTGATCGAAGAAGTCGCGCGATCGGGCCTGCCGATGTCACCTTCGGCCCTCAGCGATGCACTGGAGTTGCCAAAACCCACAGTGCATCGCCTTTTGGCCACCGCCGAGGCGGAAGGGTTCCTGCAACGCGATGTGGATGGGCGATCCTTTGGTCCGGGCAAGAGGTTGCGTCATTTGTCGGCCAATACGTTATCCTCGCAACGGATCCGGACCGAGCGGCTGATGGTTATGCAATCCCTGGCGCAGGATGTGGGGGAGACCTGCAATCTGGCCGCGGCCGGGCGGTACGGGATGGTTTATCTGGATCGGGTCGAAACCCATTGGCCGCTGCGTATTCAATTGCCTGTCGGGACACAGGTGCCGTTTCATTGCACCGCCAGCGGCAAGATGTACCTGTCTTCGCTGCGGCCTGAAAAGCTGAACCGGTTGCTGAAGGCGCTGGATCTTGGCGCGCGGACCAAACGCACGCTGACCACCGCCAAGGCATTGCGGGCTGAACTGGCCCGGACGCAAAAGCGGGGATATTCCACTGACAACGAAGAATTCATGGACGGGATGACCGCGATTGCGGTGCCGATCTGTGATAATCTGGGGCGGTTGGTAACGACCTTGTCCCTGCACGCGCCCAATCAGCGCAAGGATATTGAAGGCTTCAAGCCGCATCTGCCGCGCCTGCGGATGGCGGCAAAAGAGCTTGAAGCCCTCATTCAGGACTAAGCCACCTAAAGCGTTTCGAATTCAACTTGAGGCATCAAGTAAATGCGAAACGCGCCCAACGTTTAAATGGTGTGCGCGTTTCGCGAAAAGCTGTGCCCCAGGTTTTCTCGGAACGCTTTAACCCTCGCGGCGATAGACATGAACCGCGCATTTGGCGTGGCGCACAACCCGCGAGGCGGTTGAGCCAAGGAAGTAATCCCGCAGGTCCGGACGGTGCGAGCCGATGACGATGCAATCCACCTTGTTTTCATCAGCATAGTCGATGATCGTGCGGGACGAATGGCCCTGAATGATCTTGGCCTCGACACCGTCGAGATGCGCGACCTTTTCGATCAACCGCGCCTTGGCCGCCTTATAGGCCGAGGCAATGGTGTCTTCGTCCAGATAGGCCGTCGCCACACCCTGGGGCGTATCATACACATGCAAGGCGACGATCTTGCCGCCCTTTTCCTGCAGGGCATGGGCGATCTCCAGCGTGTCTGACGAAATGTCGTGATCAAGGGCCATCGGGACAAGAATATTCTTATACATGGGTCTCTCCTAATTCTGGCAAAATGCCTGATGCGTCTCGCGGAAGAGCCGGAATCACATCTTTTCCCGAAACGCCGCGAAATAGTCTGATTTTATGCGCGTTTCGCACTTTGTCTCAGGACTCAGTCTAGAGACAAAACGCTTTAATTCCAAGGGTGAAGGACGATTTTGGGCGCTGCAACGCGCCCGTGTCTCAGATCGGCAAATGCGCCCGCCCCATCGGCCAGCGCGCGGGTTTCAAACCAGTCGAGATTTCCCAGACGGCCGCCGAAAATCGCCTGTGCGGTCTGGCGGAAATCCTCGGCCGTATAGGTGTAGGTGCCGATGAAAGTGATCTCCTGCAAAGTCATGCGGCGCACATCAAGGCCCCCGGTATCTTCGCCCAGACCCACATGCGCGATCACGCCGCCGGGGGCAGCGAGGGCCGAAGCGGTTGTGCGGGTGGCGCTGTATCCGACCGCGTCGATCACAATGGAATAAAGGCCATCGCCTTGGGCGGCGACTTGATCGTGGCAGGTGTCGGCGAGGTAGGCGCGGCGCGCGGGGTTGGGTTCGACAATGGTGACATCCGTCACGCCCATCGCGGTCAGGGCAAGTGCTGCGGCCAATCCGATGGCCCCGCCGCCGATCACGAGGGCCCGTTGATCCATGCCGGGATGCACGGATTCCAGCGCCAGTCGCGCGGCGTGCCAACTGACGGCGAGGGGTTCGGCCAGCGCGGCTTTGTCCAATGGCGTGCTGTCGGGAACGGTCACGAGATTTGTGTCCGGCATCGAGATATATTGCGCAAACGCCCCTTCGCGGGGTTGCATCGAAATGATCTGCCGGGTCGGGCAGAGGTTTTCGCGTTTCGCGATGCAGGCTGGGCAAGTGCCGCAGGTGACAAGCGGATTGATCGTGACGCGTCGGCCATCAAAACGTCCGCCGATGACAACGCCAGCCGCCTCGTGGCCAAGGATCAATGGGGCAGGGCGGCGCGCATCATGGCCGAGATAGGCATGCATGTCCGAGCCACAAATCCCCACCGCATCGACGCGGATCAGGTGTTCGCCCTCCGCAGGGGTGGGATCGGGGACATCGCGGTAGCCCAGCGTTTCAACGCCGTCATAGACCAGTGCTTTCATTTCGCCGTGAACCCTCCATCGACCATCAGAACCTGGCCGGTGACGTAAGAAGACGCATCCGAGCACAGAAACAGCAACGGGCCATCCATGTCCTCCATCGTGCCATTGCGCCCGGCGCAGGTTTGCGCGGCGTTGCGCGCGGCGCGGTCCGGGTCGGAAAACACCGCTTCCGTCAATTCCGTCGGAAAAAAACCGGGGCCGATGGCGTTGGCGGTGATGCCAAAGGGCGACCACGCTTCGGCCATCGCGCGGGTCAGTTGGCCAATTCCGGCCTTGGTGGCACCATAAGCGATGCCGCCGGGAAAGGCGCGGGTGGTTTGCAGCGAGGCGAAATTCACGATCCGTCCCCAGCCCTTTTCCTTCATCGCGGGCACCATCGCCTGGCTGAGAAAGAAGGGGGCTGACAAGTTCAGCGCAAGGGTGGCATCCCAGCCCTCGGCCGTGACATCATCGGCGGGTTGGCGGGTGTTCACCCCTGCGGCGTGGACCACGATATCGGGGGCACCGAACGGGGCGGAGATCGCAGAGAGCAGTGCGGGAATACCGTCGCGATCCGCCACATCGGCTACGACGTAAGCGGCGTTTTCTCCGATCTCGGCCTGCATGTCCTGCAGCGGCTCTTCGCGCCGGGCGACACCGATCACCTTTGCCCCGGCGGAGGCCAGCGCCGTCGCTGCCCGCCAACCAAGGCCGGAACTGGCCCCCGTGATGCAGGCGACGCGGCCTGTCAGGTCAAAGAGCGCGCGGGGATCAGCCATCGGCGGTCAGATCAAATTCTTCGCCGGGGAAGTATTTCGCCAGCCGCACATCGGCGGTGCGGGCATGCCCTTCCATGCCTTCCAGACGGGCGATCCGGGCGGTGGCTTCGGCCACGGGTTTGGCGCCTTCGCGGGTGGCACGCTGCCATGTGACGATCTTCATGTATTTGTGCACGCTGAGACCGCCGGTATAGCTGGCCGCGCCAGAAGTGGGCAGAACATGGTTGGTGCCCGAGGCCTTGTCGCCATAAGCCACGGTGGTTTCTTCACCGAGGAACAGCGAGCCGTAGCAGGTCAGACGGTTGAGCCACCAATCGAGGTCTTCGGCCTGAACGGTCAGGTGTTCGGGGGCATAGGCATCGGACGTTGCGGCCATGTCTTCGCGATCCGCACAGAGGATCACCTCGGCATAGTCACGCCATGCGGCGGTGGCGTTGTCGCGGTTCACTTCCGGAAGGTCATTGATCAGTTGCGGAACCAGCTCCATCACCTTTTCGGCCAGCGCGCGATTGTCCGTGACCAGCCAGACGGGCGAGTTGTACCCATGCTCGGCCTGACCGACCAGATCGGTGGCGACGATATGGGCGTCAGCCGTTGCATCGGCGAGGATCAGGCTGTCGGTGGGGCCAGCGATCATGTCGATGCCGACGCGGCCAAACAGGATGCGCTTGGCTTCGGCCACGAACTGGTTGCCGGGGCCGACAAGGATGTTCGCGCGTGGCAGGCCGAACAGGCCGAATGTCATCGCGGCCACGCCCTGCACACCGCCCATCGCCATGATTTTGTCCGCGCCGGAAATATGCGCCGCATAGATGATTGCGGGGGCCACGCCGACACCGGGATGCGGAGGCGAGCAGGCGGTGATGTGATGGCACCCCGCGACCTTGGCGGTGGTCACGGTCATGATTGCGCTGGCGATATGGCTGTAGCGCCCGCCGGGCACGTAACAGCCTGCCGCATCGACGGGAATCGCCTTTTGTCCGGCGATCAGACCGGGGACCACTTCCAGTTCCACATCGGTCATTGTGGCCTTCTGGGTTTCGGCAAAGCGTTTGACGTTGTCATGGGCGAATTCAATGTCGCGTTTGAGCTTTTCAGGGACCAGCGCACAGGCGGCTTGGATTTCCTCATCGCTCAGCAGAACGCTGCCTTCATACTTGTCGAACTTGGCGGCGTATTCCAGCGCGGACTTGTCGCCACCGGCCTCGATATCGTTCAGAATGGATTTGACGATCTCGTGCGTTTCGGAGGCATCGGATTTGGCTGTCAGGGTCGCTTTCTTCAGGTATTCACGCGTCATTATCAAATCTTCCTGTCTGAATGATTGGGGCAGGCGGGCCGGTAAAGTCACCCGGGCGGGGGCGATCCCCAAAACCTATCATCCGTACAGGCGTTTTGGAAGGAAAACACACGTCAAAAACGCTTATTTTAAAGGGTGTAAAGCGGGGCTTTAGCTTTCCCGAAGATCGGGCCGGGCGGGGGGCAAATCCGGCCCTGTCAGGGGGCAGTGAACCGGGTCAGACCGCCACGATATGGCTGTGGCCAAAGTTGATCGGATAATGAGACAGCTCGCGCATCAATTTGTGGGTCCCGCGCTCGAACACATACAAGTTGCGCCAGTTGCCGGCCACGACATAGTAGTTCTGGCCCGGCAGCAGGGCGATCCCGCAGGGGTATTCCAGACCGATGGGCTCGCAATCGGTGACCTGCTTTACCGCGCCGCTGTCGGCGTCGAATACAATGACCGTATGAGTGGACGGATAGGTCGAGATCACCTCGTCATGATCCGGGTCGTATTCGATGCTGAGGCCGTGGCGCATTTTCTGTCGATTGGCACCTGATCCGAGCGGTTTCAACCGGCCTGACCGCGTGTTGATGCGCACTGTTGGAGCAACCGCAAAGCTGGTGCCATCGGCGTTGGAGGTGTCGAAGGTATGGGCGATTTTTCGATCTTTGAAGAACCGCGCATCCTGATCGTCGCGTTGCAATTCGGTCTGGATGGCAAAGATGGTTTCGCGGTCGCGCGCGCAGAGATGGCGCAGCTCTTCCTTGGTGTTGCCAAGGTACTTTTCGACCAGTTTGCCGCTTTCGACCTCGACGATGGTGACCGAGGGCTCGACGATATGCAGGGGCAGGCCATAGCTTGTGCCGCCGCCCGGTGGGATGGTTGTGCCATAGTTCGCCATCACCGCATGTTTGCCGTCTTCCAGTAGCCGTATCTCGTGCGGGGCGATGCCAAACGTGCTGAAATCATGTTCAATTTCAAGAGTTTGCGGGTTGCGCAGGGTGACCCGGCCAAAGTGGTCTTCGGGTGTGCCGGAATAGGGTATTTTGGGTGCGCGTTCGGTGACCGCCACCAGTTTCTTGCTGAGAAACACGCTGTGCCCGCCGCCGATCCAGTCGGGTTGAAAGGGCCGCCCCATCGCGACCAGATCGAGCGTTTCGGGATCAAAGGCCACATAGGTTTGCCGTTCCATCGCGCCGAAGATGCCGACGCGTTTGTCCGGGCTGATGGCCACGTCATGCCCGCGTATCGGAAACAGCGCCTGACGGACCGACCCATCAAGGCCAAACTTGGTCAGCATGGTGATGCGGCCATCATAGCCTTTGGGAATGGCCTTGCGCAGGCCGGGATGTGCCGGCGCGGGCACCCCCTGAAACCGGGCTTGCCAGGGGGCGTATCCCGGGATGTAAATGTCGGCCGGGGCCAGACTGGGGGTAGTGGACGTGACATCCCCAGCCTGCACAGTGGCGCACCCGGCCAGCGCAGAGACACCGGCAAGGCTGGCCCCATAGGCAAGCAGATCGCGACGTTTCATCTGCACGGCCTCCCCTCAGCCTCCACCTTCGCCACCGCCACCACCGCCGCCATCGCGCGCCGCATCTGCCCGGACAAGTTCGCTGATGGTGAGGGCACAAGAGGCACGCTTACCGGTGCACGAGGTTGTGCGGCCTCGTTGATCACGGACATAATAGGTGCCGGATGCGGACCTGTGCACTGTGTAGGTGCCGACCGATGTCTCGTGTGTTTCGAGGACCTTATCCTTGTTTTTTTCGTTCTCATTGATAATGCTGGCTACGACTTCTCGCGGTATTACAGTACAGCCTGACAGTATCGTCGCGGCCGCCAGGGGCAGTGCGATCCATGCCAATGGCTGCCTGATCCTGCCCGAGTGTTTCTGATCAGTTTGGGTTTTGGTGGTGTTGGGTGTCATCATATGTCCTTCCCCAGCGGTTCAGATTTGGAATGATCTGCAGTCTGCAATCGTGGGGGGAAGCTGGGAATCCGTGCCGATACCTAGAAATGCTAGGTAGGGATACGGATCGACATTGGCCCGATGCTCTGTCTTTCTTTTGGGATTGGGCCGAGGGTCAGGAGAGGGATGACGCAACCGCAGCCGGATATCATCAGACCCGCCGAGGACGCCGTTAACGTGCCCCGGTGGCTTCCGCTTGTCGGGATTTTCATCGGCTTGGCGTTTTTGGGGTTCATCACTCTGGCGGGGAATGTGGTGGGATTGGTGCCCGAGCCGTTGTCGTCAGAGGTGCGGACCCTGGCCTTTGAGGGGGCAGCCGAGGACGTGACCTGTGCGTTGGCCAAGGACGCGGGTGTGGCGACATACCCGAGTTTTGCGGCCTCGAGCGGGTCGCGCCCCGACCTGGTGTCGATCCGGCTTTCCGACCCGTCCAAAGCAGCTGTTTTATCGATTGGGAACGTTCCGGATCTGGCGATCTTGCTGACGTGTCGCGACGGTGTTGAGCTGGGCGAACGGCAGCGGTTGGGCGACACGATCCGGTTTTCCGAGCGGCGCATCGCGACCTCGGTGCCGGCCTTTGCGCTGGACGATCCACAGATTGGCGATACCTATCTGCTCTATCTTTATCAGCCTACGGCAGTGTCGTTTCAGATCAAGGCGTTTGCGCCAGAAGACTTTGAACAGATGACCGACCAGCAGTTGTTGCTGCATGTAGCGTTGAGTAGTGCGGCGGGGTTTATGATCGTCTATAATCTGGCGCTGTCGGTGATGGCGCGGATGCCCACGTTTCTTTTCAACGCGCTGACAGTCTGCTCGATGCTGTTGCTTAACATCTATATGTCAGGCCTTGGCGCGGCGTATCTTTGGCCAGAAAGCCCACATCTTTCCAATAAGATGCTGGTTCTTTCGATGGCGGGTCCGGCGCTGTTTGCGCCGTTTTATGTGTACCGGTTTATCGTGCCGCCCGACCAGCCGATCCTGCGCGCGCGCCCGACTTTACTGGGCTGGCCGGTGGCGGCTCTGCTGGTGATCGCTTCGATCTTTTTTGTGCCCTACTACATTGCTTTGACCATGCTGATGGCGCTTTGGATTGCGTTGGCCACGGTCGCTGTCTGGCACCTTTTCCGCGCGTCTCAGGCGGGCAATGCCGGGGCGACGATCATGTTGCTGGCAGCCCTTGGTGCCGTCGTGCCGGGCATGATGATTGGTGCTGCGAAAGATTTCGGCGGCGTGGAATTTGGCACCATGGTGCCGCATCTGGCTGAGTTGACGATCCTGCTTGAGGCGGTGTTGTTCACTCTTGCGCTGGCTTATCAGTTGCGCCTGTCGCGCTGGCGCGAGTTGGACGCGCTGAGGGGGCTGAACCGACAGGCGGAACAGGCCATAAGCGATCTGTTGGCGACCATCGACAGTGACCGCACCCGGCTGGCCAGCGATCTGCACGATTCCACGGGGCAGATGCTGGGCCTGATTTCATCGCGTTTGAAACGGTCGGCACAGAAGGACGACCTGCCCGAGAAAAGCCGCGCCGATATTGCCGAGACCGCCGGTATGATTGGCGATACTCTGGATGAAATCCGCCGTATGGCGCATGATCTGCATCCTGCAACCCTGACCCATCTTGGGCTGGAAAAGGCGATTGAGGGGCTGTGCCGTCATATGTCGATGCCCGGCGGTGTGCGGTTTGAATGTGACCTTGAGATTGATGCGGGGCTGCTGTCATCGCGGCAACAGTTGCAGATTTACCGGATCGTTCAGGAACTGATGACAAACACTGTCCGCCATGCTCAGGCCAGTGATGCGCGCCTGTCACTGCGTGTGCGCCGGGATGCCACAAATATGCGGTATAGTGACAACGGGCAGATGGCCCCAAAGCAGAGTGGCCGGGGGATTGGCTGGACCATCCTGCAGCAACGGGTTGCCAGCCTGAACGGCACCTTGCAACGCCGCTCGGGCGAGTTGGGGACAACAATCGAGATGGCGTTCAAGCCCACGCCCGTATCCTCATCCGGAGCCGAGCCATGAAAAGCGTCCTGATTGCCGACAATCACCCCCTGTTTCGCGCCGGTGTGCGCCAGCTTATTCAGGACAGCGACGGGTTTCAGCTGATTGGCGAGGCGGGGGATTGCGACAGTTGCCTGTTCAAGGTGGCCGAACTGACCCCCGATATCCTGCTGCTGGATCTGAACATGCCGCAACAGGGCGGGTTCGAGGTGGCGCGCAGCCTTGGCGAACAGGGCAGCGCCTGTCAGGTGGTGGTGTTGTCGATGTATGCCTCGAGTGAGTTCGTCGAGACCGCCAAGCAGGTGGGTTGTGCCGGGTTCGTGGCCAAGGAAGATGCCGGGCCTGACCTGATCTTTGCGCTTGAGCATCTGGCGGACGGGTTTCAGATGTCCAGCTCGGTCGGGCGGACCGAGGACGGGGCGGTTGATTTGCTGAGCGAGGTGGAAGACCTGGGGTTTGCCACGCTGACGCGGACGGAATTGAGCGTTTTGGGCCATATCGCCCAATCCTCGACCACGCAGGATATTGCCGAGAAAATGGGCGTGTCGCCGCGCACCGTTGATGCACATCGCCACAATATCATTCGCAAGCTCGAACTGACGGGCAGCAACAGTCTGGTGCGGTATGCCGCCGAGAACAGGGACAAGATCACCGGGGCCACGGGCGGTTAGCCGGCAATGGTCTTTGATCCATGTTGGTTTTGCGATGAGCGTGACTGACGAGGATGCAGTGGCCAAATCGCTGGAGGCCTTGCAAAGTCTGACCGGGCGTATCGACGTCGTGCTGGCGGCTGTGCCCGAGACACGCAGGCCGGGTCACCATGCGCCCGCTTTTTGGCGACTAACGGTTGATTGGCGAGCAGTTGCCGAGACTCTGCTGAGCGGCGGCCAGGGATCGGACGACGTCTTTCCAGTTGGATTGGATCAAACGCGCCCGTCCTCAGCGTGGCTGTCAGATTGCGAGATCGAGGCGTGGTTTCCAGAAGGGGCGGAAAAGCTCGATCTTGGGGCACCGGTCCATGATCACCTTCAACCCGGCGTTCTCGGCAAGCTTTGCGGCGTCATCATCGAACACGCCGATCTGCGCCCACAGCACCTTTGCGCCAATCCCGATCGCCTGTTGAGCAATGCCGTAGAGTTCTTCCTTGGGGCGGAACACCTCGACCATGTCCACGGGCCGGTCAATGTCCTGAAGGGAGTGGTAGACCTTTATGCCACGGATTTCGGTCACGTTCGGATTGGGGTTCACCGGGATCATGTCATACCCGGTTTCGTGCAACACTCTGAGTACGCCATAGCTGAACTTGGTCTTGTCTGCGCTGGCCCCGACCATTGCGATGGATTTCACAGAGCGCAGGATCTCGGACAAATACTCCTGCGGATAATCGTAACGGTGATCAATATCAGCGTCGGGCATCTAGGTCTCCTTTGGTGTGGCGATGTCTGGCTTCAGCTCGTGCGGTTCCAGCGGGTCGAGGAAGGGGTTGCGA
>Ga0316205_10005336_pt1 | contig 10715 bp, 10 predicted proteins | sample 3monthpyrite_MG_FD_204941 | JGI IMG/M metagenome (GOLD analysis project Ga0316205, IMG submission 204941) | Microbial mat bacterial communities from mineral coupon in-situ incubated in ocean water Damariscotta River, Maine, United States -... | ecosystem: Environmental > Aquatic > Marine >...
ATATAAAACTTAATGAATAAAGTTGAAATAAAAACTCAAATTACTGTTTTTGAATCTGTTGAAGAACTTTCAAATACAGTAAATTCTTTAATGAATAAAGCTATTGAGGCAAAACAAAATGCTTATGCACCATATTCCAAGTTTAATGTTGGTGCTGCATTTCTTTTAGAAGATGGAACAATTGTAACAGGAAATAATCAGGAAAATGCTGCATATCCATCAGGAATGTGTGCAGAACGTGTTGCAGTTTGGAAAGTAGCTTCTGAATATCCACACCTTAAAATATTAAAATTAGCAATTACAGCAAGTTCATCTACTCAAACAACTAAAGAACCTGTTGCTCCTTGTGGAGCTTGCAGACAAACATTATCTGAGTATGAGCTTAAGCAGAAAGCTAAAATTGAAGTATATTTTATGGGAGAAGTAGGTAAAATTATTAAAACTGATTCATTATTAGATTTACTTCCAATTGCTTTTGATAAATCTTTTTTATAGAGTTTTATGAAAAAAGATATTGAAAATAGAGAAGATATTTATAATCTTGTAAAACATTTTTATGTAAAATTAATGAATGATGCAGAAATGCATCATTTTTTTATTGATTTTGAAGATCCAAAGCTGTTAGAAGAGCATTTACAAGTATTAGTAGATTTTTGGGACAATGTATTATTTTACTCAGGTGGGTATCGTAAAAATGCTATGCAACCACACTTGAAATTACATCAGACCAAACCATTTGAATCTAAGCACTTTAAATCCTGGTTATCAAGCTTTAACACTTCTATTGATGAATTGTTTGAAGGTGAAATGGCACATACAGCAAAGACTAGGGCTTTGTCTATAGCCACCGTAATGGAAATTAAAATTTCTGAGTCAAATACTTAATACATTTTTAAATTTGAATACTAATTTTTTAGAATGAAAATACAATCAGTAATTACAGGAACAGGAAGTTATGTTCCAACATTAATTAAAAAAAATTCGGATTTTTTATCAAGTCAATTTTTAAATGAAGATGGCTCTCCAATGGAGTATGAGAATGAAGTAGTTATTGATAAATTTAAAGCAATTACAGGAATAGAAGAAAGACGTTATGCTACGCCAGATTTAACATCTTCAGATTTAGCATATTTTTCTGCGCAAAAAGCAATTGAAGATGCTAAAGTGAACCCCGAAGAGTTAGACTATATAATTTTAGCACATAATTTTGGAGATGTAAAAAGTACCACTATTCAAAGTGATATTTTACCAAGTTTAGCATCAAGAGTTAAACATAGATTAGGAATTAAGAATCCTAGTTGTGTAGCGTACGATATTCTTTTTGGTTGCCCTGGTTGGATTCAAGGTGTAATTCAAGCTGAGGCCTTTATAAAAGCTGGAATTGCAAAAAAATGTTTAGTTATTGGTACTGAAACTCTATCGAGAGTTGTAGATCCGTATGATAGAGATTCTATGATTTATTCTGATGGAGCTGGTTCTTGTATCATTGAAGCTGTTGAAAATAATGTAGATTCAGGAATTTTAAGTCATATTGCTCAAACTGACACTTTAGATGAGTGCTATTACTTATTTTTTGGAAAATCATTTGATAAACATGCAAATGAAGATATCAGGTATATTAAAATGTATGGACGTAAAATTTATGAATACGCTTTAAATAATGTTCCTTTAGCTATGAAAAAAGCATTAGATAAAAGTGGTATTGATATTTCTGAAGTGAAAAAGGTATTTATTCATCAAGCTAATGAAAAAATGGATGAGGCCATCATTAAGCGTTTTTATAGATTATATAAAACAAAACTTCCAGATGGTATAATGCCAATGAGTATACATAAATTAGGAAATAGTTCGGTTGCAACCGTTCCAACATTATTTGATTTGGTAAAGAGAGGAGAAATTGAGAATCAAGAAATTAATAAAGGGGATGTTGTAATTCTTGCTTCTGTAGGAGCTGGTATGAATATAAATGCTGTTGTGTACAAATATTAATTCTTCAATAAATACAAGATTCTTTAACTCATCTAATTTTAAATTATTTTATTTATCCTTATGTTTACACGCTATAAATAGCAATAAAATACAAATGAATGGTAGTAAAATATAAATGAATGGTAAATATTATTTTTTTATTTAATTATTTTCACTACTTTTGAAAGATAATTTAAGAATTAAACCCCTCAAAACCCCATAGTTATGTTTAAAAATATTACTTTTTTAGCTTTATTAGCATTTGTTATGTTATTTAGTTGTGAGTCTAATGATGAGTTTGAAAACCTACAAGCAGACTCTTTTGAATTTAGTGTAACAACATATGATTTAACAGGAGTTGCAAATAGAGATAGCGAAACAGCTTGTTATACAACTCCACTTATTGCAGGTCAATTTTACAATGCAGGAAGAGTAGATGTAGAGATTGTAAATGAAGGAGGTATAGATTATGTTTATATTTCTTATATTACTAATGATGATTGGATAATTAAACTTACTCATTTGTATGCAGGTGATAGAGATGGAATTCCTGAAACTAAAAAAGGAAATCCAAAGCCAGGAGTTTTTGAAAAACGAATGGATTATGAAGCGAATATAATTTCTGATTTTGAAGTAGAATACAAAATAGCTGCTGATGCTTTTGAGCCATGTTTTTACATAGCTGCACATGCTGAAGTTGCAAGAATTGATGATAAAGGAACTGAAGTACAGAGAGAGACAGGTTGGGGACAAGGAGTAGGTTTTGAAGGAGATAGTTGGGCAATGTATTTTGAGTTTTGTAAAAGTACTTGTGGTACAGAACCTCCAATTGATGAAACTAAATAAAATATATTATATATAAATAAAAAAAACCCTCGAACGAGGGTTTTTTTTATTTATAAAATTGAGAACATAATATTTAATTTAATATTTTAGCAAAAAGAATTTTTGAATGAAGTATTTAAACCATATAGGAAAGTATTTTATTATGCTAAGGCAAGTCTTTAGAAAACCACAAAAATGGTCAGTTTTTAAAGAGATGTTATTTAGAGAAATTGATGATTTAGGATTAAAATCATTAGGTATCATTATGTTTATTTCTTTTTTTGTAGGAGGTGTTGTTGCAATACAAACAGCACTAAATGTAGATAGCCCTTTTATTCCAAAATATTTAATAGGTTTTGCAACAAAACGAGGAATCATTTTAGAGTTTGCTCCTACTTTTATGTCAATTATTTTAGCAGGTAAAGTAGGATCATATATAACTTCAAGTATGGGAACTATGCGTGTTACAGAACAGATAGATGCCTTAGAAGTAATGGGAATAAATTCATTAAATTATTTAGTTTTACCTAAAATACTTGCAGCATTATTTTTCTACCCTTTACTTATATTATTATCTATGTTTTTAGGAATAGTTGGTGGTTATTTTGCAGGTTTATTAACAGATTTATTTTTTAGCGTTGATTATATTTATGGAATTCAATTAGATTTTGATCCATATTACATCAAATATGCATTAACTAAAACTGTAGTTTTTGCTTTTGTAATAACTACTATTCCTGCATATCATGGTTTTTATGTAAAAGGAGGCTCATTAGAAGTTGGTAGAGCAAGTACTAGAGCTGTAGTATGGACAAGTATTGTTATAATTTTATTAAATTATTTTTTAACTCAAATGCTATTAGGATAAATGATTGAAGTTAAAAATTTATATAAGGAGTTTAATGGAGTACCTGTTTTAAAAGGTATTTCAACCACTTTTGAAAAAGGAAAAACCAATATGATAATTGGACAAAGTGGATCAGGTAAAACAGTTTTTTTAAAATGTTTGTTAGGTTTGCATACGCCTGAAAAAGGAAAAATTTGTTTCGACGGAAGGATACATACAGAACTTGGTATAAAACAAAGGAGACAATTAAGGCAAGAAATGGGAATGGTCTTTCAAGGTGGAGCATTATTTGATTCGTTAACTATTGAAGAAAACATTATGTTCCCTTTAAAAATGTTTGCAAACAAATCAACTTCTGAAATGCTTGATAGAGTTAATATTGTTCTAAATAGAGTTAATTTAGAAAACGTAAATAAAAAATTTCCGGCTCAATTATCTGGAGGAATGCAAAAACGTGTTGCAATTGCGAGAGCCATTGTTATGAACCCTAAATATTTGTTTTGCGATGAGCCAAATTCTGGTTTAGATCCAAGAACAGCTACCGTAATTGATAATTTAATTCAAGAAATTACTAAAGAATACCAAATTATTACAATTATAAACTCACATGATATGAATTCTGTGATGGAAATTGGTGAAAAAATTATTTTTTTAAAAGATGGTAAAAATGCTTGGGAAGGATCTAATGATGAAATATTTAAAACTGAAAATGAGGCGGTTGTAGATTTTGTGTATTCATCAAATTTATTTAAGCAAGTTAGAGAGGCACATTTAAGTAAAACAAAATAAAAAAGAAGTTTGTTTTATTAAAATATACCGCTATATTTGCACCCGCTAAAAAGGAAAAAGAAGACCTGGTAGCTCAGTTGGTAGAGCACCTCCCTTTTAAGGAGGTGGTCCTGGGTTCGAGCCCCAGCCAGGTCACAAAAAAAGTTAAGCTGTTTGCTTAACTTTTTTTATTTAATATCAATTGCACATATGGCGGAATTGGTAGACGCGCGGGCTTGAGGGGCTCGTAAACGTAAGTTTGTGCAGGTTCAACTCCTGTTATGTGCACTTTATTTTTTTAAAGCATTTATTGCAGCTTCTACACATCGTTCTCCATCCATTGCCGCAGAAACTATACCTCCAGCATATCCACCTCCTTCTCCGCAAGGAAATAAACCTTTAATTTGTGGATGCTCTAAATTTTCATTTCTAGGAATCTTAACTGGTGAAGAAGTTCTAGACTCTACGCCTATTACATTTGCTTCAGAAGTATAATAGCCTCTCATTTTTCTTCCGAAGGCTTCAAATCCTGTTCTTAATCTACTACCAATTAATGAAGGCAATAAATTATGTAAGGGTGCTGAGTTTAATCCTGGTTGATAGGATGTTGAATTTAAATTGCTGGATAATTTCCCATTCACAAAATCTGTTAAACGCTGTGCTGGAGCAGTTTGTGTTTCTCCACCTGCAGTGAAAGCCATTTTTTCTAAATCTTTTTGAAATTCTAATCCTTTTAAAACTCCAAAATGATTGTACTTATGTAAATCTTTTTCAACATTTATTTCAACTACAATACCTGAGTTTGCAAATTCACTATTTCTTTTTGATGGAGACATACCATTAACAACAACTTCTTCTTTTCCAGTAGCTGCAGGAACTATAAATCCACCAGGACACATGCAAAAAGAGTAAACACCTCTATTTTTAACCTGCTGAACTAAACTATAGGATGCGGCAGGTAACAATTCATTTCTTTCTCCTTTACAATGATATTGAATTGAATCTATAATATGCTGTGGATGTTCTACACGAACTCCCATTGCAAATGATTTTGATTCAAGACTAATATTTTTCTTGTTCAATAAATAATAAATATCTCTTGCCGAATGACCAGTTGCTAAAATAACGCTTTCAACAAGTAATTCACTTTTGTTCTGTAATTGTATAGCACAAATTTTATTATCTTTTATGGTAAAATCTTCCACTCTACTTTCAAAATGAATTTCACCTCCAAAATTTAAAATAGTTTCTCTAATATTTTTAACTACAGTTGGTAATTTATTAGTACCAATGTGTGGATGCGCATCTACTAAAATTTGATCTGTTGCACCGTGATAAACTAAATTTTCAAATATTCTGCGAACATTTCCACGCTTTAAACTTCTGGTATAAAGTTTTCCATCAGAATATGTGCCTGCTCCTCCTTCGCCAAAACAATAGTTAGAGTCTTCATTTACGATATGAAATTGATTAATTGCACGTAAATCTCTACGCCTGTCTTTTACATTTTTACCTCGTTCTAATACAATAGGCTTAAAGCCTAACTCAATGCAGCGTAATGCTGCATACATACCTGCTGGACCAAGTCCAATAATATGAATTTCTTTTGCCGAAGAAACATCCTTATAATCAAATGTAAATTCTGAAGGCTTTGGTTCTTCTTTATTTAAATAAACAGCTATTTTATAATTGAAAATAATTTGTGGTTTTCTTGCATCAATAGATTTTCTTAACACTTTGATTGCATTAATATCATTTTCAGAAATACCTAAATGTTTCGCAGACTGCTTTTTTAATATATTATGCTGCTTTGCATCTTCTATTTTAATCCTTAGCTGAATCTCTTTTATCATAATTGCAAAATTACTCAATTTTCGAGTATAGAATTATATTTTTTATTTAATTCAAAGTAATATTTTTATAAATTAACTTTTAATTCTTAAAATAAAATCAAAATTCTTTTAGGTTTAATTAACATAACTATGCGTATAAATTAGTATAATTGCATATGCTAAAAAACATCTTCTATATAGCTTTAATTTTATTTTCAGTAAAAGCATTTTCTCAAGAACCTAAAATTAATGATTCTATTATTAATCCTGACTTAGCTTTTTTTCTAAAAGGGCAAATTGTTAGTAATAGTAATAAATCTCCTTTAAAAGGAGCTCATTTATTTAACTTAAATACTGTAGTTGGTACAATTGCTAATGATGAAGGTAAATTTGAACTCGCTACTAAAGTAAACGATACTATTTATGTTTCTTATTTAGGTTTCCAATCAATTAAATTAAAAATCACAAACGATTTATTGAAAGGAAATGAATTGGTAATTGAATTACATGAAAAAAGAGAGCAAATGAAAGAAGTGGTTGTAAAATCACATAAGTTAATAGGTGTATTAGAAATTGATGCTAAAAATGTTCCTAAAGATAAATATGCACGTATTCATATAGTTGGTTTGCAACAAACATATGAAGTTGGCACAAGAGCAAAAAGAAACTACACCTCTCCTATTGACGCTTTGTTTAGACCAATAGATTTTGTGTACAATATGTTTGGGAAAAAGCCTAAGCAATTAAGGAAACTTAAAAAGCTTCGTAATGATGATGAGTTAAGAGTAATGCTTGAAGGGAAATTTAATAGAGAATTAATGATGGAGTATTTAGATATGGATTCTCAAGAATTAACTGAATTATTAAATGAATGTAATTATTCCGATTATTTTATTAAATCGGCGAGTGATTTACAGTTAATTGAAGCTATATTATTGTGTTATGAGAATCATAAAGCAATTAAAAAAGGAAGCACAATAAAAGAAAAAGATAAGCAATAATTCTTAATATTAAAAGCATAAAAAAACCGTCTAAAAGTTATTTTAAGACGGTTTTTTTATGCTTTTAATTCTAAATTTATTTATTGATTTCCTAAAATTAAAGGTAAACCATCTTTAGAACTTCCAACAATTACAACTTTACTATTAGGAGATTTTGCTAATTCTAAAGTAGCTTCAATTCCTTTATCTTGTAAAATTTTGTCTGTTAAAGAAGCACTTAAAATTTTATTTGCATCAGCTTTACCCTTTGCTTCAATAATTTGTTTTTCAGCTTCTTTTGCAGCAGTAACTAATCTAAATTCATATTCTAAAGATTCTTGTTCTTGCTTTAATTTACGTTCAATAGCATCTTTAATTGTAGGTGGTAATGTAACATCTCTAACTAAAACCTCGTTTAATTCAATGTATTGACCATCTAAAATCTTTTTTGCTTCATCGAATATTTCATTTTGAATTACATCTCTTTTACTAGCGTATAATTGCTCTGGCGTATAACGTCCAACAACACTACGAGCTGCAGAACGAAGTGTTGGTTTGATTACTCTTTCCAAATAATTCTCACCTTTTTCTTGATGTAATCTACCTAAATCATTAGGTCTTGGCATATACCAAGATGATGTTTCTAAAATAATATCCAATCCGTTTGAAGAAAGCACTTTCATTTTTTCAAATAACTCTTGTTGACGTACTTCGTAAACGATTACAGTGTTCCAAGGAGCTACAATATGAAACCCTTCACCTAATGGTGGTTGATCTACAACTACACCTCCATCAAAACGTTTCCATAAAACACCAGCTTCACCGGCATCAATAGTAACAGTAGATTTTGATAAAAATATAATTGCTATAATACCTATAAATAACATAGGCATTAAAGTTTTTGGTAATTGTAATTGTCCGTTATTGCTCATTTTTCTAATTTTAAATTTCATCAAAAATACGAAACAGAATTCATTAAATTAACTTAATTTTAAAATTAAGTATTATTTAACTATAAATTATTCTAAAGGTAAAAATGCGCCTTTTATAAGTATTTCTTTTTCATTTATACTTGAGTCTATAACTTCTGCCCAATCTTCATTTTTTAAACCTATATTAATTTTAACTTTTTCAAATTGATACCCTGAATCATTTTTGGAATTTAATATTAATACATAATAATTACCATCTTCTTCAAGAATACTATTTATAGGTAAAGCCATTTTATCGCTAGATTTTGTAATAATTTCAGCCTCTACATACATTCCAACTAAAAAAGGATCAGTTTCATTTTTTAAATGACCGTGAACCCTAACAGTTCTATTTTTATCAATAGCTTTTCCAACTAAATGTACTTCTGCTTTAAATGTTTTTGACGATGATTCAGGGACTTTAAAACTAATAGGCTGACTTTTATTTACGTTTAAAATATCTTTTTCAAATACAATTAACTCTAAATGTTTGTGATCATCATTTATAATTTCTAATAATACTTCTGAAGCATTTTTAAATTCACCTACACTTGTATTAATTGTAGAAATGCTACCACTTATTGGCGCGTAAATAGCAATTGCTGAAGTAATTTTACCAGCTTCAACATTTTTAGGGTTTATATTCATTAAACGCAATTGTTGCGCTAAACCATTATAAGATGCTAATGCAGTTTTATATGTACTTTGAGCTTTTAAGAAGTTTTTTTGAGAAGTAATTTTTTCTTCAAAAAGTGTTTTTTGACGATCATTTTCAGATTTTAAATAGTTTAATTGTTCTGAAATTTCTAAATAATTTTGTTGAATTGTAATAAAATCTGGATTTTCAATTGTTAGTAGTAATTGTCCTTTTTTAACAATATCTCCTACTAATAATGATGATTTTTTCACATAACCACCAATAATTGCACTTACTTTAGCCTTATTTGCTGGTGGGACATCAATATATCCATTCGTTTTAATTCCTTCTGAAAAAACTTGTGTTGTTGCTTTTCCTAATTCCATATTGGAATTTTCAAATTGAGATAACGTAATTTCAATTAAATTTTCATCAATTGCTGTAGTTTCATTTTCCTTTTCTGACTGTTTTGAAGAATCACAAGATGTTACAATGCTAAAAATTAATAAAAGGAATATGTTTTTTAATATATATGTTTTCATCGTTTATAAGTTTAAATAATTTAAATCTAATACAAGTTGGTTATAACTGTTTAAATTGTTTAGTTGATTTATGTTTAATTCGCTTGAAGTTTCTAAACTTTGAATGTATTGAAAAAAGTCAATTTCACCATTTTTATAGCTTAAAGTTGCTGTTTTTAAAATTTCATTTGCTAAGTTTTTACCACTTTCATTATAGTAGTTTAATTGTAATTCAATTTTTTTAAGCTCTTCAAGTAAATTAAAGTATTTTGATTTTAATTTCAAGTTCTTGTCAATAACTAACTCATTTGCAATATCTTGCTCTATTTTAGCAGCAGTTATTTTTGAAGATTTTCCAAAAAAGAAAACTGGAATTGAAATTCCCGCTTGAAAACTATTTACAGATGAATTAGCAGCTAGGTCTTTACTATTAAAATAATTAAACTGTAAATCTGGTAATAACTGTTGCGTTTCTACTCCTTTCTTAGCTTTTAATAACTTACTGTTTTCTAAATAATATTTATGAATTAAATGTGTATCTAAGTCTAAAGTTATTAGTTCAACATTAGGTAAGTTAACATCCGATATTTTTATAATTTCACTTGTTTGAAGCAATAAATTAAGGGCATCATATGCTATATTTATATCACTTTCAAGTTCTTTTAATTGGATTGAAAATTGCTTATGCTTTGATTGTGAGGTAATCATCTCTAAATAATTAGATTCTCCTAACTCAAATTTACGCTTAGCAGATTTAGAAAAGTTCTTATACAAACTATCAATTACTATTAAAATTTCTTTTTTCTGATTTAAATAAACAATCTTATAATATGATTTTGATACTTTTTTAATTAAATCTTGTTTAGCCAACTCATAATCATATTCTGCTAAGTTTGAATTAATTTTATTTACCTTTTTCTTGGCAAAATACACCGTAGGAAACTCAATTGTTTGGTCTATCCCATAAGTTTCAAAAGGTTTTCCATCAATCCCTAAATTGGTTTTATCATAATTATAATAAATACTAGTTTTTTCAATTTCGAAAGCGCTATTTATCAATTTAGTACTTTTTTTAGCATTCAACTGCTTCATATTTAGCTCTATATTATTTTCAACTGCTATTGAAATTGCTTCATCAATAGTTATTGTTTTTTCTTGGGTAAATCCAATAACTGGTGCTAATAGAAATAGTAATATAATTGTTGGCTTGAACTTCTTTTTTCTTTTAATTTTAAACTCTTTTGTGTCAAATATTGCATATAAGACAGGTAAAACAACCAATGTTAAAATTGTAGCTGTAACCAAACCGCCAATTACAACAGTTGCTAAAGGTCTTTGTACTTCTGCTCCGGCATTAGTTGAAATT
>Ga0316205_10005338_pt1 | contig 10714 bp, 5 predicted proteins | sample 3monthpyrite_MG_FD_204941 | JGI IMG/M metagenome (GOLD analysis project Ga0316205, IMG submission 204941) | Microbial mat bacterial communities from mineral coupon in-situ incubated in ocean water Damariscotta River, Maine, United States -... | ecosystem: Environmental > Aquatic > Marine >...
TAAGTGATGCTTTTTCAGAAATTAAAATCCCATCCAATGGAATTTTTTCACCAACCCTAATTTGAATTTTTTCGCCAATTTCTACAGTTTCAGGACTCACACTTAATACATCACCGTTTCTAAAAACGTTAGCTTCTTTAGGGCGTACATCTAACAGGGCTTTAATATCACCTTTGGCTCTATTTACTGCTGCATTTTGAAATAACTCTCCAACGGCGTAAAATAACATTACCGCCACACCTTCTGGATATTCACCAATAGCAAAAGCACCAAGTGTAGCAATAGACATTAAGAAAAATTCTGTAAAGAAATCACGTTTTTTAATACTTTCCCATCCTTCTTTTATAACTGGCACTCCAACTGGTGAATAGGCAATGATATACCACACCATCCGTCCCCAGTCTTTAAAAAACAGCACATCAAAATAGTCTAGGGCAATGCCAATAATAAGCATTGTAAAACTTACGATTGCAGGAACATATACTTTTAAAGTATTTGTTTTCGAGTTATGATTATGGCCATCATCGCGACTGTGTTCTGTTTCAGAATGAGGCTTAATATCCCTTAAATTGAGTTTCTTTTTTTTCATTATTATTGTCTTATAATCCTCAAATATGTCATTAATTACGATACAATGAAAGTGCATTGCTACCGATTACATTTATCACAAACACCTTTTACAACCAAGTTCACATTCTCTGTCTTAAAACCGTCTGGTAAATTAATGTGTGGAATTTTATGTTCTGTTAAGCAAACTGTTTCATTGCACTTTGTACAACGAAAATGTAAATGTAAGTCGGTGTCCATTTCGCAATTGCAATTTTCTTCGCACAGGGCATATTTTGTAATTCCTGTACCATCATCTATTTGATGAGCGATACCGTTTTCAACAAAGGTTTTTAAGGTACGGTATATGGTTGTTCTATCCGAGTTGTCAAAATACTCTTCAACATTTGTTAGACTGACCGCCACTTTTTTGTTTAAGAGAAATTGTAAAACCAACAAACGCATTGCTGTTGGTTTTACGTTATTATTCCCTAATATTTGCTCTAAAACAGACATTCTGTTACAAATTAAAACGCTTTAATGAATCTCCTGTCTTAATTTGAAAGGCATCCTCAATATTGGTTATATAAATGATGCCATCTGCTGGTTCTTCGGTTTTGCCATTAGCTGAAATTATTTCAATAGCTGTTTGGGCTTCTTCATTTTGGCAGACCAGTTCTATCTTCACTACTGGGCTATCAGTAACACGAAAATCGAGTGAAGCTCTTGCTCCTTTTGCCTTAAAGGCCCCAGTGCCTTCAGCTTGAGATAAGGTCATGCTTTTAAACCCATTATCGGTCAAGGCTTCTATAATTTTTTGTATTCTGTTTGGTTTTACAAATGCTTTTATTTCTTTCATCTTGAAAATATTTATATGTTTTAATCAATTTTGAACCGAGCTTGTTTATATTTTTTAACTAATTAAGAACACTAACAAACACGGCATCAAAATCTTTATTCTTAATGGTCATGCTCTAAATCGCCTTTCCCCATTTCAGAAGAAAGGTTATATGCTCCTTTAATTACTACTTTAACTTCTTTTGAAACTTCAGCGGGAAGGTTGACTTCAACAAAACCTAAATCAATGATGCCAACAGTTACTGGAATCATTTTGAACTTCATTTTATTTGCTTCCATTTCTTCATCTTCATCTAAAATAAAAATAAAAGATTGTTCGCCTTCTTTTATTATGGCTTCTTCAGGAACGGTATAACCCATTTTCTCGCCCTGTACTATTCGACCTTCCACATACATCCCAGGAAGCAAATCGCCGTTTTTATTATCCATATCTGCATGAACGTGCAGTGCTTTTGGGTTTGTTTCAAAAGTTTTGCCAATAGAATGTACTTTCGCCTTTAGTATTTCATTAGGTTTAGAAGCAGCGGTAAAGAAAATTTGCTGGCCCAATTTCACTTTACTAATATCTTTTTCATACACTTTTAAATCAACATGCAATTTGCTATTATCACTAACGGTAAACATTTTAGTTTGTGGTGCTACATAATCGCCAAGGCTAACCATCACCTCATCTACAAAACCATTTATGGGTGTTGTAATAGGAACTGCAGAAAAAATTTGACCTTCAGCAATTTTATCTGTTTTCAATCCCAATAGTTTTAACTTTGATTTTAAGGCATTAACACTTGAAGTAGTTGAACGAAATTTAGACCGTGCCAGCTGAAACTCTTTGCCAGATGATACACCCTTGTCAAACAAGGTTTGTTTACGCTCAAAATCCTGTTTAAGGAAAACGAGTTCATCATTTTTTTCTTGAAATTCTTGCTGCATACTAATAATGTCTGGATGCTCTAAGTATGCCAATACTTCACCTTTTTTCACTTGGTCACCTTCAATAACTTTTATAGACCTTACATTACCGCCTACAAATGGGCTAATATTTGCTCTATCTTGTGGAAAGAGTTCAAGAACTCCTGTAACTTTAATATTGTTTCCTAAATTTCTTTTCTCCAAAGGTTTCATTTCCAAACCAATGGTTTCTCCCTGTTGAATTGTAAGCTCTACAACGCCTTCTTCCTCGCTATGTGAGTCTTCTTCACTTTTATTGGTTTCAGAAACACCTTCATTTTCATTATGCCCAAGTTCAGATTTTGGGGCATCATTACAACTCATAAATATAAGTGTAAATAATATGGTACCGACTAATAGTATATTCTTCATTTTTCTTTTTTTAAGGTTATAAATTGCCCAATTGAAATTGTATCTCAATGGTCTGTAGGTTATATTGGTTTATATATTGTAAATGGCTTTGTTTAATCCTGATGGCACTGTTGAGAATTGTGATATAATTTACGTAATCTATTTCACCTTCTTTAGATGCCAATTCAGCGGTAGCCATTTGTTCTTCTGCCAAAAGCAACGCACCTTCTTCATAGTAGGTGAGTATTTTTTTAGTTTTTTCCAAGGCTTTTAATAATTGTGAAACCCTGCTTTCGGTGATTGCCTTCTGTTCTAAATATTGATTCTCAGCAATCATAGCATTAGCTTTTGCGGCTTTTACTCTTGATTTTTGAGGAAAAAACCATAATGGAATTTTAATACCTGCTTGATAAGTATTAAAACCTGACACGTTTTCCACTTTTTGTGCGCCATAGGATAAACTAAACTTCGGTAAATATTGTGATTTCTCAACACCTATGTTCGCTTTGCTTACTTCTGTATTTTGCAATGCATATTGTAGCATTGGATTGTTTTCTGCCGAAATAGCTTGCGTATTGTTTATAAAATCTATTGAGCTATAAGGGCCTTCTACCGTTTCAATTGCACCATCAATTCCTAAATACTGCTTTAAGGCTCGTTTGGCAATTTCAATATCATCATAGGCCTGTTGCTTTAATACCTGTATTTGTTGATACTCCGAAGATGCTGCAATAAATTCAAGTTTACCTGTTTCACCTGTTTCATATCGCAATTCAGCAGCTTCCTTAAAATTGATATATGTGCTGTCCAATTGCTCAGCGAAACGTAATTGTTCTTTATTATAATTAATTTGTTCATAGGCTTGCATAACATTACGAACCAGTTGCTGTTCGTTAATTACATAAAATTTCTTTCCAAGTTTTACACGCTCTTTATAGAATTTTGATTTTGAGAACCCAGATAATACATCTATGTTTCCTTGTTGTATGCCTATGGTCGTCTGAACTCCTGGAAGATTGTTCCCGTATTCTTCCTTACCAGTAAAAACTTGGGTACTACCAAGATCAAAACTCGTTCCTTTCATCGCTTGTTCGCGTTCAATAAAAGCTTGGCTTTCTTTAAGAGAAGGATAATTTTCCTTTGCCATTGCGATAGCCTCCTCTATTGTTAAAGTTTGAGACATGGAATTGTTTTGAGCCCATAAAGTGCCAGAAGATAAAAACCCGCCTACCAACAGTAATACTGGAATGATGGTCTGGCTTTTTTTGATATAACTTGTATTATCACCATTATTTTTACGCGATTTACGAGACTCCAACCAACTATAAAGTATTGGGACTACTACTAATGTTAAAAATGTTGCTGAAATCAACCCACCAATAACAACCGTAGCCAAAGGTCTTTGTACCTCTGCACCACCCGATGTAGATACTGCCATTGGAATAAAGCCCATAATGGCTGCTGTTGCCGTAAGCAATATAGGGCGCAAACGTTCGTGTGTTGCTTCGTATATTCTATCTTTTATATTTGTCATTCCGCTTTCCTTTAATTCATTGAATTTGTTTATCAATACCAATCCATTTAATACGGCTACTCCAAAGAGGACAATAAATCCTACACCTGCAGAAATACTAAAAGGCATGCCGCGAATCCACAGTGAAAAAACACCACCAATAGCAGCCAATGGCACAGCCATATAAATCATCGCTGACTGTGAAAATGATTTGAGCGCAAAATAGAGCAGGATGAAAATTAAAAATAAGGCAATAGGCACAACAATCATTAAACGGTCTGAAGCGCGTTGCAGGTTTTCAAATGAACCACCATAGGTTACATAATAACCAGGAGGCAATTTAACTTCAGCTTCTAATTTTTGTTGTATTTCTTCGACCATCGATTTTACATCGCGCCCTCTTACATTTACACCAACAGAAATTCGACGATAAGTATTGTCTCTAGAAATTTGCATTGGCCCTGGTTTATAGCTGATGTCCGCTACTTCTTTTAAAGGTACTTGTGCACCACTTGGCAGATCGATGTATAGATTTTTAAGGTTATTGATATCCTGTCTAAATTCCTTTGCCAAACGAATGACCACTTCAAATCGTTTTTCGCCTTCAAAAATCACACTTGCCTTTTCACCTGCAAATGCAGCACTCACATAATCATTTAATTTATCAACGGTTACACCATATTGAGCCATTTTAGCACGGTTATAAACAACAGTCATCTGTGGTAACCCACTGGTGGCTTCAACATTTAAATCTGCTGCACCTGGAACGGTTCTTATTACCGCAGCGATTTCCTGTACCTTATCTGCTAAAACCCCTAAATCTTCACCGTATAGTTTGATGGCCACGTCCTCACGAACGCCAGTAAGTAATTCATTAAAACGAAGTTCTACAGGTTGAGTAAACACGAAATTTACACCAGGTACTACCGCAATTTTATCTTGTATTTTTTCTATGAGTTCTTCTTTACTGTCTGCGGATGTCCATTTACTCTTGTCCTTTTCCAGAATAATATAACTATCGGCAATATCCATAGGCATTGGGTCTGTTGGGATTTCGGCCACACCAATTCTAGAAACTACAGTTTTCACTTCCGGAAATTCATTGATTAAATTCTGAAGTTTTTTTGAAGCCTCGATGGATTCTGTGAGGCTACTTCCCGGTTTTATCAAAGCTTGAAACGCAATATCACCTTCATCAAATTTCGGGATAAATTCACCACCAAAATTGCTAAAGAGATATCCGGCAATTACTAAAAGTGCCACTGCACCTATAACTACTCCTGCCTTAAAACGCAATGCGAAAGAAAGCAGCGGCTTATAGGCTTTGTTTAAAGCTGCCATAATTTTATCACTAAACCTATCAATACTATTTTCAAATTTGGCGAACCATCCTTTTTGATTTTTTGTAGGTTTTAAGAATAATGCAGAAATCATAGGGACATAAGTCAAGCAAAGAATAATCGCCCCTAAAACAGCAAAACCAAAAGTAAATGCCATTGGTCGGAACATCTTACCTTCAACACCGGTTAAAAAGAGAATGGGTGTAAATACAATTAATATAATTAATTGACCAAAAAAAGCAGAGTTCATCATGGTACTTCCAGATTCATAGGCCATTTGGTCCATTTCTGCCTGATCTATTGGTGCGTTGGATTTTTTAATCCGTTGATGAATATGAAGCACCATCCCTTCAACTATAATAACAGCGCCATCAACAATGATTCCAAAATCAATAGCACCCAATGACATAAGGTTTGCCCATATTCCAAACTGTTTCATTAAAATAAATGCGAATAATAAAGATAGTGGAATAACGGAAGCAGTTATCAACCCTCCTCGAAAACTCCCTAAAAGCAATACCAATACAAAAATCACTATAAGTGACCCTTCAATCAAGTTCTTTTCTACGGTGCTTGTTGTTCTGGTTATTAGCTCACTTCTGCTTAAAAAGGGTTCGATATAGACGCCTTCAGGTAGTGATTTTTGAATTTCATCAATACGTTTTTGTACATTATCTATAACATTACTTGGGCTTTGCCCTTTAAGCATCAAGACTTGACCTCCAACTGATTCGTGTCCATCTTGAGTAAACGCACCATAACGAACCTGACTTCCATAGCCTACTTTTTCTGCAACATCCCTTATTAATATTGGGCTTCCATTTTGAGTGATTACCACAGTATTTTCTAAATCTTCTAAACTTCTTGCCAGTCCTTCGCCACGTATAAAGTTAGCTTGATGATTCTTTTCAATATAAGCGCCTCCCGTATTGGCATTATTGGCTTTTAAGGCTTCAAAAACTTGGTTCATCGTAAGGCCAAAACTTTTGAGCTTATCTGGATTAATGGACACTTCATATTGTTTTACAAAACCTCCAAAAGCATTTACTTCCACCACACCAGGCACTAATGCCATTTGACGTTTTACAATCCAATCCTGTATGGTACGAAGTTCCATAGCGTCATATTTATCTTCGTAGCCTTCTTTTACTTTTAGCGAGTATTGGTAAATTTCGCCCAAACCTGTGGTAATAGGCGCCATAAAAGGTTTACCGAAACCTTCAGGTATTTCTGCAGCAACTTCGGTTAATTTTTCTTGTACTAATTGTCTTGGCAGATAAGTACCTGCTTCATCTTTAAATACAATGGTAACTACGGACAGCCCAAAACGAGATACCGAACGCAATTCGATAACATCTGGAAGATTTGCCATTGCTAGTTCTACAGGATAGGTTACGAATTGTTCAATGTCTTCAGTTCCCAAATTTGGAGCAACTGTAATGACTTGTACTTGGTTATTGGTAATGTCGGGAACGGAACCCAATTTTATAGTAGCCATAGACCAAATGCCTATACCAACAAGTGCTACTATAAATAACCCAATAATAAATTTATTATTAATAGAGTAAGAAATGATTTTATTAATCATAGAAAATGTATTAATTCAGTTAAACCATTCGCAGTAATACGAATGCGTTATTAAATAATGTAAAATTGACCAGAAAAGGTCTTGAAAGGATATAACTATCCTATGAAAACTGAATTATACTTGAGGGGGTTGTAAAATAGAAGTGTGAAAGTCTTTAGTTAGACCATAAAAATGGTCAAAGACTTCCTGAAAGACAATTGGCTCAATTGTCTCAAAAGCAATTGGTACAAATTTTATTGTATGAACATGACAACAATGACAACTACAAAATGGAGAACAGGAATCTAAATTTCCTTGATTATGATTTGAGTCTTGTTGATATGAAATAAGTGATTGCTCGCCATCAACAATGGTATCATTATCATCGCATGTCATTACATTTAATGCCAAAAAATAAAAAGATAGTATGAGTGCTACATATTTCATTGGCACAAATATACAAATTATTGAATGCAATGGTAGTGCAAAGGCGATTACACTATTAAAAATAAGCCTTTAGCTGTACTGTTCCTGTATGAATAACACTGCTCGACTCGCTTTTTCTGCCAAAATAGTTAAGATTAAGGTCTAAAAATTTAGTGAGTTTTTTTTGTGCCAATAAACTCCATGTAAAGTTTTTTCCTGGCTGTAAACCCTCCATCATTTGGTAGCCTACTGGGGAGTTTGTATTACCTTCAAAATCATTAGAAAAGTAATTAAACTCGGCACTAATTGCAGATTTTTGATTATTAGTCACAGCAAAAGACACACCGTATTTTTGCTGTTTTAAAGACTCCAGACTTCCAATGGTATTATCCTTAGTCGCGTGTTGATAAAACACATCAAAACGTGTATTATCATTTAATAAATAAGACAGTTTAGGGCTGAATCTAGCCTCATCAATATTATAGTTCTTACTTGCGAAATTTTCACTTGTACTTTCACTATTATCAAAAGCAGATTGCAAGGTAACTAACCATGTTTCTGCTATTTTATGGTTAAAATCAAGTTGGTGACTTTTCAAACCATTCTCAATAAAACCAAATGACAATACATTTCTAGCTTTATTAGACAAATAAGTATATGAGGTAGTATATCGCTGTTTTCCTCTGTTAAAAAATAGCACATTCCTAAAATTTAATTGCAGTCCCAATTGATTTTCAGCTTCACTCTCAAAAGGATTTAAATTAAAATTATTACCCTCTCGTTTTACTTTTCGATCTATTAAATATGAGCTCAGGTTATAGAAATGTGACCAGAATTTTTTTGATTTCCCTTCTGCCGCAGACCACTGTTGCGGATTAATGGTTAATGTTTGGCTCAATCTATTTTGGTGAGTCTTTATAAATACTTGATTAGGGAGCAACACTCTTATATAAGTCCCTTGATCTTGAAATTGTGCCAATTCAAATTCTTCTAATTCCTGAATGCCATTATTGTTGTAATCAATCCAAGTGTAAGCCCCTTGCCCTGGTTCAACCTCAACATAAGTGAATTCTTGCTGCGGTAAAGTTCCCGAATTGGTTTCAAAAACAGTATTCCACAATACAATTTGATTGAAAAATTTCTGACTGTATTGTAGCCGTGAATTTAAAGATTGTTCGTCTTCAATGCTTTTATCTTCACTTTTTAAAGTTCTGTAATTAACATACAGCAACAGATTTGTATTTGCATTATTAACGAGCTTAGAGTTGATATAATACGTATTTGATGTATTTACTTTTTGCAGTTGATTGTTTCTAATACTATCGTTAACTCTATTTATATATCCTATTTCAACAAATACCTTAGTGCTATCACCTATACCCGTAAATACCTCGTATGATGAAAATTTTTGACTTAAAGGAGTGAGCTCATTAGTTATTTTATCTTTCTCATCATTGTTTTCAAGAGCCACTTTTGTGCCTACCCAAGCTTTATTGAAGTTATACTTTATACGATTAAATGACCTTATAAAAGTGGAGGTGTTATTATTTGAAGATGCTGATAGTGCGCTTGAATTAGAAAATATATTAAACCTATTCAAGTTTAAATTTGCAAAAAATACATGACGGTTCCCATTAAAGTTTTCAGAATAATTTAAATGCTCAAATTGGTAATTAACAGTTCCTTTTTGAGGATGACTTAGATGCAATCCAGTAATTAATAATTGCTGGTTTCCCGTTGGGTTTTCAATATTCCAATCGCGGTTAAACTCTGCATTATATAAGCGTTCAATAGTTCTAAAATTATCTTGGATATAATCGGCATCTGCAAACCCATTTAAACTCCAGAGGCTGTCATTTTTTACTATACTTTGAGTGATTTTTAGTTTCCCTGCAAAGCCATTGTTGTTGGCATCATCAATATCCGAAAATAAATTAAGATCATTTTTACTCCCGGAAAGTTCAAAATCTATACTTGTTTTTTCTGTTGGTTGATACGTCCCATTTACAACTGCCATTTGTAATTTTGTTGGCGCAATAAGTTGTGTAATGGGCTCGTAATTTCCTTGAAACACTCCAGCTATGGGCGCTATATATTCATAAATAGTAGAAATAGCATTGATATTACTTACTATATAATTTCCTTGATTATCACCAACACGGGTAAATTTCACACCAAATAACACATCATTTGGATTGTTTGAAAACACAAAAGCTTCAATACCATTAATGATTTCTTTTTTATATAAAATCCGGTTTTCATTAAAGGATTCCGAAACCGAAGAGGGCGCTGTCATTAATGTAATATCATCTCCAGCATTGGCTAATAGTTGTGCTTGCTCGGTTGAGAGATTTTGCTGCAACGGTTGATTTTTAGCATCATTTTCAGTATAAACAGAAACCCCAATCTTTAATTTTTCACTTTCGTGAGTTCCGCCTCCATAAGCAATAAATCGTGAATAATTTCTATCACTAAATTGATAATCTACAGTAATACGCATTTCGGAAGTAATGGGAAATGTAGCATTAAAAATAATCTCCCCAGCATTATAATCTATAATATAATCCTTATTCTCACCACGCGCTACTGCTACGCCATTTACATAAACAGTTTCACTTCCCGAAACAATTAAAACAAACAATTCTCCATTTTGACCCTGTAGTTTGTAGGGCCCTTGGTTTCCTTCTTGAGCATTAAACTGACTCCTACTAAATTGCCCTCTTACCAATGCTCCAGAAGCAAATAAGTTGGTATTAGAGGTGTCATTATCTAAATTTGCGTTTATAGACAATCCTTGTACTCGTTTAGAGAACTTTGCAAAATAGGAGTCTGTATTGCTCAAGTCAATATCTCCTGCTCTAATATTCCAAGAGTCACTAAATAATTCAATAAAAACCTGATCAAACTCATCTAATCGCTGAGAATATCCACTTTCTTGCAATGGTATATTCGCATCTTGTATAGACGCTCGTAAAGACACTTTATCGTTTAATTTCCCAGTAATTTGTAAATCGAGCTCACTATTTAAAACCGAGTTTTGGTTGTTCCCAATGGTAACACCTCGAGAAATACTCCCTGAGGTGGTCAATCCATCAAATGGCACGAAATTTTTAGTAGTATTTGGTTGTGAGAGTTTATAGAGCTTATCTAGGTTATCAGTGTTTT
>Ga0316205_10005339_pt1 | contig 10709 bp, 10 predicted proteins | sample 3monthpyrite_MG_FD_204941 | JGI IMG/M metagenome (GOLD analysis project Ga0316205, IMG submission 204941) | Microbial mat bacterial communities from mineral coupon in-situ incubated in ocean water Damariscotta River, Maine, United States -... | ecosystem: Environmental > Aquatic > Marine >...
GATATTATCGGGGTTAAAGCCTATATGCTTGGCCTGATCCGCTTGCAGATCGGTGACATTCCGACTGACCCGATCCTGTTGACCCATCTTGGCATGGTTGCAATTCTGATGATCATCTTCCCTATTTCTAAACTGATGCACGCGCCCGGGTTGTTCTTTTCCCCAAGCCGCACCCAGGTCGATAACGCCCGCGAGAAACGCCACATATCGAAATGGGCCAGAAACCTGCCGCCCTTGCCCGAGGGTATTCCGGCCAAAGAGGAGGGCTAAGCGATGGCAGCACTTGATATGAACGCAGAAGGTGGCCCTAAATTTGTCGGTGATCCGCTGAAAATTCCCGTCATTGAATGCGGTGCCAGCCTTGATACCAACACCTTCAAAGCCTACCCCGAGCATAACGAGGCGCTGGGCTTTCCGGGTGAGTTGATCGACAACTGGCAGGAAGTTGCCATTGCCAAAATCGGCGAGCTGGCGAAGAATAACCGGGCTTTTCAGGTTTACCTTGATACTTGTGTCAAATGCGGGGCCTGCACCGATAAATGCCACTATTTCCTTGGCACCGGTGACCCGAAAAACATGCCGGTGGCACGGCAAGATCTTCTGCGCTCGGTCTATCGCCGTTACTATACATTTGCGGGTAAATACTTCCCGTGGCTGGTCGGTGCGCGTGATCTCACCAAAGAAGTGCTGGACGAGTGGTATACCTATTATCACCAGTGCTCGCAGTGCCGCCGCTGCTCGGTGGCTTGCCCCTACGGCATTGATACCGCTGAAATTTCGATGGCGGCGCGGGAGATTTTGGACACGGTTGGCGTCGGCCAGAAATATTGCAACGAGATCATCGCCAAACTGAAAAATACCGGTAATAACCTCGGGCTTAACCCCAAGGCTCTGCGGGCCACGCTGGAAGACCTTGAGGAAGATCTGGAAGACGAAACCGGCATCGCTGTGAAAATCCCGCTGGATGTGAAGGGCGCCGATATCCTGCTCATTACCCCCTCGGCTGATTTCTTTGCCGAACCACATATTGATGGTCTGCTTGGCTATGCCAAAGTTTTCCATTCCGCCGGTGTGAGTTGGACGATTAGTTCATATGCTTCGGAGGCGGCCAACTTCGGCATGTTCATCGGCTCCTACGAAAATATGCGCGAAGTGAGCTGGCGCATCCGGCAGGCGGCCAAAGATCTGGGCGTGAAGCGGATCATTTTTGGCGAGTGCGGCCATGCGTGGCGGGTGGCCTATAGCTTTTTGAACACGCTGGCCGGGCCGTTTGACTTTCTCGATCAAAACTACCCTATTCCGCAACATATTCTCGAGTTCACGCTTGATGAAATCGACAGCGGGCGGCTGAAGATCGACAAATCTCGCAATGATGAATTTGTGATGACCTATCACGATAGCTGTAACGTGGCGCGTGGCTCAGCCATGGGCCGAAAAGAGGGCGGACAATTTGATGTGCCCCGCGCGGTGATCAAGGCGGTATGCAACAATTTTTATGATATGGAGCGTGATACGATCCGCGAAAACACTTTCTGCTGCGGCGGCGGGGGCGGGTTGCTGACTGATGACCTGATGGACTTGCGCATCAAAGGTGCCAAGCCGCGAATGACAGCGCTGCAACAAGTGACGGCAGATCACGGCGTGAACAAAATGGCGGCGATCTGCGCCATTTGCAAAACCCAGTTTTCCAAGGTGATGCCAAAATATGGCTATGAGATGGACTCGGTTATGTCCGTGCACCAATTGGTTGCCAATGCCGTCATTTTGGACGGGCAAGAAACGATTGACGCCGACTAGGCGCAGTGGAGGATAATACCATGAATGACCACCAGCACACTTTCCGGCGCTATGAAGAGGGCGAAATGCCAAGCGACTGGGATCTGGAAGATAAAATCTTTCAGCAGGATACTTCCTATAAATGCCCGACCTATGTGCACAAAACCGCGCCGTGCTCCGGCTCTTGCCCCTCTGGCCATGATATTCGCGGCTGGCTGGCCATTGCCCGCGGCATGGACAAGCCGCCCGTTGAAGGGCAGGCGTGGCAGGAATATGCCTTCCACCGCATGACCGAAGCCAACCCTTTTCCGGCTTCTATGGGCCGGGTGTGCCCGGCACCTTGCGAAGCCGGTTGCAACCGCAACGAGGTTGATGATTATGTGGGCATCAACGCAGTTGAGCAATATGTGGGTGACTGGGCCAATGAAAACGGGGTGAAACTTGCTGCCGCCGCCGCTGATACCGGCTTCAGAATTGCCGTGATAGGCGGTGGCCCGGCTGGCCTTTCCGCAGCCTATTTCATGCGCCAGGACGGCCATGCGGTGACGGTGTTTGAGGCCAATGGCAAGCTTGGCGGCATGATGCGCTACGGTATTCCGGGCTATCGGACTCCGCGTGATATGCTGGACACCGAAATTGGCCGGATCACCGACTTGGGCGTCGAGGTCCGCCTCAACACCCGCGTTGGCACCGATATTACAGTGGCCGAGCTGGAAGAAGGCTATGACGCGATTTTCTGGGCGCTGGGCGCACAAAAAGGCCGCCCGCTGCCAATCCCGGGCTGGGAAGGCACCGAAAACTGCATCGACGGTGTTGAGTTCCTCGATGCTTTCAACAAAGGCTGGGTGGTTGGCACCGCGCAAAAAGTTGTGGTCGTTGGTGGCGGTGATACCTCGATCGACGTGGCTTCGGTGGCGCGGCGTTTGGGCCATGTAACCCATGTGGCCAAAACCGACCACGCGGGCGGCGAGGTGATAGATTTTACTGCGCAGGATGCCGCTGGCGTGCTTACCCGTGAAGGTATGCAAGCCACGCTGACTTCGCTATTCCCGATTGAGCAAATGACCGCCGCCGCGCACGAGCGTGAAGACGCCAAGCGCGAAGGCGTGGACATTAAAGGCTCGGTGATGCCGCTTGAGGTGATCAAGGATGATGCTGGCCGCGCCATCGGCCTGAGAATGTGCGAATGCGTGATGAAAGGCAATGTGCCCGAAGCGGTTGACGGCACCGAGTTTGTGCTCGAGGCTGACATTATCATCGCCGCTATCGGCCAAGCCGGTGATTTTCAGGGCATTGACGGCCTGGATAACGGCCGCGGCTTTATTGACATCGAAGCCGGTTACAAGGTGAAGGGTAAAGACAAACACTTCGCTGGTGGCGATATTCTTAAGCCACATTTGCTGACAACGGCCATTGGCCATGGTCGCGTGGTGGCAGAAACCATTGCCGATTATCTCGACGATGGCGCCATCGCCAAGCGCCCGAAAATCGACATCGCCAGCTTTAACCTGCTTGAAGAGTTGCACCAGCGCGGCCATGACCCTGCTCCGTTTGAGCACCCCGGCGAGCTTCGTGGCACTGATTCAAATGCCTTTGCGGTGCACAATTACGAAGACCGCTCCGATGGCCAGATTGTCAAACACACCGAGCTTTTCAAGGGGCATTTCCCTTATGTGGCGCGCGAGGTGCGCGATGAAGTGCGCATTGAGGGCGAAAATGTGCTGGGTAATTTTGAAGAACGCATTATTGCCTATTCCGAAGAGCAAGCCCAAAAAGAAGGCGAGCGCTGCATGTCTTGCGGCATGTGCTTTGAATGCGACAATTGCGTGATATACTGCCCGCAGGATGCTGTTTCGCGGGTGCGCAAAAATGACCGCAGCATTGGCCGCTATGTGGAAACCGATTACACCAAATGTATCGGCTGCCATATTTGTGCCGATGTGTGCCCGACCGGTTACATCAAAATGGGCCTTGGAGAGTGATGATGATACGGCGCTTCATTTCTGTGCTGATTATGGCAGCACTTCTGGTTTCGCCCAGTTATGCGGAAGAGCTGTTGCCGAGCATTCCCAAGGCGACGGGTGAACCGCACCCGGAAGGCAACGAATATTGGCGGGTTAACCACCCAACACTTTTGCGCCATGACCGGGACCTGACCGTGATTGACGGCATCAGGGATATTGACGCGTCACTGGCGCAATGCGTGACCTGCCACGCGGTTAAAGGCCCCGATGCAGCGCCCGTCACCAACGAGTCACCGGAATACTTTTGCCGCGTGTGCCATGATTATGCAGCGGTGCAAATAGATTGCTTCCAGTGCCACAATTCGGTGCCGGATGTCGCCGAGCTCACCGGGCTTCTGCCGCTCAGCCAACAAGACGAGATGGCTAAGCTACAGGCCTATCTCGACGGAGTGGCACAATGATTATGCCTCCCAAAGAAAAAGGCGCAGAAATTTCGCGTCGTGATTTGCTCAAAACCGGCGGTGCGCTGGCAACCATGGCACTTGCCCCCGGCGTTACCCTGATGGCCTTTGGCGGCAAAGCCACGGCTGATGGCCTGAAGCCCGGCGCCCGCTGGGGGTTGCTGATTGATGCGGGCAAATGCCCTGAAGATTGCTCGGCCTGTGTTTCGGCTTGCTCAAATGAGCAGGGTTGGGAAAATAACGGCCTCGACACCGACCCGCAATGGATTCGTAAAGTCACCCTGCGCGATAAAGAATCCGGTCGCGAGAATTCGCTGCCGGTGATGTGCCAGCATTGCGACGAACCGCCCTGCGTGGATGTGTGCCCAACCGGCGCTTCATTCAAGCGCGAAGACGGCATTGTGCTGGTCAACCGCCACACCTGTATTGGCTGCCGCTATTGCATGATGGCCTGCCCGTTCAAGGCGCGCTCGTTTGTGCATGAACCCGTGACCGGCCAAAAATCCACCACACCGCGCGGCATTGGCACGGTTGAGGGCTGCAATCTCTGTGTGCATAAAATTGACCGGGGTGACGGCACCACTGCCTGCGTAGAAGCCTGCCAAGCGACCGGTAATAACGCGATGATGTTCGGGGACCTCAACGACCCCGAGTCAGAAATCGCCATCGCCGTTTCTACCTATGCCAGCCAAGAGCTTCGTGCCGATCTCGGCCTGAACCTGGGCGTGCGCTATCAGAATATCTAGGGGGAGATCATGGAACGGATTGTCTATCGCGAGTTAAGTTCAACCCCGAAGGTTTGGGGAGTGATGGCGTTATGTGCGGCCTTCGTGGCGGCGGCCGGGTATTCGGTGCTGTATATCGAGCACTATGGCCATATTGTCACTGGCATGAACAACCAGATTGTCTGGGGTCTGCCGCATGTGTTTGCGATTTTTCTGATTGTGGCGGCTTCCGGGGCCCTGAATGTTTCCTCCATCGGCTCGGTTTTTGGCAAAATGGCCTATAAGCCGGTGGCACGGTTGGCCAATGTGCTGGCGGTGGCGCTGCTGATCGGCGGCTTGGCGGTGCTGGTGTTGGACCTCGGCAGGCCTGACCGGTTGATCATGGCGATGTATACCTATAACTTCACCTCGATTTTCGCCTGGAATATCCTGCTTTATACCGGCTTTATCGGTGTGGTTGCGGTTTATCTATACACGCTGATGGCCCGCGGCGTGGACCCGCGCGCCCTCAAAATGGCCAGCCTTGTGGCCTTTTTATGGCGCTTGGCCCTTACCACCGGCACCGGTTCCATTTTTGGCTGGCTGGTGGCGCGCACGGCGTATGATAGCGCCATCATGGCCCCGATGTTTATTGCCATGTCGTTTTCCTTTGGCATGGCGATGTTTATGCTGGTGATGATCCTGACAACCTCGATTACCAATCGGGTATATTCGCCCGAGCTCCGCACCCGGCAGGCGCGCTTGCTCGGGGTTTTCGTGGCGGCGGTGCTTTATTTTGTGCTGGTGCACCATCTCAGCAATATCTACCTCGCGAAAAAAACGGCGTATGAAAGCTGGATCCTGCTGAACGGTGGAATTTATACATTGCTATTCTGGGTTGGGCAGGTGCTGATCGGCGGAATCATCCCGCTTATTCTACTGTTTCACCCGAAAATTGACGTAAAAAAGGGTTATGTGTTATTGGCGGCGCTGCTGGTGGTTTTTGGCGGTCTGGCCCAACTATACGTAATTGTGGTTGGCGGGCAGGCGTATCCGCTGGAAATATTCCCGGGTTTTGAGGTCTCGTCGAGTTTCTCGGACGGGGTGGTGAGTGGCTATACCCCCACTTATCTTGAGCTCTCGCTTGGGCTTGGCGGCATTGCCTTAGCGCTGATGATCGCGGGCCTCGCGATGAAATTCTTGCGTATTGTGCCTGCGAACCTTTCGGACGATAATGTCGACCCGGTGCTCCTGACCGACTAATCCTTGAAGGGACCAAATGCAGCTGCATCCATTTGCAAAATTCGTGGCCATTTTGGGCCGTGGCAAAACCAAGCAACGCGCGCTGACCTTTGATGAGGCGCGCGAAGCCATGGCGATGATCTTGCGGGGTGAGGTCGAGCCGGAACAAATCGGCGCGTTCCTGATGCTGTTACGGCTCAAAGAAGAATCCCCTGGTGAGATCGCCGGTTTTACCCAGGGCGCGCGCGATGTGCTGGATTTGCCTCCCGTGATGCCAAAGGTGGATCTCGACTGGTCCTCCTATGCGGGGAAGCGACGGCAGTTGCCATACTTCTTGCTCTCCGCCTTTTTGCTGGTGCAAAACGGGGTAAAGGTATTTATGCACGGCGCGTCCGAGCATACGCCGGGCAGGGTTTACACCGATGACCTGCTCAAATCGCTTGGTTTCCCGATTGCGACGAGTTTGTCGGAAGCAGCTACGCAGATTGAGGCCAATAATTTCGCCTTTGCCCGGCTTGAGGTGCTTTCGCCTAAGCTGCAAGAATTGATGGAGCTTAAGCCGCTTCTTGGCCTACGCTCACCGGTGCACAGTTTTTCGCGGATGATCAACCCGTTTGACGCCCCGACCATGCTGGTGGGGATTTTTCACCGTGGCTTTATGGATATTCATGCCGGGGCGGCCAGCATTTTGGGCCAGCCAATGGCAAGTGTGTATCGCGGTGAAGGTGGAGAGGTAGAGCGCCGCCCCAACAAGCCAACCGTGGTCGGTTCAACCGTTGGTGCCGGGGATATGCAATCAGAATCATGGCCGCAGCTTTTGTCTGAAGGGCACGTGCCGACGGATGAAGATATGGATATTGGCACGCTGGTTTCGCTTTGGCAGGGAAAATGGGCCAATGAATATGCGGTGGCTTCGGTTACCGGCACGCTGGCCATCGCACTGAAATCGCTGGGCAAAGCTGAAACGATCGCCACTGCGCAAGCCATGGCCGAGCAAATGTGGGCCGAACGCGACATCAGCTACCTTCCCCGCAAGGCCTAGCGCCATGCCGCGCTTTTTTATCTCGGCGGCGCATAAATCATCGGGAAAAACCGTGGTTTCTACCGGCTTGGCGGCAGCTCTCAGCACCGGGCAGGATGTGCGCACCTTCAAGAAGGGCCCCGACTATATTGACCCGATGTGGCTGGGCGCGGCCAGCGGCCACCCCTGTTATAACCTTGATTTCAACACCATGCCCGAGGCTGAATTGCTTGCACTTTTTACCAGTCGCGCGCGCGGCGATATTGCCATGATTGAAGCCAATAAAGGCCTTTATGACGGGGTGGACCTGCACGGCGCCGATAGCAATGCTGCCTTGGCCAAGCTGCTGAAGGCGCCGGTGGTGCTGGTGATAGACACGGTTGGCACCACCCGAGGTATTGCGCCGCTGCTGCTCGGCTATCAGGGGTTTGACCCCGGGGTAAATATTGCGGGTGTGATCCTGAACAAGGTTGGCGGACCGCGCCATGAGGCCAAGCTCAGGGCGGCGATAGAAGCCTATACCGATATGCCGGTGCTCGGCGCGATTGGTAAAAACAAGGCGCTGGAGATCGGCGAGCGCCATTTAGGGCTGACCACCCCGGCCGAATGCGGCGGGTTGCAGGCGATGATCGCCACGATTGGCAAGGTTGTCGGCGGGTCGGTTGACCTTGAGGCTTTGCGCGAGATTGCGGCCAGCGCTCCAAGGCTTGAGGCGCGGCCTCGCCTTAGGCCTCAGCCCGGAAAACCGGTCAAAATCGGCATCGCCCGTGACACCGCCTTTGGTTTTTACTACGCAGATGACTTGGAGGCGCTGCAAGTTGCCGGGGCCGAGCTGGTGTTTTTCAATACCCTAAAAGACGCGCGCCTGCCGCAGGTTGACGGCTTGTTCATCGGCGGTGGTTTTCCCGAAACCCAGATGCAAGCCTTGGAGGCCAACGCGCCTATGCGGGCCGACATTAAGGCGGCAATAGAGGCGGGATTGCCCACCTATGCCGAGTGCGGCGGTCTGATGTATTTATGCGAGAGCCTCACCTGGCACGGCGAGACCCGGCAAATGGTGGGCGTGGTGAAGGGTGATGCGGTGATGAATCCACGCCCGCAGGGGCGGGGCTACACAAGGCTTAAATCTCTCGGCGGGTTGTGGGAATACGGCACCGAAATACTGGCGCACGAGTTTCACTATGCAAGGGTGGATAACCTGTCCACCGACACCAAATTTGCCTATGAGGTCGCGCGCGGCCACGGGATTGATGGCAGGCATGACGGGGTGCTTTCTCACAATATGCTGGCCGGGTTTTGCCATTTGCGTCATAGCCAAGCCGCCCCGTGGGCAGACCGCTTTGTTGAATTTGTGCGCGCCCACGCATAAAAAAGCCCCGCCAGACGGCGAGGCCCACAAAAGCCAGTCCCGCAGGATCAGCTCTTTTTGATCTCGAAGAGATAGATATTGCCCTCGGTGTTCGAGCTCATAAGCTCGTTGCCGGTTTGGCTGCAAAATGCCGCGAAATCAGCGACCGAGCCAGGGTCGGTCGAACGCACTTCAAGCACTTTACCGGCGTCCATGCCTTTGAGCGCTTTTTTCGCTTTGATGATCGGCAGCGGGCAGTTCAAGCCTTCTGCATTTAGTGTTTCGTCAGCCATATTGGTGAGCCTTTCTTTTGTGGGTTAGATAAACAGGTTGATGTCTGATTTGGTGGCAACGTCAATATAGGTGGCCGCGCCACCCAGTTCGATGCCGTCAATCATGTCTTTGCGGTCCATCTCGAAAAGATCCAGCGTCATCTGGCAGGCAATCATCCGCACATCGGATTCCACCGCCGCTTCGCGCAGGTCTTCAATCGAGGCGACGCCTTTTTTCTTGAACAGGTTTTTCATCATGGTGGTGGCGCCGCGGTCAACGCCCGGCAAGGCCGATACGATGTTGGGCATCCCGATATGCATGCCGGCCATCGGCATTTTCATGGCGGGGTTGCCAAGGGTTGTCATCTTGAGATCGAGTTTTTTATTGAGCAGCGGCAGCCCGTAAAAGGTAAAAAACATGGTGACATCAAGGTCCATCGCAGCGGCGGTGGTGCCGAGGATAAACGGCGGATACGCCCAGTCAAGCGAGCCTTTGGTTACAATAATCGACATGCTTTTCGCGTTGCCAAAATCTCCGTCAGCCATGATTCCTACTCCCGTTTTGATCGCTAACTCTATAAATTAGAATTATTGAATACTAAAAATCCGAAAAGGTCAAGAATTGTGGTGCCGCTCACACGTAGATTTGAGAAAAAACCAGCCAATTGCGCCCAAAGCGCGCATTTAATCATTTTGAGTTATATAGAAATTATCATATATGCTAATGTTAAAGCGACGTTAATCAAGAAAAAGCGCAGCAATAAAAGCGCCAGAATCACCAAGGGAGACAGACATATGCTAGACGGATTAAGAGAAACCATCGTGGAAGATCCCGCGTTTTATATGATGTATGGCGGCTTGCTGATCGGCACTTTGCTCGGGTTTGTTGTTTATCGCACCAATTTTTGCGCCATGGGGTCGGTTTCCGATCTGGTCAATTTTGGTGACTGGCGGCGCTTTCGCTCTTGGGTTTTGGCGGGCGCAACCGCGATTCTCGGGGTCTTTTTGCTGCAAAATATGGGGATAATGAACCCGGCCGATAGCATTTACCTGACCCCCAATTTCACGTGGATCGGGTTTATAGCCGGCGGGCTTATGTTTGGCATTGGCATGGTTTTTTCGGCAGGATGTGTGAGCCGCAATCTTGTGCGCGCCGGCTCTGGAGATTTGCGCTCGGTGCTGGTGTTGCTTGTGGTTGGCATTTTCGCGTTTATGACCATTGGCGGGTTGCTTGGCCCGCTTCGGGTGGTTTTTGTGGGTCTTGGCACCAGTAATCTGGCTGAAAGCGGCATGGCCGGGCAGGGATTTGGAGATTTGCTTACCGCGCTCACCGGTATGGAGGCAGGGCGGGCCAACCTGTTTGCGGTGATTGTGGTGGCTGGCCTCATGCTGGCATATGTGTTTCTCAATAAAAAGTTTCGGGCGTCACCGGTGCATATAATCGCCGGTGTCAGCATCGGCCTGTTGGCGGCTGCAGGCTGGATGCTGACGGGGTTAGCGCAAGATGATTTTGCGGATGTGCCGGTGGCGCTTACGTCGCTTACTTTTGTGCAACCCTCCGGCCAAACTATTGATTACCTGATGCGGTTTACCGCCTATGAGACCATGGCATTTCCGATTGCGGTTTTATTGGGCACGGTGCTGGGTGGGTTTTTTGGTGCGGCGTCAAAGCGTGAGCTTCAGTTGCGCACCTTTAGCGGCGAGGCTGACACCGCCCGCAATATTATTGGTGCCGCGATGATGGGGGTAGGCGGCGTGCTGGCGCTTGGCTGCACCATCGGGCAGGGGGTAACAGGGGTTTCCACGCTTGCCATGGGCTCGTTTATTACCTTTGCCTTTCTGGTGATCGGCGGGGTTGCGGGCATGAAGATCATGGAGTGGACGGCTTAGGACTTCCCGCCCGATTGACAAAAAAAGAGGC
>Ga0316205_10005340_pt1 | contig 10708 bp, 8 predicted proteins | sample 3monthpyrite_MG_FD_204941 | JGI IMG/M metagenome (GOLD analysis project Ga0316205, IMG submission 204941) | Microbial mat bacterial communities from mineral coupon in-situ incubated in ocean water Damariscotta River, Maine, United States -... | ecosystem: Environmental > Aquatic > Marine >...
GGCCAACCCGGCCATACAGTCGATTCCGGTTATTGCACTCACTGCACACGCCATGGCGGGCGACGAGCAGAAGGCACTGGAAGCGGGTTGTGACGACTACGATACCAAGCCAGTCAATTTCAAACGCTTGCTGGGCAAGATCGAGACTTTTATTGGCGGAGCCTGAAAGTAATAACCAAACAAGGCTGGCAACATGCGTCTTTTGAACCGCATTAAAATTTCCACCAAGGTTTTTAGCGGCTTCGCGATTCTCCTGTTACTCCTGCTGACTATCTCAGTGGTCAGTCTCACCAGCCTTATCAGCGCCGATAAAAGCTTCAAACAGTACCGCTCACTGGCGCGTCAGACCAACGCCGACGGTCGTATTCAGGCCAATATGCTGATGACGCGCATCTTTGCCAAGAACTTTGTAATCAGCGCCAGCAGGGACAACATTGTCGGTGTCGAAGAGCGCGCCAGGATCACCATCGAAATGATTGAGAAGGCCCGTGGTCTGACCACTAACCCCGGGTTTCGACTGGTCATTGACAGTCTCGCGGACAAACTGAACGATTATGTCGCGCGCTTTGAGGAGGTCACTGCCAAACAGGATGAGCGCAATGTGCTGGTATACAACAAGCTCAATGCGATTGGCCCGCGGATGGAGAACAATCTCACGGCGATCATGCAAAGCGCGTTTGAAGACGATGATGCCGAAGTCGATTTTCGTGCCGGCATGACCATGCGCAGCCTGCTGCTGGCACGGCTTTATGCCCAGCGTTTTCTTATCCAGAACGATGACGCTTCCTATAAACGCGTGTGGAAGGAATTTGTCCAGATGGAGGAAAATCTGGATAAGCTGATCGCCACACTCAACGACCCAAAACGCATGGAGCTCGCCGAACGGGTGCGCAACGATCGACGGCTCTATGCCAGGGCCTTCGAAGATGTCCACAACGTCATCACTGCGCGTAACAACATTATCCGTAACCAGCTCGATAAAATCGGCCCACAGGTTGCCGGTGATGTTGAGCAGCTGAAACTGGCGATCAAGGGTTTGCAGGACGAACTGGGGCCAAAGGCCGCAGCAGAGATCGACCATGCGCTTGCCGTTACGCTGATGGTATCTGCCGTTTCGATCATACTCGCCACACTGGCTGCCTGGTTGATCGGCTTCGGGGTATCGCGCCCCATCCGCAGTATGTCGAAAAACATGCGCGAGCTCGCTGCCGGCAACCTGGATATCGATGTCAGCATGAATGAACGGCGCGATGAAATCAGCGAAATGGCCGAATCAATGAAAGTCTTCAAGGCCAGCATGATCAGGGTCAGCGAACTCGCTGAAGAACAGAAACGCGCCGCCGAAGAAATCCGGCAGGCAAAAGATGCAGCTGACGCCGCCAACCATGCCAAGAGCGCCTTCCTGGCCAACATGAGCCACGAACTGCGCACCCCCCTGAATGCCATTATCGGCTACAGCGAAATGCTGGTGGAAGAAGCCGAAGACGCCGAACAGGAGGACTTCATCCCCGACCTGACAAAGATCAACCAGGCCGGGAACCACCTGCTTGCACTGATCAACGACGTGCTCGATCTTTCAAAAATCGAGTCCGGTAAAATGGAAGCATTCGCTGAAACCTTCGATGTCAACGCCCTGATCGATCAGGTGACCGGTACCGCCCAGCCGCTAATGGCGAAGAACAACAACCATTTCACTATTGAACGCGGCGACAATCTCGGCAGAGCCCACCAGGATGTCACCAAGGTTCGCCAGGCACTGTTGAACCTGATGTCCAATGCAGCCAAGTTCACCCGTGAGGGCACCGTGACATTGACGGTTGAGCGTGAACAGGCTGACGGCGTCGACTGGATGACCTTTGCCGTCAAAGACACGGGGATCGGTATTGCAGCCGAAAAACTCGATAGTGTCTTTGAAGAGTTTTCCCAGGCGGACTGTTCAACGACTCGCGATTACGGTGGCACCGGACTGGGCCTGGCGATTTCACGCCGTTTCTGCCAGATGCTGGGGGGTGATCTGACCCTGGCAAGCCAACCGGGCGTGGGCTCAACCTTTACGATACGGCTGCCTGCCCTGCTCCCTGATGAGGACGCACCGGAGGAAGCTTTATCAACGCCCGCCACCAAAATAGCACCGGTGACAGCTGCCGGCCTGCAGGCCGCCCCGGGCAGCGCCATCCTGGTGATCGACGATGACCCCGAGGCGTGCGAGATTATCCGGCGTATGCTGGAAAAAGACGGTTTCAGTGTGGTTACCGCACTTAATGGCGAGGAAGGTCTGCGTCTCGCCCACGAGATTCAACCCGCCGCGATTACCCTGGATGTCATGATGCCGGACATGGATGGCTGGTCGGTGTTGCGCGCTCTCAAAGCCAACCCGGCATCGCAAAATATCCCGATCGTCATGCTGACGATGATCGATGACAAGACCAAGGGATATTCACTGGGGGCGAGTGATTACCTGTCCAAACCCGTGGATCGAGAGCAGTTACATATGGTGCTCGCACGTTATTACACAGCGGATGAAACTTGCTCGGTGCTGCTGGTGGAAGATGATGCGGCAATCCGCGAGATGATGGCGCGCACGCTGGAAAAATCCGACTGGAGCGTTAGCGAAGCCGGTAACGGCCGCGAAGCCCTGGAATCGCTGGCGAAGAGCAAGCCACAACTGATCCTCCTGGACCTGATGATGCCGGTGATGGACGGTTTCGACTTCCTGCTGCAACTGCGCGCCAATACCGACTGGCAGGATATTCCGGTGATTGTATTGACCGCCAAGGACCTGACCGAGGAAGACCGGCGCATACTCAGCGGCCGGGTTGAACAGATCGTCAGGAAAGGGGAGCATGCCCATGAAGAGGTTGTGAACCTGATCCACCAGGCGATTAAACAGCGCGCTTGAGCTTACGGCCAATCCACTTCGCCGACACGGTTGCCTGACGCTATGGCGACAGGCAATATGAAAACGTCTGTACGATAAGCTGGTTTCTGATAACTGCGAGACAAATAACCGGAGGATGATCATGCGCTTTTATATCTACCTGATAGCAGCACTGTTTGCGACCAGCGCCGCCCAGGCCAACGTTCCCTTCTGGGGTGACAAGGCATCCATGCCGGTGGAGACCGACCCTGCCAGCCTGAAGCCCGGCCAGTTTGTCTGGGATGCCGCTGCATCGCCATTAGGTCCGATTGTTATTGTCGTCAGTCTTGCCGAGCAGCAGGCCGATGTTTATCGCAACGGCATCCGCATCGGCGTGACCACGGTAAGCACCGGACGGCCGGGCCATGAAACGCCCACTGGTGTCTTCACGATCCTGCAGAAAGACAAGGATCATCATTCAAGCATTTACAACAATGCAGCCATGCCCTACACCGAACGCCTGACCTGGGGCGGCGTTGCGTTGCATGCCGGGGGACTGCCTGGCCATCCATCGTCGCACGGCTGCGTTCACCTGCCGTCAGCGTTTGCCAAAGACCTTTTCGAAATAAGCCCGATGGGTATGACTGTGGTGATTGCCGATACCAGCTCGGCGCCCAGCGACGTGGTGCACCCGGCAGCAATTGCGCCCGTCGATGCCGACAAAGGAGCGACTGAGAAAATCGCGCCACTATCACCAGACGAGGGCTATCGCTGGCAGCCCGAGAAATCTCCACAAGGCCCGATCTCTATTCTTGTAAGTTCTGCCGACCGGAGGGTGCTGGTATTCCGCAACGGTATCGAGATCGGGCGTGCACCAATCAGTATCGATAACCCCGGCGATCCCCTCGGCACTCATGTTTTCGTATTGATGGAAGGTGATACGCAGACGGCAGCCACCGATGCATCCAGTCTCCGCTGGATTGCAGTTGGTGTACCGGGTCACGCCGGCGAAGACAAGAAACCACTCGACCCCAACCAGGCCGCGCGTGTTCACCTGCCATCGCCGTTCCGTAACTCCGTTCACCAGACCTTGCATCCGGGCACGTCCATGATGGTAACGGATGCAGCTGTACTCGAAACCACGACGGGCGTCACGCTCAATGTTGTCACCGGTGACCCCCAGAAGCCGGAAGTTAAATAAGATTGGTATGAAACGCTGGCATTCACCGTGAACACTCACCATACGGCTGACCCGATGCTCTACGATTCGAGTTCGAAAGACCAGAGACGAATTCTGTGGGTGGCTATCTCGCTGCTCATCGCCGTCTCGGTAATCGTCCTGTCATTAACGTTGTGGATGCTATACCAGTCCAACTTCGAGCAGCGGGTTGAAGGGCTGCGGGCGATGGTTCAGGAGCAGGTAGGGAACCTGATTCACCAGGTTATCGATTCTGCCCCTGCAGTCCAATAGTGTTCTGCCCACTTGATATGTTGCTATGATGGCCTCCTATGCTGGGATTGATTAGAAAGCTGCAGGAAAATATCCGTTACCTGGTTGACCAGGCTTTTGCGCGCAAGTTTGTCGGGCAATCACTGTTGTTTATGACGCTGGTGGTATCGGTCACGCTGATCGGTATGACGGCAACATTCTTCGGGCTGTTTTCGTCGGACAACGCCGAAATCAGCACGATCCCACGAGACATCGATGCCGGGTTGCTCGATTCCCTGTGGTGGTCCCTGAATCAGGTCCTGCGCTTGCCAGGCTTCAAACAGGCCTATGGCGCCACCACTCCGGTGGTGATCTATTCGCTGTTTCTATCGCTCATGGGGCTGGTGGTTTTCAGTGTGTTGATCTCGCTGATCAACAACACCATGCGTACCCGTATTGAGGCACTACGCAAGGGCGACACACCAGTACTGGAACGTAACCACGTACTGCTGCTGGGGTGGAACAACAAGGTGTTCTCCATCCTGCAACAGCTGGCCCGGCTCCAGCCTGGCGTTAAGGTTGTCATACTCGCGCCGCGCGAAATTGACATGATGCAGGAACAACTCAGGGTCGCGGGTATCCAGCGGGAACGGATAAAGGTCATCCTGCGCAGTGGTGTTCCCAGCAATCATGGCGAACTCGACCGGGTAGCCGTTAACCGGGCGACCAGTGTCATTGTGCTGTCAACAGACGGTGACGACAGCGAGGCCATCAAGACCATGGTGCTGTTGGCCACCCGCCAGGACTGGTTTGACGAGCCGCCGATCCTGACCTCCGAGATCGCCCTGGAACGGAACTATGAGCTGGCAAAAATTGCGGCTCGAAACCGGCTGCATATCATTTCCTCCAGCCGAATTATCAGCAAAGTCATCGTGCAGACCGTTCGCAACCCAGGGCTGGCGGATGTTTATAGTGAGCTCTATTCCCCAGCCGGCAACAGCATATACGTACAGTGCATACCTGAATGCACAGACCGACAGATTGACGAGATCGCCTATGGACTTGAGAACGCCATAGCCGTCGGCATTACCTGGGACGAAAAACGTGACGGCACAGTACGACATGCTGCCGGCCTCAACCTCGAACCCGATTATGAAATTGCCGAAGATGAGAAGCTGGTGTTGCTCGCTTCCGGCCTGCCGGTCACCTATTCACCTGTCGACAGTATTCCGGAGTCAAAAATATACAGTGAGGGCGGGCTGGCACCGCATGTACCTGCCCGGGTATTACTTATCGGCTGGACAGATATCATTTACGATATTCTGCAGGAGCTCGACGCGCATTCACTGTGCGGCACTGAAGTGACGGTCCTCTCCTGCACCAGCAGTGAACAAGCCGAAAAAGAGATCGCTGCCCACCAGACAAGTGCTTTCAAAAACCTGACGCTGATCTTTCAGGAAGGCGATGCCGTAATGCAGTCGGCCTATGAAGGAATCGACATTTCCGCCTTTCGGAGCATTGTCGTGCTTGCCGATCAGCAGGACGAACTTGAAGACACGGACACCCGTACCCTGCGCATACTGCTGCGACTATCAGACCTGCGCAGCAAGGATGTCACACGTGCCCATACGGTTGCCGAACTGCTGGACGAGAACAACCGTCTCCTGCTCGCCGGTCTCGGCGTGGATGACATAGTTGTCAGCTCGGAAGTTGTCAGCGCCCAGCTGGCACAGATTGCACGGCAGGAAATTCTCGCGCCCATTTACCGTGAATTGCTCAGTGCCGGTGGTGTCGAGATCAGCCTGCGTCCCGCCGGTGATTACGTCAAGCTCAACACCGACTGTACTTTTTTCGACCTGGTATACGCTGGTCAGCAGAAAATGGAAATCACTCTTGGACTGCGCCTGGCGCGTCAGGGCGGCAAGGTCATGCTGAACCCTTCACGACAGCTATCGTGGCAGCTTGGCGAAGATGACAAAGTCATTGTCCTCGCGCAACAGGTTTACCAGTAAGCGCCCTGCTCTCTCAAATCTACGCCCGTTGCATCAACCTGTCGCTTGAGCCATAACCGTGCAGGCGTAGCCACCGGCATGTAAAAATTGCAAGCGGGTACTAACAGTGTATTTAACGCCGGGACGACCAGTCGCACAGGCTTGCATAAGTTCTCGCGCCTTGGCGGATTTACTGCGGCACGGAGGGATTCGGCCTCTTATTTTTTAACTGGAAACAAACGGGCCGCATTACCATAGGCAATATTATGCGCAACGTCCTCCGGTAGTTGCTTCAACCAGCTCCGTGCCTCGGCGGCCAGCTCCGGTAGTTCGACCCAGCGGCTTGGTGTATAGGTATCCATGCCAGTCAGGAAACGGGTATGGAAATCAGTCATTAGTTCATACCATACCGATGTCAGTTTACCCGCCTCGGTCATACCCTCGCGAAAGGAAAGTTCGATGTACAACTGCTTTTGCGACGCAAGCAATTCGCGTAATATTGTTTCGGGCACATCGAAACCACCATGCGCCCAAATCACCGGGATGTCGGGCGCTTGATCAAGCAAGCCCTGGATACCAGCAACATCGGTGTGTGCATGCAAGGCCAGGTCCTGTTCGCGGGCCAGCATAACAATATCAGCGACAACTGGATTGCGCACGTCTTCACCGGACAGATGAAACTCACCGATGCCACGATAGGGCACACGCGCGAGTTGTTCATGCAGATAACCCATGATCGCCGCATCCCTGGACCAGGTGTAACGATGCTCGCGCCTGGAATAAGGCCGAAGAAATGGCACGACCCGATCAGGCGCAGCGCGATACAAGCGTTCAGCACCTTCTCCCGGTGTAGCGGACACCACTGCCCGTGTGATACCCGCCTCGGTCAATAATTCCAGAGCACGCTGCGGTGGCAGCTTGTCCCATACATCACGACTGTAATGAATATGCCCATCGAAAATGTCGAGCGCAGGCTTGGCCATCACGATCTGGCCAGATGCAAGCAGGTTCACCAGCAGTAGAATAAGTACGCGCATTGATTCAGCCCGAATGAGTTCACAAAAAATATTGGCGGCAGTCTCCATTTAACCGATTACTGACCACCCACGGGTTGAGGGCCTCCCCACTCACTTTGGCCTCACAGAAATACAGCCCGGTTAATACTCCAGCTTATAAGAAAACCCGTTCTGAATCGATGCAGGAAACCACAGGATTCAAGCAGAAAGTAACGTGAATGCAGGTTGATTGATGCAGCCGATGGGGCTGGGCTAATTCATACAATATGGTTTTTTCGATGTATTAATGCATTCTATTCGAATTATCAGCGGAAGCCTGCGCCGTTAGAATTTTGGCGAATGTAAGGTTGCGCGTCATTTGCTTTGGCGTGTGGCGGGCCTGGATTACCGTATGATATTTAAATTCAACACCACAGCAAGGACTCCGAATGACTTCAAGTGCGCGTGAGCGCCTGCACGCTTTCATCGAGTGCAGCCGCGTACAGGGCTTTATTATCGCCCTGATACTGATCAATGCGGCGCTGCTCGGGCTGGAGACCTGGCCTGCAGCGATGACGCGCGCTGGCGGCGTAATTCTGGCGCTGGACCAGGCGATTGTCAGCGTGTTCGTGCTGGAAATCGGCTTGCGGGTGTACGTTCATCGGCAGGCCTTCTGGCGCGACCCCTGGAGCCTGTTCGATTTTGCCGTGGTTGCCATCGCCCTGGTGCCGGCAACCGGGCAGCTCGCTGTACTGCGGGCTTTGCGGGTATTACGCGTGCTGAGACTGCTGACCATGGTGCCTTCCATGCGGCGGGTCGTGGGTGCACTGCTGGCGGCAATTCCCGGACTGGCATCCATCGGGCTGGTTCTATTAATCATATATTATGTATTTGCGGTAATCGCCACCCACCTGTTCGCCGCCGCCTATCCGGAATGGTTTGGACACCTCGGCCGCTCGCTCTACACGCTGTTCCAGATCATGACCCTGGAGAGCTGGTCGATGGGCATTTCCCGCCCGGTGATGGAGAGTTTCCCCTATGCCTGGGCGTTCTTTATCCCTTTTATTCTGGTTGCGACCTTCACTATGCTCAACCTGTTCATTGCCATCATTGTCAACGCCATGCAGAGTTATAGTGAAAAGGAGCACCGCAGCATGGGCGCAAAGCTGGAACAAACGCGCGATCATATCGAAGCGGATCTGCATGCCGAGGTACGGTCACTGAGCGAAGAAATCCGTGAGCTCAGGGCGCTGCTGGTGCAGGCAGATGCCGCGAATCCCCTGACGAAGCACCGGCCGGGTGCCTGACAATACTGCCTTAACCAATAGAGAGACTTAAGCTGCGATGCCTGACACAAACAAGCTCAACCCGTTGATCGAGCCGTTGGTCACACTGATCATACCCGCGCTGATCCTGATGAAACTCAGCGGCCCGGAGCAACTGGGCACCGCCCCGGCACTGTTGCTGGCGATAGCCTTCCCGCTGGCCTGGGGCATGCGCGACCTGCTCCGCCGCAGAAAGCTCAACCTGTTCGCCGCACTGGGCATGGTCAGCGTATTGCTCACGGGCGGCATTGGCCTGCTACAACTCGACACTCAATGGCTGGCGGCAAAAGAAGCGGCTATACCTGCCCTGATCGGCCTGGCGGTGCTGGTGTCTGATCAAACCCGTTACCCGCTGGTTCGTACTCTGCTGTTAAACCCGACACTTGTTGACGTCGCTGCAATACAGCGGCAACTGTCAGCGAGAGGCAGCGAACAGGCCTTCGAAGCGCGACTGCGCACAGCCACCTGGATGCTCAGTGGAACCTTCTTCTTCTCGGCTGCCATGAACTATTTTCTCGCCACCTGGATTGTCACCAGCCCGGCCGGAAGCCCGGCCTTCAATGAAGAACTCGGGCGACTGACCCTGGTGAGCTATCCGATGATCGCCATCCCGTCGATGCTGATGATGATGGCCGTCCTCTACTATCTTGCCCGGACAATCCATACACTGACCGGGCTGAGACTGGCAGAAATACTCAACCGGCATGGCGCCGAACGATAGCCATGAACAGCGACGCAACTTCGTCACCATCGTCCCGCATACCGTGTTGTCGACAGCCCGAGCGCAGGGCAAACAAACGCCCTTCTTATCACTCTTCAACGGATCGTCCACGGGTAACGAAGGGACCTGCGTCCGATTCCCGCCATCCCGAAAATACGCTCGAATGACGGGTGTGGGTCTTCGTCCCCGTTTAGGGGTTGCCTAGATAAGCATCAACAAAAAGACCGCTTTGGGTCGTCTTCCGCCTGTTAGCGGATGCTTATATGGAATCAGTCTGCCAGGTCTGGGCGGCAAGTGACAACCGTTGCTCAGCTATGGCCGGACGGGTAATATAACGGCACAGCCGCTCGAGCTTTTACTGCTCGTGGGCCGCAACGGCCACCCCGGGTCGACCCCATGTCGACTGGTTGGCAGCGGGTTTGAAGATGACGACACCGGAGCAACTGCGACATACGGTTCGAGCCCTGCTGGATTCCCAGGTTCAAGGCGTTCTGGCAACCCAGCATGACCGGCATCCCTATACCAGCTTGATGGCCTTCGCCGTCACCCCTGACTTGCACAGGATCGTGTTCGCAACCTACCGGGCGACCCAGAAACACGCAAACCTCCTGGCGAACCCGCGCGCCTCGTTGCTAATCGATAATCGCACCAACAAGTCGGCGGATTATCAAGATACCGTGGCTATCTCCGCCGAGGGCAAAGTCAGCGAGGTCGATGTAGCACAACATGGCGAATTATTGCAGCTTTACCTTCGCAAACATCCGCAACTGAGTGGCTTCGTCAGCGCCGCGGACTGCGTTCTGCTGCAACTGGAGGTTGAGTCCTTTTATGTCGTCAGCCAATTTCAGAACGTCACCGTGTTGCGAATGACTTGATGCATCCGGTTACCAGGCGGGACGACCCATCAGCCTGAAGAAAAATGGGTTGCCAGAGGGGGCTGTAAAGAATTCAAGGAAATTGTAAGGTTTGATAGCCGAGTGTGAATGTTTGTTTCTGCAGTCTTTCAAGACATCCACCTTGAGATGCTGTACTTCCGACTAGGGTCGTTCTCGGTCATCTGACTAAAACACTCAGGAATTCCTTGCTGAACTTCCGGGTTCGGCCAATAGGCGCCATTCCAACGGATCACAGAATCCGCTAAAAACGTGGTCTGTCCCCTATTAGCGGGTAAGCGCCTGCAGGGCGTTGAGCAATACATGAATGTCATGGTCACCACGATAGATCGGTGATACCTCGCGTTCGACGTCGAGTAGTCCGAAAACAGCGCTTTGCGCAGTGCGTACCGAATACTCAACCGTGAAGACACAGTCTTGGGGCACTTCGACGAACTGGCCGACGAAGGCAAAATTCTTCGCCCCTTCGGGAATCACCAAAGGTCGATCGCCCTTTA
>Ga0316205_10005343_pt1 | contig 10704 bp, 7 predicted proteins | sample 3monthpyrite_MG_FD_204941 | JGI IMG/M metagenome (GOLD analysis project Ga0316205, IMG submission 204941) | Microbial mat bacterial communities from mineral coupon in-situ incubated in ocean water Damariscotta River, Maine, United States -... | ecosystem: Environmental > Aquatic > Marine >...
GACCCCCGCTGGGACGTCCCTCACTTCGAGAAGATGCTCTACGACAACGCCCTGCTCACCAGCGCCTATGCCGAGGCCTACGCGGTCACGGGCGAGGCCAGGTTCGCGCGAGTGGCCCGGGACACCCTGTCCTGGCTGATGACCGACATGCGTTCGCCCGAGGGCCTGTTCTACTCCGCGCGAGATGCAGACTCCCTGCCCTACGACGACCAGGGGCACGCGGTGAGCGACCACGCCGAAGAGGGCGACGTCTACCTGTGGACACCGAGTGAGCTGAACCGGGTGCTGGGCGCATCAGACGGCGCCCACTTCGCCCGGTTGTTCGAGGTCACAGACGAGGGCAACTTCGAGCGTGGGCTGTCCATCCCCCGGCCGCGGCGGCACATCGACGAGCTGGCCGCCGAGCCAGGCAGCGGTCTGCCCACGGGCGAGGCGTTCGTCTCCTGGCTCGAAACACAGCGAACTCGTCTGATGGCTGTGCGCGCCCTGCGTCCCCAGGCCTTTCGCGACGAGAAGTGCCTCACCTCCTGGAACGGCCTGGCCCTCAGCGCGTTCGCCCTGTCGGCGCGGCTCCTCGACGACCAGCAGTTCAGCACGGTGACCCGTGAGCTGGCCCGGGCGCTCATGGACGAGCTCTCCTATCGCGATGCACAAGGCGCCCTGCAACTGCACCACCAGCTCTTCGAGGGACGCGCTTCGGGCGCGGGCGACCTGACCGACTTCACCTACCTGGCCTGGGGCGTCCTCGATGCCTACGAGACCACGGGGGACGCCGACCTGCTGGCCTTCGCCTGGGAGTTGGCCTTCGCCATCCGGGAGCGCTTCGAAGACCCGGAGAAGGGCGGCTTCTTCCTCACCGTGGGCGACGACCCCCTGCTGCCTTCTCGGGGCCGCAAGGTGGTGGACGGCGCCCGCCCCTCGCCCCAGAGCATCGCCCTGTGGATCTTTGCGCGGCTCTCCCCCCTCGACGACAGCGGCCAACTGCGAGCGTCCCTCGACAAGGCCCTCGCGCGACTGGGTGGCCTGGCGTCGGGAGCCCCGGCCAGCCTGCCCAGCTTGCTGCTCACTCTCGACGCCTGGGCCGGCCCCCTGGCTGAGGTCGTCCTCGATGGTGCGCCTGGCAACCCTGACTACCAGGCCTTGCTGGCCGAAGCTCGGGGCACGTTCCTGCCCGCCGCCCTGTTGGTGGCCCGCGCTCCAGAGGCAGCCTCCGCGCTGGCCGCGGTGGGTGTCCAAGAGACGCCTTCCTTGCTCGCCGATCGGACAGCTGCGGAGGGCGCCATGGCCTGGGTCTGCAAGGAGGGCGTCTGCCTGGCTCCGGTGACGAAGGCGGCTGACCTGTCCGCCCAATGGAGCTTCGTGATCGAGCCGTAGCAGGCCTCGGCATCCGTGCGCACAGTCAGGCCGCGCTCAGCGCTCAGCCAAGCTCCGTCCGGCTACATTCTCCGGGGGCTGCAGGCCTGCCAGGTGGAGAATCGTCGGCGCCACATCCAGAATCGTGATCTCGCCTGCGGGGTCTTCGCCGAACCCTCTGCCGCCCACACCCAACTCGGATCGCGAGGCCCAGCCAGGGGGCCAGCGGACCAGCAGCGGCACGGTCGGCCCAGCACCCGGCCTGGGGTGATCGGCCGTGACCACGACCAGGGTCGGTTCGCCGCCAAAGGCCGCATCGATCTGATGCAGCATGCCGCTGACCAGCTCGTCGAGGTGCTGCACCGCGCCTTTCTCAGCGCTGCTGGGCGGCAGCATCTGGGCGCTGGAGAGAAACAGAAACAGCGGGCGGGCGCTGCGGCGAGCAGAGACCCAGGCCAGCTCCCGGCTCCAGCTGCCGTCACTCAGGGTGTCCAGGTCGAGGCGCTGGTAGTCGAAGCGGGAGAAGCCGCCGGCGAAGCCCAGCTCGGGCACCAGGTGTCCGCCCTCCGTGCGAGCGCGGGTCGCGTAGCCAGCGGCCGCCAGCTCGGCCACCAGCCCAGCGCCCTGGGCAGGCAAGCGGTCTGACGCAAGGCGCACGCCGTGCTCGTCGGGCATCAGGCCGGTGAGCAGACTGACCGCGTCAGGAAGCCGCTCGCCCGTGGGTGAGGTCACGCCGTCCCAGCGATCGGCAGCCGTGCCCCAGGCGTCGAGGCCCGGGGTGCGATCTGATGAGCACAGGCCGGGCAGGTCGACCAGGACCACGTGGGGGCGATCGGGGGGACCGTCCACCACACCTTCTACGGTCAGGTCGCCCCACAGCGCGTGGTCGAAGAGGGGTGAGTTGGCCTTGCCCGGGCGAGTGATCAAGGCCAGGCTGATCGACTCACCGGCGAAGAACCCCAGGTCGACGCTCTCTTCGTGCCAGCCCTTGCCCGGTGGGACATGACGGGACCAGATCGGGAACACCTCGCCGTGCAGGGTCACCTCGATGACAAACGTCACGCCGTCGCCCTGGCCAGGGCTGGGGGCCAGGCGATACAGGCCCACGCGCGGGTCGTCGACCCAGCCCCTGCTGGCTCGGTCTTCAGGGGTCGGGGCGGCTGACCAGCCCAGGCCCAGATCCTCCACGGCCACCGCCACTCTCAAGGAGTCACCTGCGAGGCAATCGATGTCGACCTCCAAGGTGGTCGGAGCGGGCGCGGCGATGGCGGGGCGATCGACGGCCCCCACCGTGACCCGAGACAGCAGCTCGGAAGCGTCTCGCGGCACTTCGTTCTTGGAGATCAACCCTCGCTCGTGGCGACCCAGGCCCCAGCCGTCGTCTGGCTCATAGGTGTAGGTCAGGGGGCCTGGAGCCCTGACGCCCACGGCCACCAATGTGCCCTCGTCGGCGACCCACCAGAACAGCAGCTGGGCCGAGGTGTCCATCCACTGCAGCTCACGGGCGGCCGAGGCCTGAAACAACGGGCGCAGGGCCCGCCCCTCGTGTTCAAGGCGTAGCTGTCCCCCGTCGAGATCAGGGCGGAGCGCGGGGTGACATCGCCAGCGGCGCAACTCGCCAGAGGACTCAAAGCCGAGGGCTGCCCCTGCACCGCTCGGCAAGACACCGCCTCCCAGCCAGTCGTCCGAGCCAATGGGCCAGGGCTCGGATGCCCACAACTCCACGAGGCGCTGCCCCACAGCAGGAGGCAGATTGGTGTGAGGAAACTCGCTGACCCCGATGCGCTCAGCGTGCTCCAGCAGACAGTCACCCGGCTGCAACACGAGCGCGTCTGCGGGCAGGTCAGGCGGGATCGGCACCGCCCCGGGTTCACAGCCCGTGACGAGGATCAGCGCCGCCAGCAGACAAGCTGACCTGTGGGCCAGGGGCAGACCAGCCCTCTTCATTCTGCGGTTTCCATGCGTGGATCGAGGTCGACTCACAGCCTCTACCAAGACCGTGCAGGCACGCATGGTAACCCGCGGCCCATCAGAGAAGCGCGCAGGTCAGGCCAGGTCAGCTCAGAGGTTCTGAGCCAGGAAGCGGACCACGTCGAATGACGACAGCAGGCCCATGAGTTCGTCGTCGTCCACAACCAGGACGCGATGGATGCGCTCGTTGGTCATGGTCTGGCAGACCTTGCGCAGGCTCGCCTCAGGCGCAACGTACACAGCCTTGGGGTTCATCCAATCGCGAACGGTCTTGTCGCCCAGGACGTCGACGCTGTAGTCCTCTTTGCTGAAGAAATCCTCGTCCCACCAAGGCGCCTCGCCGAGGTTCTCTTCGAGGGGGTTGGCCAGGTAGTACTCGTGACGCTCGGCGTCGATGCGACCGCCCTCAACGTGGCTCACCTTGACGATGTCGGACGCGGAGAGGACACCCACCAGGCGGCCCTGCCCGTCCACCACCGGTGCACCGTGGATGCGTTCTTCTTCGAAGACCCTGATCGCTTCGGTGATCGTGTCTTCAGCGCTCAGAGTCGTGACGTCGGTCTGCATCAGGTCTTTGGCGCGCACATGGGTCGAGACGGTCATGACGACTCCTTCGCAAGGGTGACAGCGCAGGCTCTGGCGGGCTATCCACCGATCTGACGCACCCCTATTGGACCGCCTTGTTGTGCAGCCCACCATGGGACGATGAGCGTAGATGACCTGGCCCAGCCCTGTACTGGCCGGTCGCCTGATCGCTGCGCCACTCCCCTCGCTGGCCCCTGCTCAGTCGCCGAGCAGCCCCTCGCGAATCGCCAGCCGAGCGAGCTCTGCAGCGGAATGGCAATCGAGCTTGCGCTGCAGGTTCTCTCTGTGCTTCTTGGCCGTGCCCACGCTCACGTCGAGCTTGCGGGCGACCTCCTTGTTGCTCAGCCCCAACGCCAGAAGCTGAAAGACCTCTCGCTCCCGGGGGGTCAGGGTGGTCAGACGGCTGCCCGTGCGCACGTCGCCCTGGCGGTTCACACCCACCAGGCCACGGACCAGCTTCGGCGAGATGTAGACCCTGCCGCGCATGGCCGAACGCATGGCCAAGGCCAGCTCGTCGGGCTCGCTGTCCTTGGACAGGTAACCATCCGCGCCGTGCTGTAGCGACTGCTCCACGAAGGTCTCACCCTCGTGATGACTCAACATCAGAATGCGCACCTTGGGGTGCACAGCACGGAGCTGCTCGATGGCGTCAATGCCCGACAGCCCGGGCATGGTGATGTCGAGCAGCACCACATCTGGGAGCACACGAGACACTTCGTCGATGGCTGTGCGGGCATCACCGACACCTCCGACGACCTGGAATCCCGCCATGCCGTCCACCAGGCTGCGCACACAGGCGCGAATCATGGTGTGATCGTCGACCAAGAAGACAGAAATCTCTTTCTGGCCGGCATTCAGGGACTTCGGGTCGTTCATGATGAGGCCTCTGACGAAGACGTCTCTGGCGGAGCAAGGTACTCGGCGAAGTCCGCCTTGTCTGGCGGCCCGCCCACAGGCAAGCGCACTTCAAAACACGCACCCCCCAATGTGCTCTCGACCACATCGATCGTCCCGCCATGCTCTTCGACGATGCGCCGACAGATGGGCAAACCCAACCCAGTGCCCTCCTGCTTGGTGGTCACGAACGGGCTGAACAATTTCTCCCGCACTGAGGGCGAAATGCCAGGGCCATCATCGTCCACCTTGAAGACCACATCACCTCGCCCTGTGGCCGGGGCCTCGACACGCACACTGACCTTGCGCACGTCGCCGATCTCTACGGCGTTGAGGAGCAGGTTCGTGAGCACTTCATCGATGCGACCGTGGTCGATGAGCGGGGGTGGTACGTCGGCCGCCACATCGACGGAGACCACCGCGTTGTGGCTGCTGAGAATGGGCCGACAAGCCAGGATTGTGTCGTCGACCAGGCCGGCCACGCCACAGCGCACCAGCTTCAGGTCGAGGGGTTTGGCGAAGGTGAGGGTCTGGCGCATCTGTACCTCGAGCCGCCGCAGGCGATAAGCCAGGTCTTCGAGGATTGTCTGTTCGTCCTCACCCAGCTTGTCGGCCACGGCGCGCAGGGCCAGATTCACGGCCGTCACGGGGTTCTTGATCTCGTGGGCCAGCATGGCCGACGACTCGCCGATGGCAGCCAGGGCCCGCAGCATCGACGTCTCGGCTCGGCGAGCCCGCCTACGTTCGGTGACATCGCGAAAGCTGCCGACGAAGATCGGCTCGGAGGTACCTGGCAGGTCGACCCGGTTCACCGACAACTCGACGTCGATCACCTCACCATCCTTGCGCTGCACCACAAACTGTCGGGTGTCCCCCAGGATCGTGGTCTTGCCGGTGGCCAGGTAACGGGCGAGATAGCCGTCGTGTTCTTGGCGCAGGTCGCCGGTCATCAGCACCGAGATGTTCTTGCCCGTGAGCTCCTTGGCGTCATAGCCAAACACATCTCCCACCGAGCGGCTGGCGTCGAGGATGATGCCCCGCGCATTGATGCACACCACCGGGTCGAGCATGCCGTCGAGCACGGCGTGGTGGAGTGACTGGCTATGAGCCAGTTGTTCAGCGAGGTCGGTGTGAGTTACCACTGGCGGCGAGATCTCATCGGCAGAGGGAGCCTGCCAGTCGGTGGCGTCAGGGCCAAGCCCGTCCATGATCGACACTCCTGCAGTCCACGTCGTCGTTCGCCGTGGGTGGGCAGTTTACCACACGTGACCAGGTGATGATTTCATCATACCCGAGCATTCATCACCTTCTGCCGGCGCAGCGTCGGACCCGGCGGCGGCGTCCATAGGTACCGTGTGGTAGACCGGGGACCCACGCACAACACCGGGTAGCCCCATGCTCCAGACGCTTTGGTTCCTGCTGCGCGAATCGGCGACGTTTCTGCTGGTCGGTCTGCTCATCGCCGCGCTCCTCGACGCGCTCATGGCAGGGGGCTGGATGGTGCATCGCCTGGCCAGTCGCCGCCCTCGCTCGGTGGTCCTGGCGACCCTGGTGGGGCTGCCCTTGCCGCTCTGCTCATGCAGCGTCCTTCCTTCAGCTCTGGCCCTCTCTGAACGGGGAGCCAGCCGAGGCGCGACGTTGTCCTTTCTGATCTCAACGCCTGAGACGAGCGTCACCTCCATTTTGCTCAGCTGGGGACTCCTGGGGCCGGTGATGGCAGTGGCCCGCCCTCTCGCCGCTTGTTTCACGGCTATTCTGGCCGGGTTGGCTGAGGATGCGCGGGACCAGAGGTCCGAAGCCCGCGACCCTTCTACGAGGCAGCCCGGCGCTGGGTCGACGGACGAGGAAGCCTGCTGCCATCCCGAACCCCAGGCCCCACCGAAGAGCCTCGCCGCCCGTTGCCGCGCCGGCCTGGCCTATGCGTTCGGCGACCTGTTGGGTGACATTTTCGGCTGGGTCCTGCTGGGCATCGTCGCCGCCGCGGCGATCACCACCTGGGTCCCGGCGGAGAGCATCGCCGCCGCCCTGGGAGACTCCTGGGTGGCCATGCCTGCCATGGTGCTCATCGGCGTCCCGCTGTACATCTGCGCCGAAGCGTCAACGCCCCTGGCAGCGGCGCTGGTGGCACAAGGCATGTCGCCGGGCGCGGCTCTGGTGCTGCTGCTGGTGGGGCCGGCCACGAACATCGGCGCTCTCGGAGCGCTGCGCAGCAAGCTCGGTGGCCCCACCGTGACCATCTACCTGACCACGATCATCGTCGTGGCCCTGGCCTCCGGTGCCTTGCTCGACGCCTGGCTCGGGGGCAGCGCGTCCCCGCTGCAACTCCCGGACATCAGCGAGCCCATCCTCCCGGGCCCGCTCGAGAATGTGGCTGCGGTGATCTTTCTGGGCCTGGGCGTCGTTCATCTGCTGCGGCGCAGAAGCCGCCCCTGCCCCACGATCGACTGAGCCGCTCAAGAGTTCGCCGGACTCACCTGCCCATCGTCCTCCAGGAAGTAGTTGAACTCCTGGGCTTCTTCGGTGTGAAGGATGTCATACGCGTGGGCTGGCGAGGCCGCATTGAAGAGCTGGCGTTGCACGTTGGGGTCGCTGCCCACAGCTCGGGCCAAGGCCGCCAGGACCTGCAGATGTCGGCTTCGTTCGTTCTCGGGAGTGGCCAAGACCACCATGCAATGCACCGGCCGACCGTCGGGGGAGTCGAAGTTCAACCCCTCTCGGCTGATGCCCATGGCGCCCACGATGCGATCGCCTGTCTCAAGAATGCCGTGAGGGACCGCGAGCCCGCCGCCGAAGCAGGTCGAGACCTGGCCCTCCCGCTCCAACACGGACTGCAGCAGCCGCTCCCTGTCAGCGTCCAGGTGGTTGGTGCGGATCAGCGCGTCCACCAGGGACTCGATGGCCTCCTCTTTCGTCGACGCCTTCAGGTCGACGAGGATGTTCTCCTCGTGCAAGAAGTCGATCAACCGAGCCCGGTCTTGCCCCGCATCGCCCGACTTCTTCAGGGCGTGTCGGACCATGGGAGGACCCAAGATCTCGTTCATGGCCACCACACCCAGACCGATGGTCAGCAGCGCCGGGCCCAGCTCAGCCAGGGCAGGGTCGTCCTGCGCCACCAGGATCAGTCCCACCGCCACACCTGCCTGGGGCACGAGAGCCATGCCGATGTAGCGGCGCACTCTCTCTGTGGCACCAGCCAGGCGCAGGGCCAGGTGCCCGGCCAGCATCTTGCCCAGCGCCCGGGCAACGAACACCGCCAGCACCAGCCACCACACCTCGGACAGCTCGGACACGTGCAGGTGCACGCCCGCCAAGGTGAAGAACACCGCGAAGATCGCCGTGCGAATGTCGACGAAGGCCGACTCGACGATCTCGTCCTTGTCAGGAGTCAGGTTGGCCAGGGTCATGCCCAGGAACAGGCTGGCCAGCAGTGACGAAGCGCCCAGCTGTTGAGCCAACCCGGTGGCCAGGAGAACGGCAATCAGCGACGCCGTGGCCAGCTTCTCGCTCTGCACGGTGCGCCGCGTCACCAGCACCAGCAGCCCGCCCAGCCCCGCGCCGATGACGGCGGTGGTGCCCAGCTCGATCAGCGGTTGCTGGATCAGGTCGCTCGCCGAGAGTTCATTGCCCGCCCCCATGGCCACCACGGCGAGGTGCGCCATCTCGAAGAGGAAGATGCAGGCGATGTTGTTGAGCGCCACCGCGCCCATGAGCGTCTTGACGAAGACGCCGCGGCTGCGGCTCTCGGCCACCAGGGCCACCACGGTAGCGGGAGCCGTGGCGATGGACAGGGCCGCCAGCAGCAGGCCCAGCCCCCAGGGCTGATCGCAGACCCCCACCACCACCACGTAGACCAGCAGGGGCGTGACCAGCACCTCAGCCAGGATCAGCAGGCCGAGGCGGGCGTGGGCGCCCCGCAGGCGCCGCAGGTTCAGGTGCCCTCCCACCACCAGGGTGATCAGCCCCAGGGAGAAATGGGTCACCGGCGCCAAGGAGCCGGCGTCTTCGGCAGTGACCCAGTTCAGCCCGGCGCTGCCAAGAACCAGCCCGGCCAGGATCTGCCCGGTGACGCTGGCAAGACCACACATCTTCGCCAGTCGGCCACCGGCCAGGCCGACCACGGTGACCACTGCCAGCAGGAGAAGGGGGTCCATGGTCATGGTGGCAGCGCGGCGAGGCAGGATGAGGGAGGGCGCAGCGTCAGCTCCGCGGGGCGCCCAGGATAGCGAAGAGACGGCCGGATCCCAGGCGCGAGCCAGCGGCCCTGAACAGCTCAGCTGCCCAACGGATCACATCGACACAAATCGATGGAATCCGGTAGCCTGTGCCGCCCGAAGGGCCGCCCTCTCGGGCGCGCACGGGGCTCTCGATCGCCACGCCGACGTACCAAGGAGTGTCTCAGCATGCAGACCCTGGCCATCCTCGTTCTCGCGCTGTCCCCCTCCCTCCAGCACTTGCCACAGGCCCCCGTCCATGCGCCTGCCCGGCTGCTGCAGCTGACGAACGACGGGCTGATGGACAAGCTGCACCTCGGCCAGGACGGCAGCGTGTCGGTGTCCGTCAATCACGGTGGAGGTCTGTTCGCACCGGTCTCGCAACGTCTGCCCCGCACTCGGGTCTCCTTCGTGCTGCCTGGTGACCTCAATGGCGATGGTCTGACCGATCTCTACCTGGTCTCTCCCGAGGCCAACACAGCGCTCCTTGGCGACGGCGCGGGACGGTTTCGCGTGGGCACCCGGGAGCTCGGCCTGGCGAACACGGCCGTGGGCTTGTCCGCAGAACGAGTCGACCTCGACGGGCTCGGAGAGCCAGAGCTGCTGCTGCACAACACGACCGGCGATGTGATCTTCTGGAGCGACGGCGCGCTGTTCCGCAGCGACGCAGGACCTGCCGCGCCCACGGCCAGCGTGGGCGGCGGCGGCAGCACCTTGAGCCCTGAGCAGGCGCGCATCTTGAGCCACATGTCCCTGCTCAACCTGGACGACGGCCTTGGCGCCGGGGTCCATCAGACTCTGCGTATCAGCGGCGTCAACCTGCAGATCGTCAACGGACTCGACGCCACCAACGGCTTCCCCAGCGACCCCGACACCACCGACCCCACGCTCGTCCAGGTGAACGGCGTGGGCAACCTGATCGTGGGCTACAACGAGACGGGCAACCCGTCCGGAGATCTGCGCAGCGGCTCCCACAACATCATCGTGGGACGGGGCAACAGCCACCAGAGTTTCGGCGGCTGGCTCAGTGGTCGGGACAACACCCTCGGCGCACCCTTCGCCTCTGTCAGCGGCGGGGCGCGCAACCTGGCCAGCGGCGACGGAGCCTCGGTGAGCGGCGGCTACCGCGGCGTCGCCAGCGGCGCCTTCTCCTCCGTGACCGGTGGCCGCTACAACATCGCCAGCGGCACCTACGCCGCGGTGAGTGGCGGGGCCTTCAACAATGCCGCGGGCAAGGTCGCCACTGCCAGCGGCGGCCAGTTCAGTTCGGTCCTGGGCGACTACGCCTCGGTCAGCGGCGGGCTGAGCAACACGGCGTCGGGGCTGACCTCCTCGGTGAGCGGAGGCGCCTTCGGCCAGGCCCACGGGGACAACTCGTCCATCAGCGGCGGCCTGGTGAACACCACCTATGGCCGCTACGCCTCGGTGAGCGGCGGCCAGAGCAACACCGCCATCGGAGACACCTCCTCCGTGAGCGGCGGCGGCAGCAGGACCACCGTGGGCGCCGATGACTGGGCCGCGGGAAGCCTCTCAGAGGACAGCTGAGCAAGGAGGGTTTTTTGGGCTCTCTGGCCCGGGCCGCCGCGAGTGTGTTGCCACCTCGTGTCCAACCTGAAGCAGCTCTCACTCTCTGAGCCCTTTGATAGGTAGGATCGGCAGGCTCGGTCCTGCCATGCAAAGATCCCCCTCC
>Ga0316205_10005346_pt1 | contig 10695 bp, 8 predicted proteins | sample 3monthpyrite_MG_FD_204941 | JGI IMG/M metagenome (GOLD analysis project Ga0316205, IMG submission 204941) | Microbial mat bacterial communities from mineral coupon in-situ incubated in ocean water Damariscotta River, Maine, United States -... | ecosystem: Environmental > Aquatic > Marine >...
TCGTGTGCACCACATTGTTGGACACGTCTGCCCCGGTGACATTCTGGCCGATATTGATTTTGGGCACATACATCGCCGACCCGTCCGGGGCCGACGCGGTATTGTACAGCACCGTATTGTTGGCGATGGTCAGCCCGGCCATATCCGACACGGTAATGCCATGGGCATGGGAATTATAGATCACGTTGTCGGTGATGGTGAAATTGCGATACAGCATCGACGATCCGGCGCCCTGGGTGTCCACCGCTTCGTTGCGGATGAAGATCGACTGGGTCCAGTCGCCCCCGCCGCTGTCCAGAATATTGCCCTGGATCGTGACATCCGTGGTCGCCACGGATCTCCCGCTGGTCCAGAACTGGATCATGTCCTTATGGGCCGTACTGTTTGGATTGGCGGCAAAGTCATGCAGATTATTGTCTGCGATCATCACATTCTGAACCGAGACAAAATTAAGCCCGTCCGACGCCATGTTCGAGATATCATTCCCAGATATGGTCAGATTCTTCGAGGTATCGAAGACCGCGCCGCGATAGAACGTATCAAAACTCGTGTTGGTGACAGAGACCCCATCGGAATAGCGCACAAAAAGCCCGGTCCCATTGCCATATCCATTGTCGATACTGGCAGCGCCCTTGGCCACATCTCCGTCAAAAACCGAATTGGTGATGGTGATGTTCTTGCTGTTTTCAACCCGAAAAGGGGTGTCCCAAAGGGCCGCACCGCTGGTGGTCGAATAGTCGAAATTGATCCCGTCGAACGTTATGTCACTCGCGCCATTCAGCTTCAGCCCCGACAGGGTCGCCATGTTGTTGGGATCAACCGAGCGCAGCGTCAGGCTGGCGCCGTTGTTGATCGCGCCCGTCGTGACATTCCACAGATCAAGTTTTCCGTAATTGCCAGCCTGTAGCTGGATAACGGTGTCGGTTGTGGCGGAGTTGATGGCACTTAGAAGTTGTGAGGCATTGGATACGTTAATCGTAGGCATCAGTTAGTCACCCCTGCAGCCCTGCCCCCGCAAAGCCATATCGCTATGATTGATTTGATTGGAACCGGCGTGAAATCTGTGCCGCCAGGTTCATGATGGATGGAAACGCGTTCCGTAACCGCAAGCAAGCGCTTTTCCGCAGCTAATTCCATAGTCTCGCTCCAGTAGGGCCTATCCCTGATACAGGCCCCCACCTGCGTCTTGTTCGTTGTTTAAGCGGCTCATGCCGGTTCCAGCAATAGTTTGATTGCAGGCTCAGCGAAGTTCCGCTCAATCCCGTAATGATTGGCCGCCTTTATGGCGGAAATACGTTAACAAAACCCTCACCCGCAAATCAGATCCAAATCAGGTCATGGTCGCCCCTGTCCTTGTGCCCTGATCGCGTCGGTCTGACAAAAATGAGCGCCCCGCCTTGCGCGAGACTGGATTATGCCGCGAACTTGGCCTAGAGCCGCTGCACCACAGTTTTGTAAGGCGTATTTGTATCATGGACGTTCTCGCCACATCCCTGCCGGGCGTTTTGCGCCTGACCCCCCGCCGCTTCGGCGACACCCGCGGCTATTTCAGTGAAACCTGGAATGCGCGCAGCTTCATGGCCGCCACCGGCCTGACCCTGAATTTCGTCCAGGACAACCATTCGTTTTCCGCCGACAAGGGCACCGTGCGGGGCCTGCATTACCAGTCGCCGCCAAGCGCCCAGGACAAGCTGGTGCGTGTCGGCCGGGGTGCGGTGATGGATGTGGCCGTCGATGTGCGCATCGGATCGCCGACCTTCGGCCAATGGGTGGCCGAAGAGCTGTCGGCAGAAAACGGGCGCCAGCTTCTGGTGCCCAGGGGGTTTCTGCACGGCTTTGCCACGCTGTGCGATGATGTCGACGTCTTCTATAAATGCACCAACTTCTATGACCCTGACTGTGATGGCGGCATTCGGTTTGATGACCCCGATCTGGCGATAGACTGGGGGATGAACCCCAAATCTGCCATATTGTCGGACAAGGATGCATCCGCACCGGGGTTTGCCGATTTTGCCAGCCCCTTCACGTATGAGGGCACCCCATGAAGATCCTTGTTACCGGCGGCGCGGGGTTTATCGGCTCGGCGGTTGTGCGTCAGGCAATCGGTGACGGCCATGCGGTCGTCAATGTCGATGCGATGACCTATGCGGCCTGTGCGGCCAATGTGGCGTCTGTGGCGGACAGCCCGGCCTATGCCTTTGAACAGGCCGATATCCGCGACCGCGCCGCGCTTGACCGCATCTTTGGCCAGTACCGCCCGGATGTGGTCATGCATCTGGCCGCCGAAAGCCATGTCGACCGCTCCATCGACGGGCCGGGCGACTTCATCGAGACCAATATCACCGGCACCTACAACATGCTGGAAGCCGCCCGGACCTATTGGCTGGGCCGTGACCGGGTCGGGGGCTTCCGTTTCCATCATGTCTCGACAGACGAGGTTTACGGCTCGCTGGGCGACACCGGCCTGTTCACCGAGAACACGCCCTATGATCCGCGCTCGCCCTATTCGGCGTCGAAAGCCGCAAGCGACCATCTGGTCCGCGCCTGGGGCGAAACCTACGGCCTGCCGGTGCTGATCACCAACTGCTCGAACAATTACGGGCCCTTCCATTTCCCCGAAAAACTGATCCCCGTGGTGATCCTGAACGCGCTTTCGGGCCGCGACATTCCGGTTTACGGCGATGGCTCGAACGTGCGTGACTGGCTTTATGTGGAAGATCACGCGGATGCGCTTCTGACCGTTGTGCAAAAGGGCCGGATCGGGCGAACCTATAATATTGGCGGCGGGAACGAGGCGCGCAACATCGATCTGGTGCGCACCATCTGCGGGCTTCTTGATGACATGCGGCCGGCCAATCATCCCTATGCCGATCAGATCAGGTTCGTCACCGACCGCCCCGGCCATGATGCGCGCTATGCGATCGATCCCACCCGCATCCGGACCGAGCTGGGCTGGCGCCCGTCGGTGACCATCGGGGACGGCCTGGCCAAAACCGTGGCCTGGTATCTCGACAACGAAGACTGGTGGCGCGCCCTGCAGGCCCGCGATGGCGTCGGCGCGCGGCTGGGGACGGGTTAGATGAAGCTGCTGATTATCGGACGCGACGGGCAGCTCTCGACCGAGCTGGCGGCGCTGGCCACCGCCCATGACGTCACCCAGCTGGGTCTGGATGTGGTCGACCTGACCCGGCCGGAGACCGGCGCCGCCGCGATGGCCGCCCATCCAGCCGATGTGGTGATCAACGCCACCGCCTATACCGCCGTCGACCGCGCCGAAAAGGATGTCGATCTGGCGCGGGCGATCAATGCCACGGGCGTGGCGGCCATGGCCGACGCCGCGGCAGCGCGCGGGACGCCGTTTCTGCATGTCTCCACCGATTACGTCTTTGACGGCTCTGGCGCGCATCGCTGGTCCGAGGGCATGGCCACCGGGCCCCTGGGGGTTTACGGCCAGACCAAGCTGGAAGGCGAGAACGCGGTCATCCGCGCGGGCGGGGATTTTGCCATCCTGCGCACCTCCTGGGTGTTTTCCGCCCATGGCAACAATTTTGTGCACACCATGCTGCGGCTGGGGGCCACGCGTGAGGCCCTGACCGTCGTCGCCGACCAGATCGGCGGGCCGACACCGGCACGCGACATTGCGCGGGCCCTTCTGAGAATGGCCGAGGCGTTTCAGTCCGGCACCGGCCCGTCCGGCATCTATCATTTTGCCGGCCAGCCCGACACAAGCTGGGCCGGGTTCGCCCGCGAGATCTTCGCCCAGGCCGGCCTGGATGTGACGGTCACGGACATTCCCACGACCGACTACCCGACACCCGCCGCCCGGCCTTTGAATTCCCGGCTTGATTGTCAAAAGATCGCCACGGTCTTCGGTATTCAGGTGCCGGATTGGCGGGATGGGCTCGCGCAGGTTCTCAAGGAGTTATAACCCCATGCAGCGCAAAGGCATCATCCTCGCAGGCGGCTCGGGCACGCGGCTCTATCCGATCACCATGGCCGTCTCAAAGCAGCTTTTGCCGCTCTATGACAAACCGATGATCTATTACCCGCTGACCGTGCTGATGCTGGCCGGGATAAGGGAGGTGGCGATCATCACCACACCCGCCGACCAGGACCAGTTCAAGCGGCTTCTGGGCGATGGCAGCCAATGGGGGATGCGGCTGGACTGGATCATCCAGCCCTCGCCCGACGGGCTGGCGCAGGCCTATATCCTGGCCGAGGATTTTCTGGCAGGCGCGCCAAGCGCCATGGTGCTGGGCGACAATATCTTCTTTGGCCATGACCTGCAGAAACTGGCGGCGGAGGCCAGCGCCCAGGACAGCGGCGGCACCGTCTTCGGCTATCAGGTGGCCGATCCCGAACGCTACGGGGTGGTCGGCTTTGATGATCAGGGCCGGGCCACATCGATCGTGGAAAAACCGGACAACCCGGCCTCCAATTTTGCCGTCACCGGGCTTTATTTCCTCGACGGGGACGCGCCCGCGCGGGCGCGCCGCGTGCAGCCCTCGGACCGTGGCGAGCTGGAGATCACCTCCCTGCTGGAAACCTATCTGAACGACGGCAGCCTGACCGTGCAGCGCATGGGCCGCGGCTATGCCTGGCTCGACACCGGCACCCATGACAGCCTGATCGAGGCCGGCGAGTTCGTGCGCACCATCGAGAAACGCCAGGGCCAGAAAATCGGCTGCCCCGAAGAGGTCGCCCATTACATGGGCTGGGTCAGCGACGCCGACCTGCGCGAATTGGCGAAACCATTCCTGAAGACGGAATATGGGGTATATCTGATGCGGTTGGCTGGGTGAGGCCCGAAACGATCATTAGGGCATCGCATTTAGACATTTCAGGCCACTTATTCCGCAAAACTGATGGTAATCGTCACCGCTGCAGGAGAAACTCCTGCAGCTTGGCCAATCCGGTTCTGGGCTCTCTCCACTTCGGCTTTGACCGATCCGACCTCTGCATTTCCAAGGCCTGATTCATCCAAAGTTGTGGCGCCGGATAGAAGATACTGCTTCCATTTTTTGGCATATCCATTGGCCTTGGCCGGACCATCTTCCCGAAACCAAAGGTTCCAAGTCGTATTGCTGCCTTTCGTATTAGGATTGCTTTCAAGCCATTCCTGATGTTTTCGCCTGACTTCTCTCACAACCAAGTCCGTAGGCAAAAGAAACGCAATGACGTTGCCGGGAGTCCGTTCTTGCTCTGGCATGACATACAAAATCCAGTCAGTTCCCTCGATATTCAGCCTTGCTTCGGGCTCAGGACTATTGGCCACGACAATTAGTATGTGATCATTGCACGTCCTGACGCGCACTGTTTGCCCGTCAGGTCGTTTGTAGAGCATCGTTCTTCCCTGACTGGGCACCTTGGTAAGTGTCTGCCCGTTCTCTCGCATCAGATTTAGGCCTGCCTCCAAAAGGGCAGTATTTGATATAGTATCTTTTTTCACGAAAAACCCTTATATACATTCATAAGCATTATATATAGACATACTACATTGTATTGTAAACCTTATATTAGTGAAGCTATACCAGAGCATCTAAGGAGCTTCGCATATCAACACTCGCCAAAGCGAGCGCCACAGAAGTGCCGCGATAGTGTGCGATGAACTCACCTTAGCAAACTTCAAAGAGGCTGTGTTTTGGAAGTCATATTGCTCTTTTTGGTATTGGCAGGCGTTATCTTTTTTGCATTTCGCGTGAACCGCACCCACGATCAGCAAACCTCGCACAAACAAGCAACGACTATTCCCTTCGATGCAAAGAGCGGAAAGCCGCAACCAGCCAGACCTACTCTCACCGGATCGGCCTATGTCGTTGATGGCGACACAATTGTCATACAGAAAACCCAGATACGTTTGTTCGGCGTCGACGCCCCAGAAATCAACCACCCCTACGGAAAGAAGGCAAAATGGGCGTTGGTCTCTTTGTGCAAGGGTCAGGCCATACGGGCGGACATTCTCCAACGAGATGACTATGGGCGCACCGTTGCACGTTGTTACCTTCCAGATGGGCGCGATCTCTCGGCAGAGATGGTTAAACGCGGCTTGGCAATCGACTGGCCAAAGTTCTCGGGCGGATCATATCGTGCGATGGAAACAACTGACGCACGTAAGAAACTATGGTTGGCCGATGCACGGCAGAAAGGTCGAGTGCATATCTGGGAAAAATTTGAGGCAGGACAAAGCAGCCAGGCTTCAAAAAGTTGACGATCAACCATTTGATAAACCCTTAAATGGCGGTTCGGGCCTGCAAGGCACATGATCATATGACCTGACTGAGACCGCCCCCAACTGACCCGCCCGCCACACTCCTGCCAAAACCGCCGCTTACGCGAAAACCCCGGGTGACAGGGCGGGCGCACTCCCCTAACAGATGCCCGCGTCCATGTGTCTCGCACCGTTTCAGGAGTACCCACGTCTCATGTCCCGCCCTGCCCTGACCATTGGCCTTATGTGGCATTCGATGAATTCCGACAATCTGGGTGTGGGGGCGCTGACGATCTCGCATATGGCGATCCTGGATGACATCGGCGACACACTGGGCGTTGATCTGAATTACGTGGTGCTGGGCTGGACCGACCCGCGCCCGCCCTACATGACCGCGCCCAATCTGCGGGTCGATGCGTTCCGGACCCGTGATTTTGTCACCGGCGGCTTATGGAAACGGATCCGGCGCTGCGACATCATCCTCGATATCGGCGCCGGCGACAGTTTCACCGATATCTACGGCATGAAACGCGCCGCCACGATCATCGGGGCCAAGATACAGACCCTGCTGGCAGGGCGGCCGCTGATCCTCAGCCCGCAGACCATCGGGCCGTTCAACAAGCCCTGGGTGCGCATGATCGCCCGCATTGTCATGGGCCGCGCGCGCGCCGTGGTCACCCGCGACGCGCTGTCCACCGGGTTTCTGGACGAGATGGGCTACAAGGGCACCCGGATCGAGGCCACCGATGTGGCCCTGCGCCTGCCCTACGGGGACCCCCCCTACCCTGCCACAGACAGGATCCGGGTCGGCATCAATGTCTCCGGCCTGTTGATGAGCGGCGGCTATTCCCAGGACAACCAGTTCGGCCTGACCGTCGATTACCCGGCGCTGATCGACGATATCGCCGGCTATTTTCTGGCCCGGGAGAATGTCGAGCTGCATTTCGTCGGCCATGTGCAATCCGACACCCAGCCGCTCGAAGATGACCAGCGCGCGTCAGAGGCGCTCGCGGCGAAACATGCCGGCACGGTGCTGGCCCCGGTCTTTGGCTCGCCGTCAGAGGCGAAATCCTATATCGCCGGGCTCGATTATTTCATGGGCGCGCGCATGCATGCCTGCATTGCCGCCTTTTCCTCTGGTGTGCCGGTCCTGCCGATGGCCTATAGCCGCAAGTTCGCGGGTCTTTTTGGCACGCTGGGCTTTGACGAACTGGCGGATCTGAAAGCCCATGACAATGACGAGGTCATGGCCCGGGTCCGGGACGGCTTTGAAAACCGAGCGGCGCGCAAGCAGGGCATGGATGCCGCCTATGCCCATGGCCGTGACAAGCTGGCCGCCTATGAAGCGGTGCTGGAAGCCGAACTCAGCCGGATCGCGGCGCGATGAGCACCAGCCTTGACCGGGTGCGCAAAGGCGACCTGTGCACCGGCTGCGGGGCCTGTGTGCTGGCCGCCCCCGCGGCGATCACCATGCAGCTTGCCCCGCCGGGCTATCTGCGCCCTGCCCTCTCCGCGCCGCTGACAGACGCCCAGGATGCCCGCATTGCCGCCACCTGCCCGGGCCTGACCCTGACCCAGGAGGCCCGTGGGACGCGCGCTGACGCGATCTGGGGGCCCTATCAGGAGGCCCGCACCGGTCACGCCACCGATCCGGACCTGCGCCACCACGCCTCGTCGGGCGGCGGGTTGTCGGCGCTTCTGATCCACGCGCTGGCCACCGGCCAGATTGACGCGGTGATCCAGACCGGCGCGGACCCCGACCGCCCGGTCGGCAATATCCCCACGATCAGCGTCTCCCAGGCGGACATCTCCGCCGCGGCGGGCTCGCGCTATGCCCCCTCTGCGCCGCTGGCTGCACTCGAACCGATCCTGGCGGACATCGACCGCCGCTTCGCTTTTGTCGGCAAACCCTGCGATGTGACCGCGCTGCGCGCCGTGGCCCGCCTCGACCCGCGCGTCGATGCCCGCATCCCGCTGATGCTGTCATTCTTCTGCGCCGGCGTGCCCAGTCTTGCGGGGGCCGACAAAGTGGTTGAAACCCTTGGTTTCGACCCCGGTCAGATCACCGCATTCCGCTATCGCGGCGATGGCTGGCCGGGCTTTGCCAAGGCCACCCACAAGGACGGACGCGAGGCCCGGATGTCCTACCATGACAGCTGGGGCAAAATCCTGTCGAGCCATGTCCAGCACCGGTGCAAGATCTGCCCCGACGGCACCGGCGGCGCCGCCGACGTGGTCTGCGCCGATATCTGGGACTGTGACGCGGCCGGCTATCCGCTGTTTGACGAAGCCGACGGGGTCAGCCTGATCCTGTCACGCAGCGAAACCGGCGAGGCGCTGGTGCGCGCCGCCCGGTCCGCCGGCCGGATCGAGACCAGACCGTTCGAGATGGACACGCTCGGGCCGATCCAGCCCGGTCAGCACAATCGCAAACGCTACCTGATTGCACGGCTCGCCGCCCTGCGCCTGCTGGGTCGGAAGGTTCCCGAAATGACCGGCTACACCCTGATGGCCGCCGCGCGCCACGGGGCGGTCATGGCCCATCTGCGCAACTTCGCCGGCACGCTCAAACGCGCTCTGCGGCGATGACGGGACCCGATGACTGCATGATGTCACATCAATCTGCGCAAACCCCGTTTCACCACAAATTTGCCGTAAAATGCATCCAGAATACCAACGGGAAATTGATTGGTGTGTGTGGGGATAAACCTTTACCAAAAAGTATCTGCTTAAATGGTAAAGAACCACCCACCTGTGATATACGTGCTGGGAACTGGATCGGTCTGAATAAATGACGAATGTTTTGACAAGCAAATTCGACAGCATGACCGGCGGTCTTGTCGGGAACCGTGATCTGGGCGGGCTCTGGCTGATACTGGCCGCCGTCGCAGCCCTGCCGATTTTCTGGTTCGGGTTTCAAAGCCTGGGCGATGCCTGGATGACCCCGGAATACTCCCACGGGCCGATCATTCCGATCCTGTCGGCCTATCTGTTTTTGCGCGATATGCGCAAAGTGCCGCCGCCAACGGCCCCGGTCACCGACCGGATGCCCGGTCTGGTGATCATCATCATCGCCATGGGCATTGCCATCCTGGGCAATCTGGTCCGCATCCCCGATATCGTGACCTATGCCTTCATCGTCTGGGTTGGCGGCATGATCCTGCTCAGCTTCGGGTTCTCGCGCGGCCTGGTTTTCTGGACCGGGGTTCTGCACCTGGTCTATATGCTGCCGCTGCCGAATTTCCTCTATTGGCAATTGACCATTCAGTTGCAGCTGATCTCGTCCGAGACCGGGGTCTGGTTCGTGCGGATGATGGGCATTCCGGTGTTTCTGGAAGGCAATGTGATCGATCTGGGCATCTACAAGCTGCAGGTGGCCGAGGCCTGTTCGGGCCTGCGCTACCTGTTCCCGATCCTCAGCTTTTCCTATGTTTTCTGCGTGCTCTATAACGGGCCGAAATGGCACAAGGTGGTCATCCTGCTGGCCGCCGCCCCGATCACCGTTTTCATGAACTCCTTCCGCATCGGGGTCATTGGCGTGCTGGTCAATTCCTACGGCATCGAACAGGCCGAGGGCTTCCTGCATTATTTTGAAGGCTGGGTCATCTTTGCGGCCTGTATCGGCCTGCTGTTCCTGCTGGCGGTCATCATGCAGCGCTTCCAGCGCAACCCGGCCCGCATCACCGACACGCTCGACATCGATTTCGACGGGCTCGGAGGCCAGCTGGCCCGGATCACGACGATCCCTCTCAGCCGCCCGCTGATCATTGCCACCGTGTTCACCTCGGTTGTGTCCGCCGCCTTCCTGATCACACCCGCCCGTGACGTGGAACGCGTGGACCGGGAACCGTTCGGCTTTTTCCCGATCCAGATCGGAGACTGGGAAAGTTACACAACGCCGCTCGATCCGTCGGTCGAAAATGTACTGGCCGCCGATGATTATGTGCAGGCGACCTTCTCTGCGCCGTCCGAGATCGCCCCGGTGGGCTTTTTCTCGGCCTATTATCACAAACAGACCGAAGGGTCGGGCATTCACTCTCCGCAGGTCTGCCTGCCCGTCGGTGGCTGGGAAGTGTTCGGCATCGAAGACATGACCCTCGATCTGGAGGCAGAAACCGGCTGGGCGCCGTTCCAGACCAATCGCGCCGTCATCCAGAAAGGCCTGCAGCAGCAGATTGTCTATTACTGGTTCGAGCAGCGCGGCCGGCGCATGACCAATGATTTTGCCGTCAAGATGATCACCGTCTGGGACAGTCTGACCACCGGGCGCTCCGACGGGTCTCTGGTGCGGTTCACGACCCCGGTAATGCCCGGCGAGGTTCCGGCCGATGCGGATGCCCGCCTGAAGCGCCTGATGGCAGAGACCCTGCCAATTCTGCCACGTTTCCTGCCGGAATGATCCGGCCCGTCAGCTGATCGATCGGGTCGCGGGGTCCGCTACGGCCTCCGCCTGCGGGGCCGGGCCGGGCACCTCAAACTGCAAAGCC
>Ga0316205_10005349_pt1 | contig 10690 bp, 9 predicted proteins | sample 3monthpyrite_MG_FD_204941 | JGI IMG/M metagenome (GOLD analysis project Ga0316205, IMG submission 204941) | Microbial mat bacterial communities from mineral coupon in-situ incubated in ocean water Damariscotta River, Maine, United States -... | ecosystem: Environmental > Aquatic > Marine >...
GCGCGATAGCCGGTCGAGACCGCTATTTTTGACAGCGGCTGGGTGATGCCCCAGCCAGCGCCAAGAAGCACCAGAACGACCAGAAACCAGAGCGTTTCGCGGCGTGTCATGTCACAGCGGGGCCGGACCGGCCTGGGTCAGGCGACCGCGCTGGCGGACCATCTCGACCCGCGTCGCCTTGCCGGTCCGGTCGTCGGTTTCCACGTAAAGGCCTGACAGCGTCGCCTCGTCCAGTGCCGGCATGAACCGGCCCTTGGGCATTCCGGTGACGAACCGGCGCATCGGCTCGTCCTTGGCCATGCCGATGACAGAGTTGTAATCGCCACACATGCCCGCATCGGTCTGAAATGCCGTGCCCTTGCCGAGGATCATCGCATCGGCCGTGGGCACATGGGTGTGGGTGCCGACAACGACACTGGCGCGCCCGTCGCAGAAATGGCCCATGGCCATTTTTTCCGAGGTCGCCTCGCAATGCACATCCACAAGGATCGCATTGGCCTGACCGCCAAGGGGATGGGCGCGCAACACCGCGTCGATGGCCGAAAACGGATCCGCGAAGGGGCGTTTCATAAACACCTGGCCAAGCACCTGAGCGACAAGCACTTTTTGCCCACGTCGCGCCGGATACAACCTGTATCCACGTCCCGGCGCATCCTTGGCATAGTTGATGGGCCGGATGATCCGAGTTTCGGTTTCAATCGCCTGCAACATTTCCTTCTGATCGAAGGCATGATCGCCCAGCGTCACCACATCGGCACCCGCGTCCAGGATCGCCTTGGCATGGGCCCCGGTCAGGCCGACGCCCGCCGAGGCGTTTTCACCGTTCACCACGACGAAATCGAGGCCCCAGGCCTCGCGCAGTTTCGGCAGGGTTTCCGCAATCGCCGCACGTCCCGCACGGCCCATGACATCGCCAAGAAAAAGTAGTTTCATAGGGGCAAGGCCTTAGGCAAAGCGACGGGTCGAGGCAAGAGGCTGCACGCGGTCAATCCGGGGGCCATGTGTTGGCAGCCATATTCCATTGGACCGAGTCCGGGCCATCCACTAGCATCCTCAAAACACCCTTTTTGACGACCGGACCGGAGTTCAGGGCCACGGTCGATTTCCACGATCACATTTGCAGGGAACGCACTACAATGCCTGATCCGACCCGGTTTTCCTTTCAGTTCGGCAATGCGCCGCAGTCCAGCCCGCGCGATCCGGCCCAGCCCTTGCGAATTCTGCTGCTCTCCAAATTGCGCGGCAACACGTCAGACGACTCCGCGCTTGGGCCGATCCGTTCGGTGGATGTTGACGATTTCGATGACCTGCTCGCAAAAATCCGGCCCTCTCTGCGGGTGCAACTGGGCGACAGCGCCGATGCCTTTGTCGAGATCGAGATCCGGGAAATGGACGATTTCCATCCCGATCAGCTCTATCGCTCGCTGCCGGTCTTTCACCAGTTGCGAGACCTCAGACAGCAATTGCAGAACACCGATACGTTCAAGGCTGCAGCGGCAAGGATGAGCGATGCCTCGCTGCAGCAGCCAAAGTTGCCCGAATCCCCGGCAAAGGCGGAAAGCGACTCTGACATGATGGAGCGCATCCTGGGGAAACCGACGCAAACCCCCAGTTCGGATTTCGGACTGACCGACATGATTAAGGACATCGTCGCGCCCTATATCGTGGCGGCACCGGACCCCCAGCAGGACGCTTATCTGAAGATCGTCGATACCGCGATTGCCGCCCAGATGCGCACGATCCTGCATGGCGAGGCTTTTCAGGCGCTGGAAGCCGCCTGGCAAGGCCTGTATTTCCTGGTGTCCAACATCGAGATTGATGAAGACCTGCAACTGTTCGTCTGGGACGTTTCGAAGTCAGAGATTCAAGACGCGCTGGACACCGGCAATGGCAACCCCGAGGACTCAGTGCTGGTGGAACGGCTGGTCAAGAACCGCGACTCCGCGCCGTTTTCGCTGCTGGTCAGCGATTTCCGTTTCGACGAGAGCAATCGGGATATGGCCCTTCTCGCCCAGTTGGGTGCCGTGGCCGCCGGGGCGGGGGCGCCGTTCCTTGCGACCGCCTCACCGCAACTGACGGGCGCGGATGCGTGGTCGGACGCTTCGTCGCTTGCCGAGGGCGAAACAGACGGAAACCGGTTCTGGGAGGCGTTGCGGTCCAGTTCGTTCGCGCCCTGGATTGGCCTCGTCGCCCCCGGATATCTGCTTCGGTTGCCCTATGGAGCCGCCACCGATCCGATTGATGCCTTCCTGTTCGAGGAGCTTGAGGTCGATCCGCAATCCACGAAAGATCCGTTCCTGTGGGGGGCACCGGCCCTGGCTTGTGCGACGTTGATCGCGGCCTCGTTCAGCCAGAACCAGTGGGCCATGTCCCTGCACGATCATCTGGACATCGGCGACCTGCCTGCGTGCACTTTGAAGATTGACGGCGTGTCCCAGCTGAAACCCTGCGCCGAAACCCTGCTGCCCGAGCGGACCGCCGAGGCGATGCTTCAGGCCGGTGTCATGCCGCTGGTCGCGTTCAAGGATCGCAACGCGGTCGGATTACTGCGGTTCCAGTCGATTGCGTCGGGCAACCCGCAAGGACAGGCGCTGAGCGGACCGTTCCGGGTTTAGCGCGGGAAAACCAGCGTCTCGGCTTCGGTCACAATCGCATCGAGCCGCTGGTCGGTGGCCTCCAGCGGCAGTTCGCTCGCCTCTTGCGCCGCCCAGCCGTACCCCACGGCGAAAACCGGGCCGCTGGCGCGCAGTTTTTCCAGCGTCCGGTCATAGAATCCACCGCCATAGCCCAGCCGGTTGCCGGTCTGGTCAAACGCCACCAGCGGCACGATCACCACTTCCGGCACCATCGGCTGCCCGTCCCTGGGCACACGCGCCCCGAACGGCCCGTCCACCATCACCGCATCCGGTGTCCAGCGATGAAACAGCAACGGTTGCCCTTTGCCCGCGATGACGGGCACGCCGACCTCTGCGTCCATCGCCAGATCGGCCATCGCGGTCAGGGGATCGAGTTCAGTGCGCATGGGCATGTACCCGGCCACCGGACGCCCGCGATGGGGCTCCAATAGCCGCAGCAGGCGGTGAACGGCAGGCATCGGATCGCCCACGGCAAAAGCCGTTTTCCGACGCGCAAACGCGGCGTTGCGGGCGGCGGTCTTGATCTCGGGCAGGTTCACAAAAGCACCACCGCCGCGAGCCCGAGGAAAGCAAAGAACCCCACCACATCCGTGACCGTGGTTACGAACGCGCCCGAAGCCAGTGCGGGGTCGATCCCCAGCTTGTCCAGAGCCAGAGGAATCAGAAGCCCGGCAAACCCCGCAACCGCAAGGTTTATCACCATCGCAGCCGCAATGACGTAGCCCAGACGCATATCCCCGAACCAAAGCACGCCGACCACGCCGATGATGGCGGCAAATACCAGCCCGCTGACCAGGCTCGCCAGAATTTCACGGCGCAACACCCGCGCGGCGTTCGAGCCGGTCAGGTCGCGGGTTGCAATCGCGCGCACCGCGACCGTCAGGGTCTGCGTGCCCGCATTGCCCCCCATCGAGGCGACAATCGGCATCAGGACCGCCAGCGCCACGATCTGCGCGATCACCGCCTCGAATTGGGCGATCACTACCGAAGCCAGAATGGCCGTGACCAGGTTCACCGCCAGCCAGGGAAATCGGCGGAACACGATCGCCAGCGCGCTGTCGGACAGGCTTTCATCGCCCACACCGGCCAGACGCTTGATGTCCTCGTCATGTTCTTCGTCCAGAACCCCCATCGCGTCATCAATGGTAATCACCCCGACCAGCCGGTCGTTCTCGTCCACGACCGGGGCACTGATGAGATGGTACTGGTTGAAGGCATAGGCCACGTCCTCTTCATCCTGCGTCGCCGGGATGGTGCGAAACGTGTCCTCGGTAATGGCGGAAAGTCTGGTGGCACGCGGACTGCCCAGCAGCCGACCCAGAGTGACATAGCCAACCGGATGCATCCTGGGGTCGGTCAGGATGACGTGATAGAACTGCTCGGGCAGGTCTTCTTCCGAGCGCAGGTGGTCAATCGTCTCGCCCACGGTCCAGTGCTCGGGCGCCTTGACCAGCTCGCTTTGCATTAGGCGACCGGCGGAAAATTCCGGGTAGGCCAGCGCCTGTTCGACGGCAACCCGGTCGCTCGCCCCCAATGCATTCAGAACGGTTTGCTGGTCTGCGTGATCCAGATCCTCGACCAGATCGACGACATCGTCGCTTTCCAGATCGCGGATGGCTTCGGCCAGAACCTTTGCCGGCAGCTCGCTGATGACTTCGGCGCGCAGGCCTTCATGGAGTTCCGACAGCACCTCGCCGTCGATCTCGGCGTGCCACAACGACAGAAGTTCGCGACGTTGGGTGCCGCTGACCTGTTCCAGTAGGTCGGCAATATCCGCCGCGTGCAGCGGATCCAGCAAGTCTTCCAGACGCCCGGCATCGGACGCCTCCACCGCGTCGAGCACTTTTTCAACGATGGACTTGTCCAGCGCGTAGTCGTCCTCGACCCGGTCATCGGTTTCGCGCGGTTGCTCTGCCATGGGCCGTCTCCTGCTCAACTGGCCGTGCAATAGCCGGGATTGGCGATCTGGAACAGGGGCTGCGGTCCAATTGGGCGATTTACCTCGCGCACAGGGGGCGCTAGCGTTTTGCCATGACCTCGCGCATCCTTCTTGGACAAACCCTGCAATTTGACGGCAATCCGTTTGTGGACGGGATCGGCGTCGCACAGCATCGGCGGTCCGGCGCGGTCGTGGTCGAGGACGGGCAAATCCGCAGTGTCGGTGACCGTGACGCGATGCTTGCCGCCCACCCGACCGCCGAAAAGGTGGACATGGGCAATCACCTGCTGTTGCCGGGATTCATTGACGCCCATGTGCATTATCCCCAGACCGCGATGATTGCGAGTTGGGGCAAGCGGCTGATCGACTGGCTGAATACCTATACCTTTCCCGAAGAGGCAAAATTCGGCGACCCGGACTACGCCGCCGAGATTGCGCGGCGCTATTTCGACATCACGCTTGCCCACGGCACCACGACCGTGTGCAGCTTCGCCACCATCCACCCCGAAAGCGTCGATGCCTTTTTTGCCGAAGCCCAACGGCGCGGGCTGAGGGCGCTGACCGGCAAGACCTGCATGGACCGCAACGCGCGCGACGATCTGCAGGACAGCCCGCAAACCGCTTATGACGACAGCAAGGCCTTGCTGGACCGCTGGCATGGCGTGGACCGGCTGGGCTATGTCATCACGCCGCGTTTTTCACCCACCTCGACGCCGGGGCAACTGGCCGCGCTCGGCGCGCTCTGGGCCGAGCATCCCGATTGCCTGATGCAGACCCATCTGAGCGAGCAGCGCGACGAAATCGCCTGGGTTGCCGACCTGTACCCCGAGGCGCGCGATTATCTCGACACTTACGAGGCACACGGGCTTCTGGGCGCGCGCGGGCTTTACGGCCACGCGATCCACCTGACCGGGCGCGAACGCGACCGGCTGGCCGAGATGCAGGCCGCGCTGGTCCATTGTCCGACCTCGAACGCCTTCATTGGGTCGGGTCATTTCGACATGGCGGGACTGGCCCCAGCGCTGCCTGTGGGCCTTGCCACGGACACTGGCGGCGGATCCAGTTTCTCGATGCTGCGCACCATGGCGGCGGCCTATGACATCGGCCAACTCGCCGCCGGTCTGGCGATGGAACATGACGCCAAAGCCCCGCGTCCGCCCGCGCTGCACGCCGCGCATCTGTTGTGGCTCGCAACTGCCGGCTCGGCGCGCGCGTTGCATCTCGACGACAGGATCGGCCATCTGAAACCGGGATACGAAGCCGACATCATCGCGCTCGACCTCGCCTCCACCCCTGCGATTGCTCAGCGCGCGGCCCAGGCCGACGACATCTGGGAGGCGGTTTTCCCCACGATCATGATGGGCGATGATCGCGCGATTGCCGGGGTCTGGGTGGCGGGCGAACGGGTCTGAGGCCCGTCATTCACCTGCACCCGGTTACGCGTTGACCAGATCGGCCACCAACCGGCGCTGATCCGCCGCTGCGCGTTCCATGTTCGCCGTTACGATCTGGGCGTCCCGCACCACCTCGCGACCCTCGACCAGCAGCGACTTGATCGGCAACGGCCCGCATAAAACCAAGGCCGCCACCGGATCCCATGCCCCGGCCGCGGCCACGCCGGACAAGTCCCAGACCGCCAGATCGGCGCGGTATCCCGGTGCAATCACGCCAATATCGTCGCGCCCCAGCACGCGCGCACCGCCCCGTGTGGCAATCTCCAACGCCTCGCGCGCGCCCATCGCATCGGCCCCGTATCGCACCCGTTGCAGCAGCATCGCCTGGCGCGCCTCGCCGATCAGGCTGCCCGCATCGTTGCTGGCCGAGCCATCCACGCCCAGCCCCACCGGAACACCGGCATCGCGCATCGCCCGCACCGGGGCGATGCCGCTGCCAAGGCGGCAATTCGAGCAGGGGCAATGGGCGACGCCGGTTCCGCTGCGGGCAAACAGGCCGATCTCGGCCTCGTCAAGCTTGACGCAATGGGCGTGCCAGACATCGTCTCCCGTCCAGCCCAGATCCTCGGCATATTGTCCCGGTCGACAGCCGAACATCTCTTCGCTGTAGCGTATATCCTCGTCGTTTTCGGCCAGGTGCGTGTGCAGCCGCACGCCCTTGTCCCGCGCCAGAATTGCGGCATTGCGCATCAGATCGCGGGACACCGAAAACGGCGAGCAGGGCGCGAGCCCGACGCGGACCATGGACCCCGGGTTCGGATCGTGGAACCGGTCCACGACCCGAATCATGTCCTCCAGAATATCGGCCTCACGCTCGACCAGATCGTCAGGCGGCAGTCCTCCATCGCTTTCCCCGATCGACATGGCACCCCGTGTCGGATGAAACCGCATCCCGAGATGCTGCGCCGCTTCGATGGTGTCCTCCAGCCGCGCGCCATTGGGGAAGATGTACAGATGGTCCGAGGATGTGGTGCAGCCCGACAGGGCCAGTTCCGCGAGCCCGATCAACGCCGAAGCGCGCATATGCTCGGGCGTGAACCGCGCCCAGATCGGATAAAGCGTCTGCAACCAGCCAAACAGCAACGCATCCTGCCCGCCCGGAACCGCGCGCGTCAGGGTCTGGTAAAGATGGTGATGGGTGTTGACGAGCCCCGGTGTGACCACGCATCCCGACGCCAGAATGACATCGCCGCCGCTTTCCAGGTTTTGACCGATCTCGACGATCACGCCATCGCGAACGCGAATGTCAGCGCGGGCCAGTTCCACCCCGTCCCGCATCGTCGCCACCACGTCGGCGTTCATAATCAGCGTTTCGGTCATAGCGCTTTCGCCAGGGCCTCCATCGCGGCCGCGTGCAGTTCGGGGGTCGCCGCGGCCAGTGCGCGCCCGCCAGAATGCGCCGGTGCACCGGTCCAGTCGGTCACGATCCCGCCCGCAGCTTCGATCACCGCGATCGGCGCACAGATGTCATAGGCGTGCAGCCCGGCCTCGATCACCAGATCAATCTGGCCCGCCGCCAGCAGCGCATAGGCATAGCAGTCCATCCCGTAGCGGGTCAGATTGCACAGGCCTGCCACCGCCTCGAATGCCCGTCGCTCGGGCGGCGTGTTGATTTCCGGGAATGTCGTGAAGATGATGGCGTCGCTCAGGCGCGTTGTGGTGCGCACGCCAAGCTTTGCCAGCCCGGTCGGTCCGATGACGCTGGCGCGGCCAAACCCGCCCGAGAAACGTTCGCCGATATAGGGCTGGTCAATGATCCCCAGTTTCGGACCTTGCGCGTTCGACAGCGCGATCAGGACGCCCCATGTCGGCGTTCCCGACATGAAGCCGCGCGTGCCGTCGATGGGGTCCAGAACCCAGGTCCAGCCGGATCGGCTGGCAACGTCGTCTTCCTCTTCGCCCAGAATGCCATCCTCGGGGCGTTTTTGCGCCAGAACCTCGCGCATTGCGCGTTCTGCTGCCTTGTCGGCTGCCGTCACCGGATCGAACCCGTTGCCGTCCTTGTTGGCAACCATCAGGTCCGGCTGTCGGAAATACTGAAGCGTCGCAACGCGTGCGGCGTCGGCCAGGGCATCCGCAACCGCCCAGGCTTCTTCCGCGCTGAATTCACCCATTTGTTCCGCTCCCGCCATCACCGCCAAGTGTCGCGCCGGACCGGGGGATGGTCAAGCGTCAGGCAGCGTCGCTCAGCACCCGCGCCAGATCAAACAGGCGTCGCCGCTGCGTTTCGGGAATCGCATAGTAGGACCGGACCAGTTCCAGCGCTTCCTTGTCGGCCAGAAGATCGCTCGGCAGGTTGCTTTCGGATTGCTCGGCGTCAGACTTGGCACCCAGCCCTTCGAAAAAGAAGCTGACCGCTACGCCCAGGGCGCCCGAAATCTCCCACAGGCGCGATGCGCTGACGCGGTTCATGCCAGTTTCATATTTCTGGATCTGCTGGAATTTGATCCCGACCCGCTCGGCAAGCTGTTGCTGGGTCATGCCGACCATCCAGCGACGGTGGCGAATGCGCTTGCCGACATGCACGTCCACGGGGTGTTTCATAGGCTTGGTCCTCACAGGTTTACACAGACAAAGAGCGATTTTCTCGCAACGCCGCACTTCGCGCGACTGATTCCGACGCTTAAACAACCGGCGCAGGAAAGGTATTACATTCCATTAAGTTAAGGTAGGTAAAAACGATGATTTTTCCGAAATTCAAACCGTTGCCGGGATGTGAAGACCTTTGGCCGATCCCGGATTTCATTCTGCATTGCATTTTGCAATTGCCCTTAGGTGAGTCTTGGCGATCTGCAATCCGCCCGCTGACGCTTGGACGCATGGCCGTCTGATTGGCCCCGCTCTAGACTGCAACCGCCTCCCTCACGGACTATATGCAAATGCATGCTTTTCGAATCAATCGCTTCACTGACCCGCCGGTTCTGCAGGACATACCCGATCCCGGTTTTCCCGGTCCTGGCCAGGTCCGCATCGCGATCAAAGCGTGCGGCCTGAATTTCGCCGATCTTCTGATGGCGCGCGGAACCTATCAGGACATGCCCGATCCGCCATTGACGCTTGGCATGGAAATCGCCGGAACGATCACCAATGTTGGACCCGGCGTCACGGATTGGCAGCCCGGCGCGCGGGTGGCCGTTTATGGCGGACATGGCGGTCTGGCCGAATTCGGGCTGTTCCCGGCGAGCCGATGTGTCGCCCTGCCCGAAACGATGGACGCCGAAACCGCCGCCGCGTTCCAGATTGCCTATGGCACCAGCCACATGGCGCTGGACTACAAAGCGGGGTTGAAACCGGGCGAGACCCTGCTGGTGCTCGGGGCCGCCGGCGGTGTTGGCCTGACGGCGGTCGAGATTGGCAAGCTCATGGGTGCGCGGGTCGTGGCCGTGGCGCGGGGCGAGCACAAGCGCGAGACCGCGCGCCGCGCGGGCGCGGATTTGACGTTCGACAGCACGGCGCCCGATCTGAAGGCGCAATTGAAGACCATCGGCGGCGTTGACGTCGTGTTTGACTCTGTGGGTGGGGACGCCACCCGCGCCGCCCTCAGCGCCTGTGCACCCGAAGCGCGCATTTTGCTGATCGGATTTGCCAGTGGCGATCTGCCGGATCTGCCGCCAAACCACCTGCTGGTAAAAAACGTCTCGGTCATGGGGTTCTGGTGGGGCGGGTTCTTCAAATTCAACCCCAAACCCGTCACCGACAGCCTCGCCACACTGTTCAAATGGCAGGGCGAAGGGCGGCTAGCCCCCCATATCAGCTATCGCCTGCCGCTTGAGCGCGCCGCCGAGGGGCTGGACCTTCTGAGCGCGCGACAGGCGACCGGAAAGGTCGTGATCCGGGTCGCTTAAAGCGTCCGGTAACTCTGCTTCACCAGTTCCACCAGCCGGTCCGCCACCGGCCCCGAGGCCAGGGTACTGCGGTAAAGATTGATCCTTTTCGACGCCAGCGCAGGCAGCGCGCCGCCGTGCTGGATTTTCTCGCAATAAGGCGGTGTGTGGCCTTCCAGAATCGCGTGCACCGCCAGATCGGCGCTGACGCTGGCTTCGACCGTGCGCGTCGAATCAGATTCGACCGCCATTGTCCAGGGAATGCCCGCCTCGTCCAAGGCGCGCTGCACACCGTGGCGAAAAATGCAGCCATATTCAAAGGCCAGCCGCAGCGGGCGCTGTTTCCAGGCCGCGCCACCGGGTGCCCCGACCCAGATCAGCGGCACGTCAAGAAGTGTCTCGCCGTCCCCGTCCGCGCGGTCTTCGGTCGTCAGGATGATGTCGCACTCGCCGCGCTGGTGCAGTTGCTTCAGCCGATTCGTGAAACTTGAAATCAGTTGCACCCGAACGCGCGGCAGCTCGGTGTGAAAGGTCTTCAGCACCGCCGGAATCGCCGGATAAACGATGTCGCTGGGCACGCCCAGCTTGATGACGCCTTCGTAATCGGTGCTGGTCAGGCGTGAGTAGACCTCGTCATTCAGCGACAGCATACGCCGGGCATAGCCCAGCAACTGCTCGCCATTGCCACTCAGCGCGATGCCGCGCCCGGCCCTGTCGAACAGGCCCAGCCCCAGGCTGTCCTCCAGCCGCTTGAGTTGCATCGAAACCGCCGATTGGGTGAGGTTCAGAAACCCCGCCGCCTTGGTTACGCCCCCTGTTTCCGCAACGGCAACGAAA